>Ga0268262_10000937_pt1 | contig 37701 bp, 31 predicted proteins | sample TergutNc150P3_FD_190354 | JGI IMG/M metagenome (GOLD analysis project Ga0268262, IMG submission 190354) | Nasutitermes corniger P3 segment gut microbial community from laboratory colony in Florida, USA - Nc150 P3 (SPAdes) (version 2) | ecosystem: Host-associated > Arthropoda: Insects >...
AACGAAGGAAAACAAATACGGGGAAGTTATCGTATCAAAACAAAAAGCTGACGCGAAACTTTTCTGGAAAAATTTACATCAGGCGTTTAAGGATAAAAAAGCCGTGGAAGGCGTTGTTGAAAAACAAGTAAAAGGCGGCTTTGACGTTAACCTTGGAACCGGAGTACACGCGTTTCTCCCGGTAAGCCAAGCCGATGTGCAAAAACTTGACAAGCCTGAAAAACTAATAAATACAAAAATTAAAGTTCTTGTCGAGCGTTTATATTCCGACGGAAAAATTAACATTGTAGTCAACAGGCGCAAGTTCATGGAAGATGATCTTGACCGCAAACGCAACGACTTCTTTGAGAAAACTCCCATTGGCGCGGACGTGACGGGCGTTGTAAAAAGTTTCACCTCATTCGGCGCGTTCATAGACCTTGGCGGTTTTGACGGCCTTTTACATATTAACGACATGAGTTGGGGACACGTTACGCGACCTAAAGACTTTGTAAAAAAAGGCCAGGAAATAAAACTAAAAGTTATAAGAATTGACCGTAATGAAAAAAGAATCAATCTTTCGCTTAAACATTACACGGACGACCCGTGGGTTCACTTTGAAGAGAAATACCACGTTAATGACATTGTAAAAGGCAAGGTAACAAAACTTACGGACTTCGGCGCGTTCATCGAACTGGAAGAAGGCATAGAGGGGCTTGCGCATATATCGGAATTTTCATGGCTCAAGAAAGTTCAAAAACCGCAGGATTTGGTAAAAGCGGGCGATGTTGTTGAATGTATGATACTCGGTTACGATCTTCAGGCGGGCAGGGTGTCTTTAGGGCTCAAACAGGTTAAGGATAATCCCTGGACTACCATCGAAGAAAAATACCCCGTAGGAACAAGGATCAGCAGAAAAGTCGTCAAGGTAACAAACGCCGGCGCGTTCATTGAGCTTGAAGAGGGCATTGACGGTTTCCTGCATACCGACGATATGTCATGGACAAAGAAAAGCAAAAATTCAGGGTTATCGGCAGGTCAGGAAATTGAGGTTATGGTTTTGTCCGTAGACGCGGAAAACAGAAACATCAAACTTGGAATTAAGCAATTATCAGAAGATCCGTGGAAAGACTTCAGCGATAATTACAAACAGGGCTCCCCCGTCGAAGGGGAAGTTGTTTCCGTAACGGATTTCGGCCTGTTCTTAAAAGTTCCCGGCGGCATAGAAGGGCTTATACATAAGACAAATCTTGTTGAAAACCGCGATGATGATCCCGATGAAGCGCTAAAAAAATACAAAGTAGGAGATAAAATAAAAGCTATCGTTCTTGAAATTCAAAGCGACAAACAAAAAGCGGCTTTTTCAATACGCGATTATCAGAAAAAGATGCAGCGCGATGAATTATCCCGTTATATGGCTAAGGAGGAATCATCGGATTCCACTTATACCCTTGGCGCCGTTTTAAAATCCAAAAACAACGGATCAGGCGATTCAAAGGACAATGGCTAAAGACGGCTATGCTGTCAAAGATCGATGTTGAAAAATTTCATACTCTTATAGAGATAAACGCTCTAATTAATTCCAATTACAAGGATATCCATAGCCTGTTATCCAGAATTATGGAATCCGCGACACGCCTTTCTGAAGCTGAAGCGTCCAGTCTTCTGCTTATGGACAAGGAAAAAAACGAACTCTATTTTGAAGTCGCGCTGGGTTCAAAGGGACATGAAGTTCAAAAATATACCGTTAAAATGGGGGAAGGAATCGCGGGCTGGGTCGCGCAGAACAACAAATCCCTGATTGTCAACGACGTCGCAAATGACAAGCGGCATCTGCACAATATCGGGGAAGAAATCAATTACAAATCAAAAACCATTATGGCCGTCCCCATGAGGGTTAAAGACGATTGCATCGGCGTTATAGAAGTTATTAATAAAAAAAATGACATGGGTTTTTCTCAGGAAGACATTGAATGGCTTGAGATTTTCGCCAATCAGGCGGCGCTGGCCGTTATCAACGCAAAAATAATGGAAGAAGCCCGCAGTGAAATTCAAAATCTGCAGGACAGGCTGCAAAACGATCACAAGACAATTATAACAAAAAACGCCGCCGTTCTTGAAATACTGGAAATCATTGACAGGGTGGCAAAGACCGATTCGTCAGTTTTACTTTTAGGGGAGAGCGGGGTAGGCAAGGAATTATTCGCGGAGAGGGTGCATTTAAACAGCGCCAGGAAAAACGCGCCGTTTATAAGGGTAAACTGCGCCGCAATTCCGGAGGGCCTGCTGGAAAGCGAGCTTTTTGGCCATGTTAAAGGCGCGTTTACAAACGCTATTTCTTCCAGAAAAGGCCGTTTTGAAATGGCGGACGGCGGCACCATCTTTCTTGACGAAATAGGCGATTTACCGCTGTCTCTGCAGGCGAAAATACTGCGCGTTATACAGGAAAGAAAATTTGAAAAAGTAGGGTCAGATATTACCGTAACCGTAAACGTGCGTATCATAGCCGCGACCAACAAAGACCTTGAAGAACAGGTAAAGAATAACGCGTTTAGAAGCGATTTATATTACCGCCTGAACGTGTTGCCCATTTATATTCCGCCCCTTCGCAAGCGTCCCGAAGATATAGGGGAACTGGCTCATTTTTTCCTAAAAAACTTTATGCGGGAAACCAAAAAGCAATTCAGCGGATTTTCACAGGAAGCGCTTCAGGCGATGCTTTCCTATTCATGGCCCGGCAATGTACGGGAATTGCAAAATTGCATAGAAAGGGCGTGCGTAATCGGCAGGAATAAATGGATAGAACCTGAAGATTTATTTTTAAAATCAACGTCCAGCGACGGCGAGGAAGAAATAACGGAACGTAATTTAAAAACCGCAATTAACGTATTCAAATCCAACTTTATACGCAAAGTACTGAATGAAAATAACTGGAATCAGACTGAAACCGCAAAGGCGCTTGTAATACAGCGCACTTACTTGTCAAGATTGATAAAAGAGCTTAAAATAAGTAATCCCAAGGAGATATAATGCAAAACAACGAGAATGAAAATATCGGAGAAAAAATCAACGATTTTATTAAAAACCACAGAAAAGCCATATTTGTAACCATCGGCATCCTGCTTATCCTGTTTATTGGATTAATCGCCTATCTCTCAATTAACGACGCGCTTAACAGGAAAGCGACCGCCGCAATTGACGAATTATACGGTCGGTATGACGAATTAACTTTAATAAATGACGAAGACTTTTATACCGAAGACTTGGAATACCTGCTTACCGATCTTAAAGCTTTTGCGGAAAAAAACAAAGGCTTCGCGGGAAGCAAAGCATGGTCCATTATCGGACAGATTTATTCCGGCAGAAAGGAGTGGGGGCCCGCGCAGGACGCATGGCTTTCCGCTGCAAAAACCGGAAATAATACCTACCTTGCCCCAATGGCGCTGTTTAACGCCGCCGCCGCCGCGGAAGAACAGGGTAATATTGAACAGGCGATTGATCTATTAAAACAATGCATAGCCCACAAGTTTGAATTTCCGGCGGCTCCACGCGCCCAATTTTCAGTCGGAAGGCTCTATGAAACCCTCGGCAACCCTACAGCCGCAATAGAAGCGTATCGGGACGTACTTATTAAATGGCCCGAAATGCCCGTCTGGCATAATCTTGCCCGAAGCAGGCTTGCCGTCCTTGAGGTAAAATGAATTGTCTTAAAACATCAGTAATATTATTACTTTGTTTTTTTTTATTAACCTGCGGAATTGACGAGTACTATTATCTTCCGCAAGTTTCAGAAGGCGGAATTATACGCCAGTTTAATACTAAAGCCGATATATCCATTCCGTCCAATTTAATTAATCAGATATATTACGCGACAGGGTATGTCATTTATTACAAGATATATACCAGCAATGAAGACAATGAAAATTATGATATATTGAGAACTTATCCAAGAATATCAACAGATTACAACGGGTTATATTCATATACAGACCCGTCAAACGCCACATCATTACCTTCTTTAACCACATTCAGCGGCAGGGGATTTTACGAACTTGAGCTTGAAGGGATTAATATCGGCACGGTACTTTCAACAAACGGCGGGGCTTTTAGTATAAATTTTGAGCAAAGACCCGGCACAGAGCCTTTTATTGTATATAACGGAAATAAATACAATATTTTACGATCAAACGGCGAGGGTAAATTCAATCCCAAACCTGGCGACAGATATTTTTTCAGTTCCGATGATTTAAAAGATTATGCAAACGCAAATTCGACTATTAACGCCGATGTCTCAGGACAAAGCGGTATTACTCAAAATGCCTTCGCTTCAATGTATATTGTCGCCGTAGGCACGAACCCCAAAAACTTTACCAAGCTTTACGGCAAGCCGACACATATCAGTATTTTTAAACTGCCTCCGCCAAATTAACACTGTAGTTTGTTTCTTAACCACAAACCACACGAACTAGTACCTTGATCTTTTTTTACCTGTATATGTTACTATTCATAACGCGTATTCTGTCTACTAAATAATATTATTAATCAGGGTACAAAATACGGTATATATTAAAATACGGTATCCATTGGTCATCCTCATTAATGATATTACGAGCCAAGACTTCGCTTCTGTTTAACGAAAACAACGTATCGCCGCCATTTAACCTGTTCTGTCTGTAAATCTTTTCTTCTTTTTTGTTAACATAATCAATTCCGCCATTTTTTACGTACGCAAACCCCCACAGTAAAGACGACAGCGAATGTTTTTTCATGCCGCTTTTTATTAAAAAAGATTCCGCTTTTTTAATCGCAAAACCGTAAGGCAAATTATTATTTAAATCCGACACAAAACTTTCCATCGGTATTTCTTCTGAAAAATCCACGGAGGCGATTTCACAATCCGCGCTTATGCCTATTGATAACGGAGACGCAAATTCCATTTTAATAAGGGGGTTAAATCCCTTCGTAAATATTACTGAAATGCCGGCTCTCCTGAACGACATTGAAAAAATCTCTATCAGGCTTAAATGTCCGTGAAATACGGCGCTCCCTTCCTTGCTGAAACTGAACAATACCCTGTATATTGACGGATCGGTTTTATGTTCAGGCTTATTGTTAACCTGCTTGTTTTCATGGTTTACGGAAAAGTCCGTATTGGTTAAATGGCTTTTTGTTTTACCCGATGGACACGGGGATATTTTAGAAGACACTCCGCAATTATTGCATTTTTCCTTACATGAAGAAGTACCAAGGCTTTTTTCAGATTTTTCAAATTCCCGCTTCAGGTATTCAGTTGTTATGTGGGAATCAATATTTTCCCAGGGTAACGGATTATTCTTTCCTGACAGAATTGAATCTACGATACTGCGGTTATCTTCAAGTATCCTTCGCCATTCCTCTTTGTTAATAAATTCACTCCAGGGATCCAGCCTGCTTCCCGCCGACCAGGCTTCTTCGCATAATAATCCCGCCCTTTCATCCCCCCTGCTTAACAAGCCTTCTATTTGTGAAATGAGAGGGTCTGAAATACTTACCTTATGTCCCATAGGTTTTAGTTTTGAGCGGATAAAGTTAAGTTTTTTTACGGCCGTTTCACCGTCAAGCTGGGGGACCCATTGGTAGGGGGTATGCGGTTTTGGAATGAAGACCCCTATGTTAATGTTAAAATGCATTCTGGTTCTGCGGCCAATATCCGCTATAAATGAGACTATTTCCTCTTCTTCATTTTGCTCGGAAACAGGCACGGGAAGCCCTATCATAAAATAAAACTTCGCCCCCTTCCAGCCGTTCTTCCTTGCCTCTTGAATAATTGAAACCACCGAGTCCCTTGTAACATCCTTGTTTATGGACATCTGCCAGGCTTCTTTGGGGGTTTCAACGGCAAATGTCAATCCGCTTTTCCTTGTTACGGCGATCTGTTCCAGAATTGAAAGCGAGAAACCGGAAACTTTAAGCGAGGGCAATTGGAATGAAATGTGTAAACCGCTGAACCGTCCGTTAAGATTTTTAACCAATTCCGCAATCCCCTCGTAATCGCCCGAAGAAAGGGAAGACAGGCTTATCTCCTGCCAGCCGCCTTTTGTTACCATCTCGTTTACCTGACAGGCGATAATATCTTCATTTTTTTGCCTGCATGGCCTGTACCAAAAGCCGGCGTGGCAGAACCGGCAGCCGTTGGGACAGCCGCGCATTATTTCTATGGCGCCGTGATTCTGCGTTATTTTCATGCTAGGAACCGGAAACACGCACGCGCTTTGCGAAAAATCCGCCGCAATCGCCCGCCGTACTTTTGTTTTTCCCTTAACCCATACATTGGGGTGCGACGCTATTTTTTCAAGTAGCTCCGCCCTGCCCTTCCCTCTTTTTTTTAAATGGGATAATTCAGACGCAAGGTCAAAAAAATCGTCTTCCGCCTCCCCTATCCAAAAAGCGTCAATAAAAGGCGAGTATGGCGGCGGATTGGAAACCGCCGGCCCTCCCGCGATTACAATCGGATGGGCGGCGTTCCTTTTTTCACGGTGAAGCGGTATATTTGAGACATCAAGCATTGTAAGTACGCCGTTTAAGCCAAGTTCGTAACCAAGGGTAAACATAAGCAGATCCACGGACGCGGCGCTAACGCCAGTATCAAGCCCGTAAACGGGAATATTTTTTTCACGTAACAATCTTTCAAAATCAGGCGCGGGCGCGAAAGCGCGGTCGCAGAAGAGATTTTTTTCGCCGTTCAGACGGTTGTAAATAATCCGCACGGCCTGGTTTCCCATCCCTATTTCATAAAGGTCGGGGAACGCTATTATCGCGGTTAAATCGTCATCTGAAGGTTTTTTATTTGCGGCAAGACGCCCAACCTCGCCGCCCGTATAACGCTCGGGTTTTTCCACGTCTAAAAGAAGGCCGCCTAATTCTTTTATAACGTCCACATACCTTACGGCGGGCATTAACGGTTAAACCTTCTTATGTAAATGCTCAATACGATTCCAATGCCTATCATGGAAGTCATAACGGAAGAGCCTCCGTATGACATAAATAAAAGGGGAAGGCCCGTAATCGGCATAATTCCCATTGTCATTCCGACGTTAATAATAAAATGAAAGAATATCATTCCGGCAAGACCCGCGCAAAAATATTTCGCAAAAGGATCAACAACGGTCTTCATTGTCAATAATAATCTGTAGCATATAAACAGGAAAAGCGCGAAAACAAATATCCCTCCGATAAAGCCGGCCTCTTCCGAAAAAATTGAAAAAATAAAATCCGTGCTTTGTTCGGGCAGAAAGCGGTAATGGCTTTGCGTACCCTGTAAAAAGCCCCTGCCCGTCACTCCTCCGGATCCAATCGCCGTAACGGACTGGATTATATTCCAACCGGCGCCGCGCGGGTCCACATTCGGATCAAGAAAAACAATAAGACGCATCATCTGATAATTTTTTAATACTTTGCGCGCGCCGTATGAGGCGGCTAGCGAGAAAACAACAATTGCCGATATATAAACCAGCCAGAAAAAGTATCTTTTCTTGTATTTTATATATCCAAAAAGCGCGATGGACGCGATTAAAACAAAAAATATTATCGCTATAATAATTATTTTTAAGTTTGTCAGCGCCGTAAGAAACGCGAATGTCTTACGCATTATATAAGTCTGCCAGAAGGGAAGAACCAATAAGACTCCGGTTAAAGCGATACATGAAACCATAAACGCCACATAACGCATCGGCACTCCGGCCATAAATATCATCGTTATAAGAATCATTATGTATACCAATGCCGTTCCAAGATCGGGCTGAAGCAGGACTATGCCCATTGGAATAAAAGTTATTATGCAGCAGACGATAAAACGGTAAAATGACTCCTTGTCGCGGTCGGTATCCGCAAGAAAACGCGAGAGCATAATGATAACGGAAATTTTTACAAATTCCGACATCTGTATTCCGTAGGAGCCTATTCTAAGCCAGCGGGACGTATTATAAATATCATGTCCGAACAGCAGCGTATAGACAAGCGGGAGAATGGATAATAAATATATATAAAACGATAAATTATAAAGCCTGCGGTAATTTATTAATGAAAGTAAAACGGCCGTTACCAAACCGGCTGATACCCATATAATTTGCTTGTAATATTCGTTTGAAACCTGCACGCCCGCCGAAGTTATTCCGGATGAATAAATAAAAAGAACGCCTAACGCCATTAAAATAATAACCGGAAGCAGTAAAAAATAATCAATCTCAAGAATATTGCGTAATTTCAATTTTTACCCCTGCGTCCCCGTACCCTGGGTACCCTGGGTCCCTTGTGTCCCTTGGGTCCCCTGGGTCCCTTGGGTATTCAACATATACTGGAATCCAAGCGAGCGTATCGCCGTCTCATAATCCTGATTTGCAAAATACCCCTGAAAAATTATCGCGCTTACCGCGGAAGCCATCCAGACCTGAAATGTGGAGGCTTCAATAATTACTGTTACTACTATTTGCTCATCGGAATTAACGCTGTTATACGGGGCAAAAGCCGTAAACCATGAATGCCATCTGTCCACAAGCCCCATTTCCGCCGTTCCGGATTTTCCCGCAATCTGTACGGTTCTCATATTTAACGGATACTGGGCCGTCCCCTGGCTGACGACATACCTCATATTCTGGCGGACGGTTTCATAAACGGCGGGGCTAATATTTTTATTTTCATGAAGCACCTCAGGCTGAATGACTTTTTCTATAGCGTCCGTAGCCGGGTCGCGCACTTCTTTTAAAATGTAAGGTTTGTATGATTTTCCGTTATTCACAATCATGCTGACCAAATTGCACATCTGAAGGGGCGTTACTAACGTATACCCCTGCCCAATTGACATGTTCATTGTGTCGCCTAACACCCATTTTTCGTGGTAACGGCGTTCTTTCCACTGTGGCGTCGGTATAAATCCAGAGAATTCTCCGGGAATATCAATGCCCGTCGCCTCACCGTAACCAAAATCCCTCGCGTAGGATACGGTTCTTTCTGCGCCGACATAATCCCTTCCCACGGTCATAAAGTAAATGTTACATGACTGGCCTAAAGCCGACGCCAAATTCATTCTGCCGTGCCCTGAGCGCAGGTGGCAGTGCCAATCGCGGTTTCCGTACCTCATTACCCCGCGGCATACTACGGTTTGATCCGGCGAATACAGATTTTCATTGAGGATTGCGGAAGTCATTATTATTTTAAAAGTTGACGCCGGAGGATAACCGGATTGAATCGCGCGGTTAATGAACGGTTTTGCCGGATCATTAACCAACGCGCGGTAAACTGAATTAAGCCCTGATGTAAAAATATTCGGATCATACCACGGGTAGGAAACCATGGCGAGAATTTCCCCCGTAGACGGCCTCATGACAACGGCCGCCCCTATTTGGGTGCCTATCGCTTTTTCAACAAGAGTCTGCAATGAAGCGTCAATTGTTAGAACAAGGTTCTTGCCCATTTCGGGAGGGACGCGGTTAATGTTTTCATTGCCCGTAATCCGCCTGCCCCTTGAATCAACGGTTCTTGTTTCAAGTCCCGGTTTGCCTTTTAAAAGCGAGTCATACTGCTTTTCTATCCCCGATTTTCCTATTACATCACCCTGTTGATACCCCTGGTTATAAAGGGACGTAAGTTCGTCGCGGGTAATATCGCCCACATAACCGAGGATATGCGAAAGGCTTCTGACGTCAACATAATTTCTTACGGATTTAATATTCCATGAAATGCCCGGTAACGTGTTTTTCCTCTCCGCAATCGCGGCAATTGTCGAGAAAGGAACGTTAGACGCAATTTCCACCGGCTGGTAAAGCTGCAAGTACTGGTTTGGAAGCCTTGATTTTATTTCATCAGAGGGCAGATTTAATATTAATGAAATTGAATTTATAACTTCATCCATACTGCCCCGCGGAACTTCCGCGGGCGTAATGTTTACGGCAAAAGTATCCCTGTTTACGACAAGGGGGCGGGTGTATTTACGGTCGTAAATTTCACCCCTCTGGGTCGGGATGGAATACGTCCTTCGTGAAATATCCTGCGCCCGCTCGCGGTACACCGCCCCTGAAAGAATCTGCATTCCAAAAAGTCTTACGGAATATATGCAAAAAACCGCTATAAGCAGAATTCTAAAAGCGTTTATCCTGTTTCCCTGGTCTTCATGCATTTTACTGACCTCTGCCTATCAGCATAAACTTGAAATTCCTCAGTATAAGAAACAGCAAAGGCGCACATACCGAATTAAGTCCCAACTCTATCCAAAATTCCATATTGATAAACGAATAGGCGGGAATCACAGATCCCATAACTAAATGAAGCACAAACATCATTAACGCCTTTAAAATAGTGGCAATCGCGCAAAGAATTATCGGCATAATTACATAGCCAAGAAATAACGAGTCTTTAAATAGCCCGGCTAAAGCGCCAATCAATGTGCGGATAAGGGAACTCATGCCAATTGGAGCTGCGGATAAAAAATCTATAAATAACCCCGACAGGAATCCTGAAATCTGCCCCGTCATGGTTCCGTTTACATAAGAGGAAAAAACCAGTACGCACAGGGCCAAATCGGGAATGACGTTTAGTATCGCGATTTTCCCAAGCAGGGTTGATTGTAAAATCGCGAAAGCGACGCATATAATTACGGTCCAAATAACGCTTCTAATCATCTAATGTTCCTGAATAATCAAAATCCTGGTTTTCGGCTTCAATAACAAAAACATACTCAAGCCTTGAAAAATCGATCATCGGAATAACGTCTACTTCCAGAGTTGTTTCATATTCAAGAATATTTATGCTGCTGACGCGGCCCAAGTTGATACCGGCGGGGTATACTCCGCCCATGCCGCTTGTAATAATTATATCCCCGATATTTATTTCATCCCTTGCCCGCCGCGGGACAAGCTTCATTACCAGTGAATTTTCAGAACTGCCCTGCCCTTCAACAATTCCCTCAAAACGCGAAACTGAAAAACGGCATGACACAAAGGAATTAACGTCAAATACGGGCATAACAAGGCTTTCAAGTATGCCCGTTTGCGTTACCTTTCCCACAAGGGCCTGAGTGCCGTTTTGCCACGCGACGACGGTCATGTTATTTGAAACTCCGTGGGCGCTGCCTTTATTGATTACAAGCGCCGAGAAAAGATTATGGGGATCCCTTCCCGATATTTGCGCCGGGATTCGCCGGTACCGCAGAGTCCTTGAAAAATCAAGCTGTTCCTTTAATCTGATATTTTCCTGATAAATTTCAGCGTTGCTCCGTTCAAGTTCCTGATAGCGGTCAAGCTGTTTTAACAAATCCGCGTGTTCTTTTCTTAAATTTGTAAGTTCCTTGATTGACAGCACCGTCCTTGAAACAAGCGATGACAATTCATATATTCCGCCCCTTACTCCTGAGAAGAATGATAATCCGGCGTTTTTAACGCCGAAAATAAAATTCCTGCTTGAAACCAAAAGCAATAATGTTGAAATAATAATTAAAATTACAAATACAAAAACTGAAGAATTGATCTGCGCTCTTGGTAATTTGCCGCCCCTTCTCGAAGAATTACCAAAGGATTCACGATTCATGCCGTTATCCGTTTAATCTGTCATAAATATTCTTGGTAAGGTCGGCGCCTTTTATATAATCAAAATACTTGCCGGCGCCGAGGGCTACGCATAGTTCGGGGTTTTCCGCTATTATCGCGGGAACGCCCGTTTCCTTCTGAATAAGTTTATCAAGACCTTTAAGAAGAGAGCCGCCTCCCGTCATTACAATTCCGCGATCTACGATATCTGCGGCAAGCTCAGGCGGAGTTTTTCCAAGCACTATTTTTATCTCGTCAATAATTTGATTAATCGGATCTTTTAGGGATTCCCTTACTTCAACAGAATCTATTTCCAGTCTGCGTGGGAGGCCCGTAATCGCGTCATTACCTTTAACTTCCATCTTGTCAATCATTTTCTCAGGAGACGCGTTTCCAATTTCTATTTTTAGCTTTTCAGCCATCTGTTCCCCGATTATCAGGTTATGGACGCTGCGTATATGTTTTATTATGGATTCGTCAAATTCATCGCCGCCTATGCGGATGGCGCTTGTAACAACCATCCCTCCAAGCGAAATGACCGAGATTTCCGTAGTTCCGCCGCCGATATCCAGAATCATGTGCCCGGCGGGCTCCCTTATCGGTATATCCGCGCCTATTGCGGCGGCAAGGCTCTCCTCTATTACGCGCACTTCCTTCGCGCCGGATTTATACGCGCTTTCTTCAACGGCGCGCCTTTCCACCTCCGTAATGCAGGAAGGCACCCCTATTACCATTCTGGGTTTAAAAAACCTGTAACGCGGGAAAACGCGGTCAATAAAACAACGGATCATTTTTTCCGTTGACTCAATATCCGCTATTACGCCGTCCCTCATCGGCCTTATCGCAATAATATTCTCGGGAGTTTTCCAAAGCATTCTTTTTGCGTCGGCGCCAACGGCCACTATTTTTTTCGTGCCGCGTTCCACCGCGACCACGGAAGGTTCATTCAATACAATGCCCTTGCCTTTAATGTAAATAAGAGTATTACAAGTTCCCAAATCAATGCCAAAATCTGATGATATGCCGCCTAACATGGCTACCTCCCTTAAATATTGAGCCGCGCTCTCGCCTTTGCGTGAGCCGGATCCTGCCTGATTGTCGTTCTCCATTCCGAACGCGCCTTTGTCGTATCGCCCCTCTGGCTGTAAAGTTCACCTAACTGATAATGCACTTCCGCGTTTTCGCCAAAGTCGCTTATTATGCTTAAATACTGTTTTTCCGCCCTGTCATACTCATCCCGGTTTCTGGATATTTCAGCTAACATTAAACGCGACGCGATAACCGATTTTGAATCGGCGGAAAATTCATTGCAGCGCGTAAGATAATCGGCGGCGATATTGTAGTCTCCCATTGCGATATAAGAGCGCGATATTGATAACAAAAGATTGTCAGAAGGCTGTTTGCCGGGGACAAAAGCCTGGGTAAACGCCTCCACGCTGCCGCGGTAATCCCCGTAAGAGGCGTACGCAAGACCAAGATACTCATGTATATCATAAGCGTTATAAGACAGTTTGTCCGCTTTCTCAAGATACTTTACCGCAAGGTCGGCATACTCGCCGCCTTTATAAGCGTACGCTTTTCCAAGAACGTAAAAAAGACGGCCGTCTTTATTCGATTCTTTTTGAAGAAGCGCTTTTCTAAGCGAGAATATACATTCATTAATAAAGATAAGCGTATTCTGGCTGTTAATCTGCGCTATTCCCATTTGATATGCGGAAAAACCGTTAATGGTAAGCAAAAAATAATCTAAAGGTTTCTCTTCTAAAGCCAACTTGCTGAGTTTATACACTTGTTCGTAATCGCCTTCATTCCATATATGTAAAAATTCTTTTCTTTCATTCTTTGCGCTGTTTTTAAATTGCAGAATTACAAATATTGATATAATAATTACTACTACAGATAAAAAAGCGATTCCAAACGAACGAATTTTTTTGAGCCTGTATATATGCCTTCCATAATTGGACCAAGTATTACTGTCTAACATTGTTCTATATCGGGAATTTTACAGAAATTTCGATATAGTGTCAATGAATTTTATAAAAACTGATAAATTTAGCTTGAAAACAACCCAAAAAAGAGATACATTTTGACAAGTGATGAACCAGGCTGCCGCCTGACCATACGGTCGGGAGGAAAGTCCGGGCTCCGCAGGGCATGATGCCGGGTAACGCCCGGGCTCCGGGAAACGGAGACAGATAGCGCCACAGAAAATATACCGTCTTACCGTTTAGGCGGTCAGATAAGGGTGAAAAGGCGGGGTAAGAGCCCACCTCGGCGTTGGTAACAACGTCGGAAAGATTCCAGCTCTGCTGGAAAACGGCAAGCCTCATCAGGAGCAAAGTTGAATATGCGCGACGGCGGCCCGCCGGTCAAGCGCGGGTAGACTGCAAAAAAGGGCCGAAAACGGTCATTTTAGACAGATGGCAGCCTCAAAAGCTTAAGCTTTGAGTACAGAACCCGGCTTATGGTTCATTGCTTTTTTATTTCCGGCTATTCCTCAGAATCTATGTTAATTATCTCTTCTTCTTCATCGTCTTCTTCTTCCTCGTCTTCTTCCACTTCATCAAGGTCAGAAAGGGCGCCGGTATCTTCAGTATTAAAGAACTCTTCCTCGCCCGCCGCCGATTCTTCGTAATAAAGGATACGTGAACAATAGGGACAAAAAACATATTCCTCGCCTATCCTGACTTCATTGGCAAATTGGACGGGAAGAATCATATGGCAGCCCATACAGACATTTCCCTTTATGGCGACAATGCCGATTCCCATCTTATTTTTGATAATCCGCTCAAATTTAAACACAACCTCAGAGTCAAGGTTTTCCGTCAGCTTGCCCTCTTTTTTCTTCAGGTTTTCAATTTGCCTCTTTTTGTCATTTATTTCCGCTTCAATTTTTTTCCTGCGGTCTTCCAGTTCACTTTCCTGCTGTTCAATTAGCGCCGTCTGCTGTTTAATCTGGTCGTTAAGCTCGCTGAGAATACGTTCCCTTTGCTGTAATTCTTTCCGGTACTGCTGTTCTTTTTCCGACGCGTCCTTGATTTCCTTATCAAGAGCCTCGTATTCCCTTTGGGTGCTTACCATGTCCATGTTTTTTTCGGATTTTTCCCTTGCCGATTCAACTTCCGCGAGTTTGTTTTTAAAATCGGCTTCTTCCGACTTTATTTTTTCAAAATTGGAATTTTTTTCGATAAATGTTTTCTTTAACCTGTTTAAAAGCTCTTCCTGAGTGTCCAATAACTTTGGAATTTCCTGGATGTTCTTTTCCAGTCCGATCTTTTCATAGATAATTTCCTGTAATGACCTGAGTTTGTCAAGGTCGTTTTCAGTTACCATATTCCCTCCTTATTAATGGTCCAAATAATCCTTTAATTTCCGACTTCTCTTTGGATGCCTTAACCGGCGCAGGGCTTTTGCCTCTATCTGCCTTATTCTCTCCCTGGTTACGTTAAAATATAAACCTACTTCTTCCAGAGTAAGCGAATACCCATCGTCAAGGCCGAAACGCATTTTTAAAACTTCCTGCTCGCGCGCGGGCAGCGTTGAAAGAACGCTCCCCATTTGTTCCTGAAGCACCTTAAACGCCGTCTGATTCGCGGGATTTTCCACGTCCTTGTCTTCGATAAAATCGCCTAACAGCGAATCTTCCTCTTCGCCAATCGGCGTTTCAAGGCTGATGGGTTCGCGCGCGACATTTTTTACGGATTTTACCTTTATCGCGGCCCATCCCAGTTTTTCCGCTATTTCCTCGTCCGTTGGTTCCCTGCCAAGCGTCTGTAAAAGCTGCCTTGATTCGCGAACCACTTTATTTATTTGCTCTATCATGTGCACGGGCACGCGGATTGTTCTCGCCTGATCAGAGATGGAACGGGTAATAGCCTGCCTGATCCACCACGTCGCGTAAGTGGAAAATTTAAAGCCCTTCTGGTATTCAAATTTTTCTACGGCTTTGATAAGGCCTATATTCCCTTCCTGCACAAGATCAAAAAACGGCAATCCCCTGTTCGTGTATTTTTTCGCTATGGAAACAACCAGCCTTAAATTTGCCTTGATTAGCCTGTCTTTGGCGTTTTTCATCATTATACGCCCGTGATAAATTTCAGAAGCCATTTGGTTGATATTCTCTATCGGCTCTTCAAATTCCGCCTCAAGAGTCCTTAATTTCTTGTCCGTAACCTGAATAAGCCTGATTTTTTCTTTGATTTCATCCGACGACAGGCCGAGATCCTTTTCAAGCTTTTCACGTTCTTCCTTAATGGTAAGATACCTTCCCATCGTGCGAAGTTCCTTTAAAGAATTTACTTTAAGGTGTTTTTCCAGCCTTTCCTGCTCTTTTATATAACGCTTAATTTTTTTTGACGCCACTATGAATTTATCAGAAAACGCCTGAATCTCCTCGGGGTGCAAATGGGTATTTTTTACCACCTTCATTATCTTCTTACGCAGACTTGTGCAATCCTTGTCTTCCTTGTAATCTATATCCTTTACGATTAATTGTTTTTTTAAGTCTATATAGTTTCTTAATTCAACCTGAATTGCGCGTAACGTGTCCTTATAGAATTGGTTCAGCCTGCGGTATTCCGTCATGTGTTCCGTTATTTCTTTTTTGGAAAGATTAAGCTCCCTTAGATCCCTTTTTGAAAACGCTTTTTGCGCGATATTGTAAAATTCAGGTATTATCATGCCCGATCTTTTAATTACGTTCTTTACAATATTTTCGCCTTCTTCCATTTTCTTGGAAAGCTCAATCTCCTGCTCGGCGGTTAAAAGATGCTCCCTTCCTATTTCCCGCAGATACAGCCTTATGGGATCGTCAACAAGGGTAGAGTCCTTGTTATTTCCGCCCGCCGTTTTTTTCTTGCCCGTTTCCTGATTTTTCTGGTTTTCGCCGTCATCTTCATCCGAGGCGCTTTCCTCTTCCACCAACTGAACATTGTTCGCTTCAAGGAGGGCGAGAACCTGTTCAATTTTATCGGAGTTGGTTATATGTTCCGGAAGAAAATCTGAAAGCTCTTCGTAAGAAAGAGTCTTTTTTACTTTTGCGTATTCCAGTAATTTAATAATTGACGGATCCGAGATTGTCTGTTCCGTCACAAGCCACGGATCTTTTTGGTTTGTTTCCGCAATTGCCGGTTTTCTTAAAAATTGCTTCCTGTGCGCGGGTTTTTTAAAAAAATGTTTTTCTATCGGCGATACTCTTTTAGAAATTAAATTTAATTTATTTATCATTGTTTATCTTCCCTCAAGTTTTCTAATCTGCGAATCGATGTCTTTCTTTTCCGCAAGCAGCATGTCAATGTCTGCGCCCGCTGAAGTCCGCTCTCCTTCTCGCATTTGCGCGTTAATTTCCGTCAGTCTTTTCTCAAGTAATTTTTTTCTGATTTGTTTTATGCCGTCCTCCATAAATTTGCGCGAATCGCCCTTGAATTCGCCTGAAGTTCCCTTTTTCGCTATAAAATCACGTAACGCTTCGTCGTTAATCCTTTCAAGCAAAGAATCAATGCCGCTTTCATCATGTTTAAAACATTCCTCCAATGAGATGAAAAGCTCTTTTGCCGCAGGATCGTTTACATCTTTAATCTCCAACGATGCGCGGAATTCAGGATATAACTCCTGATTCAAGGCGACATTTGTTAAAAGCCTCAGTTCGTCGTTTACCAGTATCTGAAGTTTTTGTTTTACTTCAGCCGGTTTTTCAGAAAAGTCTCTGTGACCCGTCAATTTCCAATTTGAATATTCCTTCAGTACCGCGCCCCGCTCAATTTTAAAAATATCGGCAATCCGTGTGATACAGTCATCGCGCTCAATCTCTGAATCTAAAGCTTCCAAATAAGGAAACATGAATTCCACCGCGCGATTAACATCACCGCCAGCCGCAGTATATTGAAGCCTGCCGCGGAAAATTAGGTATTCAAAGTCATTTATAATGAATTTAACAAATTTTTTCAATATCTGACAACCAAATTTTTGCAAAATATCCGCAGGATCTTTAATTTTTTCAATTTCCTTTATCTCAATTTCGTTTTCCAGCCCTTCCTGAAAATTGACAAGGGAACAGGAAAGCCCGTTTTTACGGCACGTGATAATCGCCCTGTAAGCCGCTTTTTGCCCCGCTTCGTCGCCGTCAAAAATGAGGATTACCTTCTCTACCCATCGGCTAAGCCAAGCCGCCTGTTCGTCCGTAAAAGCCGTTCCAAGGGGGGCGACGGAATTGACGATTCCCGCCTGATGAAGGGCTATTACGTCCATGTACCCCTCCGCAAGATATACGGTCTTGGTTTTCCTCATTTCAGGTTTTGCCTGATCGATGGCAAAAAGGGTCTGCCCTTTCCTGTAAATCTCAGTTTCCGGGGAATTTATGTATTTTGGCGGTTCATTTCCGTCGTTTTGAACCGTTCCGGGCAACGCCCGTCCGCCAAAAGCGACTATTTTTCCCTGTCTGTCTGTAATTGGGAACATAAGCCGCCCGGAAAAGAGCGGAATTGTCCTGTATTTTGCTGAAAACAACCCCGATTTAGCGAGAAAATCATCAGAATAGCCTTTTTGCTTTAAAAATTTATGTAAAAAATCCCGGTTCGCCGGGGCATACCCAAGTTTAAACTGCTCGATTATCTCTTTACTTATACTTCTGTCTAAAATATACTTCAATGCCGCCTTTCCTTCCTCCTTTTCATGCAGAAAATGCGTAAATGTTACCGTCGTTCTTTTATATAACTCATAAAGCTCTTCTTTAATCGATATGTCTTCGCCGCTTTCGGCATTTCCGCCTTTTTCATATATTAGCTCTATGCTCATTTTCTGGGCAAGGCTTTTTATGGCTTCGGGATAGGTAAGCTTATCCATTTCCATAACAAAACTGATTACACTGCCGCCCTTGTTGCAGCCAAAACAGTGGTACATTTTTAGATCCGGGTCAACTTTGAAAGAGGGGGTCTTCTCCTGCCCGCCCCCGTGAAAGGGGCATTTTCCCCACCAGCGTCCGCTTTTTTTCTCCAGACGGACATAATCTCCTACTATGGCGACCGCGTCCAGTCTGTTATTAACTTCATCAATGGACGCTTTGGATATCAGGGCCATGACGGTTTTGTTATAAGCTGGCCGGCTTTTATGTGTTCGTCATAAGTCCGGGAAAAATAATGCCTTCCGCTTGATACGTCTTCAAGCCGGAAATACAGATAATTTGTATTATCCGGGTAAAACGCCGCCCTAAGGGCGGTAAGTCCGGGAGCGGAAATCGGTCCCGGGGGCAGACCCGGCTTTATATACGTGTTATAAGGATTGTCTATTTCAAGGTCAACAAACAGCAAAACGGACGGATGAGGGCGTTTTTGTATCTCGGTTATGATGTATTCAACGGTAGCGCATGATTGTAACGCCATGTTTATGCGTAGCCTGTTATAAAAAACTCCCGCCATAAGCGGCGCTTCCTTATCTACCCTGTATTCGCGCTCAATAATGGAAGCGAGAATAATTTTTTCATTCAGTTCTTTTGGGTCCATCTCAAGAATGGAAGGGTTAATTTTTTGAAGATTGTCGAAGAAATTATCCGCCATTGTCGTAATGACTTTTTCCGCGGGGTAATCACCCGCGAATAAATACGTGTCCGGGAAAAGATACCCTTCCATTGACCCGTTAGGTATCAGGTACCTGCCCATTACCAGCCTGTCTTCCGACGCGGAAATAAAATCCTGGGCGGAACAAATTCCCGCTTCTTCAATTAATCTCGCGGTTTTGCTGAGCGTTACCCCTTCCGGAATAGTCACCTTACGCAAAACTTCCTGTCCTGAAATTAATAATTTATAAATGGCTATCTGGCTTGCCGGCATTGTAATCTTATATTCCCCTGTCTTAATATAAGATTTATCAAGACGGCAGATAATATTCCAAAAATACCTGTTGCTTATAAGCCCCGTCCTTTCAAGCCGTAATCCTACCGATTGGGAACTTTCGCCTTTTCGTATGTCAATCAGGTAGCCGCCGTCTTCCGCCCGCTTAATCGCGTCAGCCTGTGAAAAAACGGCGCTTCTTTTATCCGGCGGAACAGGAGCGTTAAAGTACATGATAACGCCTATAAAAACGGGAATCATAACAAGAATCAGCGCTATGATCGTGGAAAAAAAATTTATTATAAAAGAAATTATATTTATTTTTTTCTTTTTTCGTTCAGCCAATAAAGTGTCCCTTTAGTAATTAAATGGATATTTCCAACCCTTCGTAGGCCAGGGTTAACTCGATACCTTTTAAATTCATCCTTTCCAGATACCATTTTGCCGATTGCAATATTCCGTAAAGTTTATGGTCATCATAGGTAGGATCATGATGGAATAACACCATGTGCTTAATATTCCAGTTGGCAGAAAAATCCACCGCCAGACTGAAAGCGCTGTGCCCCCAGTTGTATTTGTCAATAGCTTCGCCCAATGTATACTGGCAGTCAATAACAATCATGTCGGCGTCTTTAAAAAACGCGGTATTTTCATCGTTTTTTAAGAAATCGCCTGATGTCAGTTCAGTGTCCGTAGCGTAAATAAAGCGTTTTCCGTTTTCCGTTACGCAATACGCGTAAGAATCACCCGGATGGTTCATTTTTTTCATGCTGACATTACAGCCAAGGATTTCAATGTCTTTATCCATATAGTGAAACGTTTTTTTAGAACCCATTACGTCAAATGTTACGGGAAAATACGGATTTACCATTTGCCCGTCCAGTATTTTTTTTAAATTTCCCGCGGGTGAATAAAAATCCATTTTTACCGTCGGGTTGTAACCCGGACCAAAAAAAGGAATTCCCTGTATATGATCCCAGTGAAAATGTGAAAGGAAGACATGATATCGGCTTATCTTTTTACTTGCGCCCGCCTGCGCCATTCCCAGCTCGCGCAATCCTGAGCCGCAGTCAAAAACAATACATTCGTCATCATTATCAAACGATACGCTGACGCACGGACTGTTCCCGCCAACCGTGCCGAACAACCACGGCGGAAGCCCCGCTAAAAACTTTTCCCTGCTTTCATTACTGCCAATATCCTCGGCGGTGATCTGTTCAATAATTGCCGATATTTTGCTTTTAATACAGGAAGGAGACGCGGGGGTCGGAATGGAACCGCGCACTCCCCAAAAATGTATTTTCATTAAATTCCCCCTGTTTTACTTATTATAGTCTCGCAACAACGTGACGCGCATATTTTATCTATTTCTTCTTTTGTGTGCAGTTCTCCTGAATTCATTCCCGGACAATCGTCGGCGGCAATTTCCCAGCATTTCTCAGAAGCGATTACCGACTTCCAAAACGGAAAAGTAACGCATTGTATGGGACGCGCCTGATATACCGTACAGCCGTAATCCCATAAAATGCAGTCATTATTGGACTTTTCCTTCAAGGAAAGGACTTTATCCCCATTTATGTCCGTAACCCACCTGCAATATTCGCTTATTACGCCGTTTGCGTCAATTTTTAACGCAGAACTCAATTTATTTATGTCTTTTTGTGAAAGATACACAAATCCCGGATCGTACCGGCAGCATGAAGAACATCGTTTACATGAAAATCTAAGACCGTCAGCGTAAAATAGCTCTTTTTCCATTGTTAAAGTATATATATCACAAATTTTAGAAATTGTCTATTTATCTTGCTCTTTCTTTGCAAGTTCAATATTGTATTTTGCTTCTTCCAAATCAGGGTCAATTCTTATTGCCGCCTGCCAGTCTGATATCGCCCTTTTATAATCGCCTTTTTTGACGTATATGTTACCGCGCATGTTATAGGCGCCGGCGTTTTTTTTGTCAAGTTTTATCGCCTGATTGCAATCGGCAAGCGCCCTGTCAATATCATTTATTTCAAAATACGCCCGTGCCCTTATCGCGTACGCTACGGCGGAATTTGGATCAATTCTAATAACATTACTGCTGCTTATTATCGCGTTATTATAATCGCCCCTCATCATATATTCTACACTGCGTTTGAAATGTTCTAGGGCATAGTGATTATATTCCTGCTGGGAATATGCGTAAGGAATTGAAATAAAAATAAATAAACATAAAAAAACAGTAAAAATAACCTGTTTTTTAGTTTTCATAGGGCCTCCACAAAACCATTTTTATATAGAATTATCAGAAAACTAAAATTTCCCAATAACTCCATTATAACATTATTTTTAATAAGTGCCAATGTCTTTACGGTAATGTTTTCCCTCAAAATTTATATTTTCAGCAATTTTATAGGCCGATTCAAGCGCAAGCCTATTGGTTTTCCCAGTCGCCGTAACGCCTAGCACCCTGCCCCCGGCGGTAAAAAATGTCCCGTTTTTAAACTCCGTCCCGGCGTGGTAAATAACAACATCGCTATTTTTCGCTCCGCCGCCTGAGTCTAAACTGTTGATTTCAAATCCTGTCTTGTACGATACAGGGTAGCCTCCGCTTGCAAGCACTATGCAGGCGGAACAATCCTGTGACCAGTCAATTTTTATACTTTCAAGCCTTTCATCCGTGACGGCTTCCATTATGTCAAACAGACAGGTATTTAAAAGCTGAAGGACAGCCTGCGCTTCCGGGTCTCCAAAGCGGCAGTTGTATTCGATAACCATAGGGCCGCTTGGGGTTAACATAAGACCGAAATACAGACACCCCTTAAACGGACAGCCTTCTTCCCGCATGGCGCGGATTGTGGGCGTAAAAATTGTCTTTTCGCAAATGTCGGCTATTTCCCGTGTATAGTGGGGATTTGGCGCGATTACTCCCATGCCCCCCGTATTGGGGCCTATATTTCCGTCATAAGCGCGTTTATGGTCCATTGACGAAACCATCGGGACGATTGTTTTTCCGTCCGTGAAGGCAAGCACGGTAACTTCAGGACCTGTCAAAAATTCCTCTATGACGAGATTACACCCCGAATCCCCGAACTTTTTTTCAACCATGATTGATGTCACGGCCTCAACAGCCTGCCCTTTGGTTTCGGCAATTATTACCCCTTTCCCCAAGGCAAGCCCATCGGCTTTTATCACCAGCGGAAAAGAGACGGAGTTTGATTTTACATGGTTTAACGCGCTTTGCGGGTCGGAGAAAGATTCATACGCCGCCGTAGGGATACCGTATTTTTTCATCAGATTTTTTGAAAAGACTTTACTGCTCTCAATCCTAGCCGCCGCCTTATTCGGCCCAAAACAGCGTATCCCCCTTGCCTCAAGCGCATCCACCATCCCAATAGCAAGCGGATCATCGGGAGCGACAACAACGTAATCAATCTTTTGTTGAACTGCAAAATTCGTAACGGCGGCAACATCAACCGCTTTTATCTTGACACACTCCGCGTCAAAACCGATGCCTCCATTCCCCGGGGCGCAAAAAATTTTGGTAATTCTTTCGCTTTTCTTTAACGCCTTAATTATAGAATGCTCTCTGCCGCCTGAACCGATTACTAATACCTTCATTTTCTTTCCTTTAGTGGTTAGTATTTAGTGGTTAGTGGTTAGTATATAGTGGTTAAAAAAAATTATCTTCACTAAATACTAAATACTATATACTAACCACTATATACTAACCACTATCTCTCCTTTACAGAACATTTCTACAGCTTTGGGCAAGATTACCCACTCAGCTTCGCGCATTACCCGCTGTTGAAGGGACTCGGGTGTGTCATCGGGGAGAACGTTAACCGCTTTTTGTAAAATGATTTTTCCGCCGTCTACCACTTCGTTTACAAGGTGGACGGTTGCGCCGGTTATTTTTACGCCAGATTTAAGGACGGCTTCGTGAACGCGAAGGCCGTAAAAGCCTTTGCCGCAAAAGGAGGGGATTAACGCGGGGTGAACGTTGATTATCCTGTTCTCATACTTTTTAAGAACCAGCGTACCCACGACGGATAAAAATCCGGCAAGGACTACAAGAGAGATGTTTTCTTCAGATAATGTGGTGCAGACGGCGGCGTCAAAGTCTTCGGCTGTCGCGAACTTTTTTCTTTCGATTGTTACGGATTTTATTCCCGCTTTTTTCGCGCGTTCAAGGGCGTAAACGCCGGGTTTGGATGAAATAACAAGGGATAATTCCCCTGTTCCTAGAGCGCCGCTTTTCCACGCGTCTATCAATGCCTGAAGATTCGTTCCGCCACCGCTTACCAGTACCGCTATTCTAGTCAAGTAATACTCCGCTGACGCCGTTTTTTAACTCGCCTATGACGCATGCTTTTTCACCGCAGGAGCGTAATACGCTTACCGCCTCGTCCGCATTTGCCGCGGGAGAAATTACGCACATTCCAACGCCCATATTGTAAGTGTTAAACATATCCCTTTCAGGTATTTTGCCTTGCGCGGCGATTAGTCTGAAGACGGGAGGAATTTCCACCGCGCTTTTTTTTATTACGGCTCCTACGTTTTCACCGAAGGCGCGGGGGATGTTTTCGTGGAAGCCGCCGCCTGTTATGTGGCATATTGAGCGGACGGGCGTTTTTTCAAGGAGGGTAAGAATTGATTTTACATAAATTTTTGTAGGCGTTAAAAGTTCTTCACCTAACGTCTTTCCAAGTTCTGGAAAATGTTTTTGCAGGATTTTAGGTTTTTTGTCTATTCCAAAAACTTTACGGGTAAGCGAAAAAGCGTTTGAGTGTACTCCCGAAGAGGCGAGCGCGATAATTACATCGCCGTTTTTTACGCTGTTTTTATCGGGTATTTTTGATTTCTCCACAACGCCCACTGAAAAACCCGCGATGTCGTACTCGTCAATTTCCATCAATCCGGGATGTTCCGCCGTTTCGCCGCCGACAAGTGCGCAACCAGCCCGCACGCAGCCGTCAGCTACGCCGCTTACAATTTTTTCAATTTTTTCGGGAATATTTTTTCCGCAGGCGATGTAATCAAGAAAGAACAAAGGTTTGGCGGCGGCGCAGATGATGTCGTTCACGCACATCGCCACGCAGTCAATGCCGACAGTATCGTGCTTGTCCATGAGCATCGCTATTTTTAGTTTAGTGCCCACTCCGTCAGTCCCCGAGACAAGCACAGGCTGTGAGCTTCCCTGTTTTGGAAGGGCGAAAAGCCCGCCGAAACCGCCAATCCCTTCTATCATGCCCTCTGTCTTTGTGCGGTCAACGTGTTTTTTCATCAGTTCTACCGCGCGATAACCGGCAGTAACGTCAACGCCCGCGGCTTTATAACTTTCACTGTGGCTGTTTTTCATTTAATTTTTTCCTGAAGCCGTTTGTCTTTTTCCATTACTTTATTTTCCATGTCAAGCTTCATTGCGGCAAGTTTTTCAGCGAGAGTATCATCACCCGTCGCGAGTATTTGGGCAGCTAAAATTGCGGCGTTATCCGCGCCGTCAATGGCTACCGTCGCGACGGGGATTCCAGGGGGCATCTGCACTGTGGCAAGGAGGGCGTCAAGGCCGTCTAATGTCGATTTTATGGGAATACCGATAACGGGGAGCGTAGTATGCGCCGCAAGAACTCCGGCAAGATGCGCCGCCATTCCCGCCGCCGCGATAATTACCCCAAAGCCGTTTTTTCTTGCGTTTTTGGCAAAATCAGCCGCCTTCTCAGGCGTTCTGTGGGCGCTCATTACATGCGCTTCAAACGGGATACCAAAATCCTTTAGTTTTTTAAAAGCCTTTTCAATTATAGGCAAATCGCTGTCGCTTCCCATCACAACCGCAACTTTTTTCATATCCCCTCCGAAGAATAGTGGTTAGTATTTAGTATTTAGTGGTTAGTATTTAGCAAATAAATTCTTTTTCTAACCACTAACCACTATCCACTATCCACTAAATACTAACCACTATAGCATTTTTTGCTGTTTTTGAATACTATAAACCTATGAAATACTTTTTTTTAAGTCTTTGTTTTACATTCCTCTTTTTTGCCTCCTGCACAAAACAGAAAGAGATGACGCTTTCCGAGCTTGAAGAGCTTGATGCGGAAGGGCTTGCGGAACTTCTTGCCAAGACGGTAAATAAACCGTGGAGAGGCGAAGAATTCATACCCGGAAAAGTGGGCGGAACATGGTTTACGGTAATGAATGAGGACCCAAAAAGTTTTAACCACCTTATCGCGGAGCAGGACAGCTCCACTTCCTCGGTAGTCAGTTCTATGACGGATTATCTGCTTGATTATAATGTCATTTCAAGGGAGTGGGAACCCCGCGCAGCTTCTGCCCAAATATCAATTGATGAAAAAAACGGCACTATGCAGGTTATCTTCACATTAAAGGATAATGTTTACTGGAGTTACTATAATTCTGATAAAAAAGTAAAAGTAACAAGCGATGACGTTATCTTTTGGTACGATGAAATAGAAGGCGATCCTGATTTTCAAAGTTCCGGTTATTACGGGCAATTTTTAACCATGCCTGACGGCAGTGAAGCCCATATTGATATCAGCAAACTTGACGACCGGCGTTTTGTTTTTCACTTTCCGCGGATTATCGCCGAGCCGTATTTAATGACCAATATGCATTTTGGACCCCGTCATGTTTATGAACCCGCAAAAACACGCGGCGGCGTAGAAGGGGTAAGAAGCCTATTCAGCGTCGATGTAAACCCGCAGACGATTCCTTCAATGGGCGAATGGTTTTTAATTGAATATACGCCGGGGCAGAGGCTTGTTTTCAAACGCAATACCGATTACTGGAGGAAGGACGCAAACGGAGTAACGATGCCTTACCTTGAAGAAATGGTTATGCGGATTATTCCCGATGAAAATACAAAGCTTTTGCTTTTTAAAAACGGGGAAATTGAAAGTTACAGCCTTCGCCCGGAAGACATTGACGGGCTTATAAATAAAAGCGACTCAAGTTATACCGTTTTTAACAGCGAAGGTTCTTTAAGCGCGGCTTTTTGGACGTTCAATCAAAATCCCATAAACGAAAAAAAGCCCCAATACGAATGGTTTATAAAAACGGAATTCCGTCAGGCGATGAGCTGTCTTCTTAACCGTGACAGAATAAGCGCCCAGGTGTACCGGGGACTCGCCCAGCCAAAGCTCAATATTTACCCGGAACCTAATCCGTACTATAACCCCTCAATCGTATTGCAATACCTTTACGACACCGAACAAGCCATTGAACTTCTGGCTTCCGCCGGCATTCATAAAGATAAAAAGGGGATTATGCGGGACTGGAAAAACCGTAAAATTGAATTTGACCTGACTATCAGATCTGAAAGTTCCGTTTATCAGGATATAGCGTCCATAATAAGGGATGAACTTTCAAAAATCGGCATTAAGGTGAACATCCGGGTTCTGGATTTTCAAAAACAGGTACAGCAGTTATTTTCAACCTTTGACTGGGATTCCATGTTGATGGGGCTTACAGGTTCTAATATATTCCCAAGCCAGGGTAGCAACGTATGGCCATCGTCCTCAAATCTGCACATGTGGTATCCCAATCAAACAGCGCCCGCTACGGAATGGGAAGCGCGGATAGATTATCTTTACAACGAAGGAAAATTTACAATAGACGATCGAAAAGCCCAGGAAATTTGGGACGAGTTTCAATCAATATTGCTTGAACAATGCCCCATGATCTACCTGATGCGTTCCCGCGGCTTTTGGGCGATAAATAACCGTTGGGATTTTTCAAATGTTTATTTTGACAACTTAAACGGCGCTGAAACAAATTTTATTTTTATTAAATAAGGAGTAAAAATTATGAAATCCCCAAGAGAAGTGAATATCGACATTAAACTTATTGATCTTGTTGACTCGTTCAAGTTTCCCGATTATGTAATGAAGTGCTTAAAGCTGCTCCTTGCCAACGAAGAACTCCAATTTTCCCAGGAATACGCAAATATAGTTTCCATCATAAGGCTCGGATATAACGATCACGGTCCCGTCCACATGCGTACTGTGACATATAACGCCGTTATAATGCTTGACCTGTTAAAAAAAGCTGGAATAAAAACCAGTCTTGAATCGGACGGATGCGGCACTTACGAAGACAGCTTTATCGGCGTAATGATTGCCTCAATGTTTCATGATCTCGGAATGGCGATGGGAAGGCAGAATCACGAATCGCACAGTCTGGTTCTTTCCATGCCCATTATAGACAGGGTTTTAGCCCAAGTTTATCCCGATGATTTGAAAAAAAGAGTCATGCTCCGGGCCCTTGCCCTTGAAGGAATCGCAGGACACATGGGGACCATAACAGTTTCTTCTTTAGAAGCGGGAATAATACAGGTAGCGGACGGTTGTGACATGACCAAGGGAAGGGCGCGTATTCCGATTTCCATTTCTTCCCAGTACGCAAAAGTCGGGCATATCCACCAATATTCCGCCAATTCAATTGAAGATGTGGATATTACCGCGGGTGGCGAAAAACCCATCCGCATTGACGTAATTATGTCAAGCGAAGTGGGGCTTTTTCAGGTTGAAGAAGTACTCATGCATAAAATAGCCCAAAGTACAGCCAAACAGCATATTGAGTTATATGCAAAGGTTGGAGAAGACGCGGCAAAAAGGTATTTATAATTAAATGTCAGGCAATACATTCGGCGAATTATTTAAGGTTACGACTTTCGGCGAATCGCACGGGCAGGCGATGGGCTGCGTGATAGACGGCTGTCCCGCGGGGTTGGAACTTTCCTTAAACGACATTGAAAAAGAGCTTGCCCGCCGCCGTCCGGGAGCAATTTACGGCTCAAGAGATGAAAAAGATACCCCTGAAATTCTATCCGGCGTTTTTGAAGGCAAGACTCTTGGAAGCCCGATAGCGGTTATCGTCCGCAATACAAACCAGAACAGCCGTGATTATGATGAGCTAAAAGGCATTTACAGGCCGGGGCACGCCGATTTTTCATGGGAAGCCAAATACGGTCTTCGCGACCATCGCGGCGGCGGCAGAAGTTCAGGGCGTGAAACCCTTTGCAGGGTAGCCGCAGGCGCGGTCGCAAAAAAAATACTCGCTCTGCATGGAATTTCAGTCCTCGCGTGGTCGTCATCAATCGCCGGAATAAAACAGCCTTCCCCCGGCGAGGACGGCTTTGACTTTGAAGAAATAGAACGCAATCTTTTCCGCGTCCCAAGCAAGATCGGCGCTGAAAAAGCCGCCGCCAAAATAGAAGCCCTCCGCGCCGAAGGCGAAAGCGCGGGCGGCATTATAACCTGCCTTGTAACAGGGGTAAAACCCGGTTTAGGGGAACCCGTCTTTGACAAACTTGACGCGCGCCTTGCTTCCGCAGTAATTTCCATCGGCGCTTGTAAAGGCGTTGAGTTTGGCGCCGGTTTCGCCGCCGCCGACATGAAAGGCGGTGAAAACAACGACTTGCCTTCCCATGACGGTAACGGCAAATTCGCCACAAACAACTGCGGCGGCATATTGGGAGGCATTTCTTCAGGCCAGGACATTGTTTTTAAAGCGGCTTTTAAACCAACGCCCTCAATAAAAAAACCGCAAAAAGCTTTTGACAAAGACGGCAATATTAAAGAAATAGAAATTAAAGGCCGCCACGACGCCTGCATAGTCCCAAGAGCCGTAGTCGTCGTAGAAGCGATGACCGCCCTGGTACTCGCCGACTTTTTACTTTTATCGCGCTGTGCAAGAATTTAACAGTATAAGACCTCGTTTTTACGCCGATAATAGTAGAATATGAATGCTCTATTAATTTTGTATGCCGAGAATTTGTCTGATAAGGCTTATGAGTGTGTTTATGACGGGAAAAACTCTGTTCAACTGGCGACAGAGCGGGCGAAAAGCTTTCCCGGGGTGGGAAAAACAGTTCTTTTTGCCCGCGCAAACGATGATTTTTCCGGGTTGACTGACATTCAGGTAGAAAAAAAAGAGCGATGGACAAAAAGAAGCCTGCTTGAAAGAATAAGCGGTCTGCAAACTGACTTTGAGCTTATCTATTTCGCCTTCGTGGACTGCCCCTTTCTTGACCCAGTCCTTGCGGGCAAATTGGCGGAAAGGCACATCCGAGGCGCGGCGGAATACTCCTATGCCGACGGTTTCGCCTACGGTCTTGCGCCTGAAATACTCTCTCCGGGAACCCCGGGCATTTTGGCAAAAATATTGGGCGATGACGATGGGCCTGTGGAAAGGGATATTCTTTTTTCCGTAATTCAAAAAGACATAAACGCATTTGATATTGAGACTGAAATTTCCTCCGTAGACCTTCGCTGTCATAGAATTAACCTGTGCGCTGATACCAAACGCAACTTATTGCTGCTTAAAAATTTTATTTCCGCTTCCAGTGGCAAAATTCCTTCCGCCGCCGAAGTGGAAAGCATAGTAGAAAATCAACCTAAAATACTAAGAACGTTACCCGCCTTCTACCCTATCCAAGTCTACGGCGGCTGTCCGCAAAAATGTACAATCTGCCCCTATCCCATGTTTACGGACGCGATGGGACGCAAAGATTTTATGGACTGCGAAAAATTCAGCTCACTTCTGGACAAAATTACGGCTTTTTCAGGAGACGCCGTAATAGACCTCTCCCTCTGGGGCGAATTAAGCCTTCACCCTGAAAAAATGAAACTTATAGAAGAAGCGCTCCGCCGTCCTGAATTAGCCTTGATTATCGAAACTTCAGGCATCGGCTGGAAAAATGAGGAAATTGAAAAATGCGCCGAATTGTGCGGCGGTTTGGAAAAAGGCGCGGTTGTAAGAAAAAACGCCCTGCCGCCTTTATCGTGGATTGTATCCCTTGATACTTCCGATCCTCAACGCTATGCGGATCTGCGGGGAGCTGGTTTTGCCGAGGCGGAAACTTTGGTAAAAAAGCTTTTTTCCCTGTTTCCAAACGACAGTTATGTGCAGGCGGTGCGTGTAAAAGGAGCGGAAGACGATATTGAAAAATTTTACCGATACTGGAAAACGGCTTCCCCAAAAAACGAAAAAAACATTATTATACAAAAGTACGATGATTTCTGCGGTCAGCTTGAAAAAAAACAGGCTTCCGACATTTCGCCTGTTATCCGGCAACCGTGCTGGCATATTATGAGGGATATGCCCGTTCTAATAGACGGAGACGTTCCCCTGTGCCGGGAAAATCTTTCGGTATTAAAAGGCGAAAAGGACATACTTGGAAATGTATTTGCGGATTCTCTTGAAGACATCTGGAAAAAAGTGGACAATTACTATGGTGAACAATGCATGAAAAAATATGAGGGGCTTTGCGCGGGGTGCGATGAATACTATACCTACAATTTTTAATGAAAAAATAACCTCATATACCGCCGTGGGAAGCAAGGAACGCGCCGCGTCAACGGGCATTTCCGCGGTTGTCTTAAACCGTCCCGGGCAGTATCAGCCCAGATCATTTTTCTCTGATCTTGAAAATAACGGTTTTGATAATGTAATTTCCATAGAGTCCTGCGCTCCCCATTACGATATAGAAGAACTTTCCGGACGCTTCCCTTTTGTACGCTTTATTCTGCCTGAAAAAGAATTAAATATTGGCGAACAGATCAACCTTGCCGCCTCTGAAATTGAAAGTTCGCTTTTTTATGTTCTTCGCAGCGACATGAAAATAATTGCCGGAGGAACGGCAAAAAAGATGGTGGAAAGATTAAGCGTCAGTGAAGAAAAAGAAACCTCCTCAGCGGAGATTGGTTCTAAAAGACTCTGCACGGTCCCCGTGATAATGAATTCAAATTATGAAGTATTACCGTCGCTTATAGCCCCAATGACGCGCAGAAGTAAAATGAAACCTGTTTTTCTGGAACCGCAGAACGAAGGCGATTTAAGCCTGTACCCGTTTGACGGCGCCGGTATTTATGACAGAAAGCGGTTTATTCATACCGGCGGTTTTGACATTACGTTAACCAACTCATTTTGGCAGTTAATGGACTTTGGTTTCAGATCCCGTCTTTGGGGGGAAGAAATAGCCCTAAGCCTTCAATTAAAACTGTCTTATAACGGCGAATTACCGGCTGAAAATATTACCGTAGAAGAAAGCTACAGGCGTTTTTACATGAAGAACCTGGCTCCCGTTTTCAGAAACGATTACGCCCACCTTCCTTATTACCGTTTTCTCTCTTATCTGTTTAAATCCAAAGACGAGGTTTTTTCATCATGGGAAGAATTCAAGGAATGCAGAAAATGGGTAATGAAAAACAAATTCAGGTGGATATGTGACGCCAGGGAAGTGACAAGGCACTGGGATTCAAAATCAGAAAAAGCGGGGCGGAATTGACGGCCATTGTATTACAGGCAAGAATTGATTCTGTAAGATTGCCGGGAAAAGCCCTTCTCTTACTGGACGGAAAACCGCTTGTAACGCGGGTAATGGAAGCGTTAAACAATATCCCGGCAGATCTAAGAATACTGGCCTGCCCTGAAGATTCGCTTTCTTCTTTTACGCCATTGGCGCGGGAAGCGGATTTTCAAATATTAGCGGGTCCCAAAGAGGACGTTCTTGAACGTTACTGTCTTGCAATCCGCAAATATTCAATAGATAGGGTAATCAGGGCGACGGGCGACAACCCGTTTGTATTCGCGGACGCGGCTGTTTCCGTTAACGCACAAGCTTCATCGGTTAACGCAGATTACGCCGGTTTTTTAAACCTCCCCTACGGCGCTGGCGTTGAATCCGTCTCTTCTTCGGCTCTCCTTCGCGCTTCAGAGCAAGCCGTTCTTCCCTATGAGCGCGAACACGTTTGCCCGTATTTATACAACCACCCTGAATTATTTTCCATTTACCGTCCTAACGCTCCCGATTGCTGGCACTTTCCCGATATACGCATTACCGTGGATACTCAGGAAGACTATAACCGCGCGGCGGAATTGTACCGCGCTTTAAATAATGAGCCAAACAGATACCACGGGGAGACAATAATAAAAAAATACGCGGAGATTTTTCATAAATGAATCAAGCGCCGGTATTGATTGTTCCCTGCTGGGAAGAGGGCCGCGGCGGCGGACACATAAACAGATGTATTACACTGACAAACGATTTACGCCGTGCAGGACGCGAAGCTTATTTTTACTTACAAAAAAAAACTGAAAAAATCGCCAATTTTCTGCAATTAAAAAATTTTAACGAGTCCTGGATTATTAACGGCGGGCAAATCAACCGCCCCTTTGGTCTCGTCATTTTAGACCGTTTCCAAACCCCGCATGACGAACTTTTACAATGGAAAAAACTAGCCCCTGTAATCGGCATTGACGAAGGCGGCCCCTGCCGCGATTACTTCGATTTTCTTATAGATATACTAATTCCTGAAAATTTTGAAAAACCGTCCGCGAATATCACTTCCTGGCGCCTATTGAACCTGCCAAATAAAAGAAAAACAGAACGGGATGAAAAAAATTCAACATTAAAAATCTTGATTAGTTTTGGACAGGAAGACGCCGCAGGACTGGGGCCTTCGGCGGTAAAAAAACTTACAAAAAGCAATTTTAAAGATGCGGAAATTACACTACTAAGAGGCGGATTAAACTATTTTGAATACCAAATACCAAGCACCGTAAAAGTACTGGACTCCATACCAAACCTAGCGGCTCACCTCCACGAATACGACATTATAATAACCCACTACGGCATCACAGCCTACGAAGCCCTATACGCGGGAACGACACTTCTACTCGACCACCCCACTCCCTACCATAAAAAAATCGCCAAAGCCGCAGGGTTTTCTGGTATTAGTCAAATTAAAAAACTTACCGCGAATCAACAAGAATTTGTACCTTCAGTAGACACATTAATAAAAGAAGAAAATCTAACCAATTTGATCAACTCGTTTTCCCCGCAAGTGAACCGCTCCTGCCCCGTATGCGGCGCGGACACGCCGTCACGCGGTTTAACCCGTTTCCCTGAGCGCACCTACCGCCGTTGTTCAAAGTGCAGCGTAATTTACATGGACAGAACCTGTCCGCCTCCCATTGAGTATGAGAGGGAGTATTTTTTTGAATCGTACAAAAAACAGTACGGCAAAACCTATCTGGAAGACTTTCCCAATCTTGTCGCGATGGCAAAACGCCGATTAAGGCATATTTCCCAAATACTTCACACAAAGAACGCAAAGAGACAAAGATCACAAAGGGAAGAGGAAAGTGGGGATTCTCCTCTTCTTCTTGACATTGGCTGCGCGTACGGGCCGTTTCTTGTTGCCGCGAAAGATGAAGGTTTTTCGCCGTTTGGAATCGATCCGGCGCAGGACGCGGTACGTTATGTGCGGGAAACACTCAACATCCCCGCCGTTCAGGGATTTTTCCCGGACTGCCCACTCCCTACTATTCACTACCCACTACCCACTACTAACCCACTACCCCCTACCCCCTACCCCCTCTACGATGTCATCACTCTATGGTACGTTATCGAACACTTTACAAACTGCCTTCCAGTATTAGCTGAAATAAAAAAACTGTTAAAACCAGGCGGCATTCTCGCATTCTCAACACCTTCGTTCTCAGGCATCAGCGGGCGCAAATCACTTCGCAATTTTTTGGAAAACAGCCCCCCCGATCACTTTACAATCTGGTCGCCCAAAATGTGTAAAAAAGCGCTTACCCTTGCGGGCTTCAAAGTGAAAAAAACAGTAATAAGCGGCTGCCACCCCGAACGTTTCCCGCTTTTAGGAAAATTCGCAAAAAGCAAAAAAAGTCTTTTATATTGGCCGCTTTTGGCTATCAGTAAAATTTTTGCCCTAGGCGACACTTTTGAAGTTTATGCAGAAAAGAATCTAACCACGAACCACACGAACCAGAGCGAACGAAGATGGACTTGAGATTACCATTTGATAATTGTTTAAGAGAGAGTGAGAATCAGGAGGTTTATGTTCGTTATCTTATCGTAAAATACACGCTCAGCTTTCGGACAAGAACCTTTAAATTCATACGCCCTCTATAACGATAATCTAAGTATTCAACGCTAATCTCTCTTGGTTCGTGTTGGTTCGTGGTAGAATTTAAGGAGAATAATGTATGAAAGAAAAACTAATAATCCTTGGCGCCGGAGTTATGCAGGGGCCGGTTATCAATATCGCTAAAGAGCTGGGGTTCTATGCCATCGCTCTGGACGGCAGTTCTTCAGCGCCGTGTATTCCCCTGGCGGATCAATTTGGACAAATTGATTTAAAAGACAAGGAAGGGATAGAAACGTTTGCCCGCTCAATTCAAGGGTCAACAAGCCGCATTGGGATAATGACGGCGGGGACTGATTTTTCCGCCAATGTCGCGTGGGTAGCGGAAAAATTAGGATTACCCGGCATCCCCTATGAATCCGCCCTTAACGCGTCAGATAAATCAAGAATGCGCGAATGTTTCAAAAAAGCAAACCTCCCCTCCCCCGATTTTATCACAATTACCGCAGCAGACTTGCCTCTATCTCCCAACTATTCACTACCCACTACCCACTATCCACTACCCACTTCCCCCTTCCCACTAGTAATCAAGCCCGTAGACAACATGGGAAGCCGCGGTTGCCGCCGGGTTGACAGCATCGAAGAATTAAATGAAGCGGCAAAAACCGCCATAGGCTTTTCAAGATCCGGCCGCGCTATTGTAGAAGGTTATATGGAAGGACCTGAGTTTTCCGTAGACGCGATTGTCTATCACGGGGAAATAACCATCTGCGGCCTTGCGGACAGGCACATTTTTTTCCCGCCGTATTTTATCGAAATGGGACATACAATGCCGACAGTCATCAAAGAAGAAAAACAAACCGCGATTCTTGACACATTCCGCGCGGGAATTCACGCTCTTGGGCTTGCAGGGAAAGAAAACATAGGAGCCGCTAAAGGCGACATCAAACTGACGGCCAAAGGACCAATGATTGGGGAAATCGCGGCGCGCCTATCAGGCGGTTATATGTCGGGGTGGACATACCCGTATTCATCAGGCGCGTTGCCAATTAAAGGGGCTATTCTTGCCGCAATGGGACGCAGACCGGAAGGACTTACCCCGATTAAAAAATGGACGTGCGCCGAAAGGGCGTTCATCTCCATCCCGGGAACCGTCAAACAAATTGCGGGAATAGAAAAAGCCAAAACCGCAAACCACGTTAATGACTTTTTCCTGCGAATCGCGGAAGGCGTCAAAGTCTCCTTCCCTGAAAACAACGTAACAAAATGCGGAAATATCATCGCCTCCGCCGAAACAAGAGAAACCGCTATCCTTGCCGCAGAAACCGCCGCCCGCTCAATCCTTATCAGGCTAGATCCCACAAACTTAGAAACAAAAGCCTTTTTGTCATCTACTTCTGTATTTCCCCCCGACGCTTTTCAACTAACCGACGAATTAAAGGAGTCTCTTTCCCAAATCCCCGACTTCCCAACTACCCAGTATCCACTACCCACTACCCACTACCCACTACCCACTATCCACCCCTTCCCTGCCTTCACCTCCTCAGTCCTAAAAGACTACATGGGCAGAACCGTGGAAGAAGCCCTTAACGCCGTACGATTATTGACCGGTTTTCCCCTTCCGGTAATAACTGAAAATGCCGAAAATATAGTAAGACTGGGCAGATCATTCTGGAGCGCGTTTATCCGCGGCTCTTATCAGGGCGCGGTCTACTACATTGATAATTTGGGAGTAAAAATTGATTCAAAACCACAGTGATAACAAAATATTTAAATCGCTCTTTTTTATTTTAATTTTTATTATTCAATGTACGCTGGTTTATGCCGTCTCTCTTGATGAAACACTAAATACAATAAAATCAATATCCCCGAATGAATCCGTACAATTCCGCTGGGATCCTTTATTCAGGGATGGAAGTTTTAATTTAGGCGAGCATTACGGGACATTTTCCGTTGCAGGCCGCGAAGGAGAAACGGGGTTTCTTGTGTTTGATAACCGCGAACTTTTTAACGTTTTCCTTCCGTATAACAGCAACGGAAATTTGATCTTCCCCGAAAATTTTGTTTCCACCCTTAAAAACACATTTTTACGCCTGCATGAAAACGATATGTCGAGTTTCCGCGTCGCGGCAATTATCATCGATCCCGGACATGGCGGAAAAGATTCGGGCGCGGCGGGGAATTTAAACGTCAACGGAAAAACCGTTAAAATCTATGAAAAAGACATTACTCTAAAAACCGGTCTTGCGTTAAGGAACAGGCTTATTCAGGCGTATCCCGACAAGCGCATTTTAATGACAAGGGATACCGATATTTACCCAACTCTTGATCAACGCGCGGAAATGGCCAATGCCGTAACGGTTAGGGATAATGAGGCTGTAATCTTCATATCTATACACGCCAACTGGGGAGCTAATCCCAGCGCTAGCGGTTATGAAGTTTGGCATATAACTTCGGGACAAAGAAGAAAACTTTTAGACTCTTCCAAGCATAATAATTCATCAGATGTAAACGCAATACTAAACGCCATGCTTGAAGAGGAATACATGAAGGAAAGCCAACTTTTAGCCGATTCCATCCTTGCCGGACTTGAAAAAACATTCGGTAATGCGATGCCTTCCAGAGGCCGAAAGGCAAACGACTGGTTTGTCGTAAGAAACAGCCGGATGCCGGCGGTTCTTGTCGAGCTTGGTTTTATATCCAACCAGCAGGACGCGCTTTTTATGACCAGCGAAGACGGCTTGAATAAATTTACCGATTCATTGTACAATGGGATTGCCAATTTTATTGGGATTTTTGAACATTAATGAAAGGTTCTATTAGACATGGGTAATTCAATCGCCGGTTCTTTTTCATCAGCGGCAAAACTCCGCCTGTTATTTATCATTATTTTAGCCGCGGCGGCAATATCAGAATTTTTCATTTTGGGGCTTGCAAGAAGGACTTTTGTGTTCTATACTAGTAGTGAGGGTGTTATATCCGTAGAAGACCGGATGCTAAAGCGTTCAGAATCACGGGAAGGTGATATTATCCGTTATACGGAGGAAATGCTTTTGGGGCCGGTTGCTCCCGATTTATTGCCTCTTTTCCCACGGGAAACAAGGCTTAAATCGTTATTATACCGAAATGGGACGGTTTTTGTTGATTTTTCAGCCGATGCCGCCCTGCCGCCAATAGAAGGGGGAAGGACGCTAGATAACTTCCGTACCTTTAAAGCCGGTATTTTAAGGAATTTTTCGTATGTAAAAGACGTGCGTTTCTTTATAGAAGGAAACGCCATTTACATTGAAGAATTTTGGCCTGAAACGGTTGTAATTCGTCAAGAATTTTCCGATAATTAAGGTTAGAGGAAAATTCAAAAATATTGAAAATTTAGTATTTTGTCGTTGACAAAATATTAATAATTTTATAAAATGAGGACTAACAAAATTTTTGAAAGAAGTGATT
>Ga0268262_10000938_pt1 | contig 37697 bp, 32 predicted proteins | sample TergutNc150P3_FD_190354 | JGI IMG/M metagenome (GOLD analysis project Ga0268262, IMG submission 190354) | Nasutitermes corniger P3 segment gut microbial community from laboratory colony in Florida, USA - Nc150 P3 (SPAdes) (version 2) | ecosystem: Host-associated > Arthropoda: Insects >...
CTCCAAAAATACTGGCTGCGCTTTGCGCCGTCTATGCTGGCCGCTTCAAAGAGTTCCACCGGAATTGTCCCGTAAGCCGCGAGGTAGAGAACCATATAGAAAGGGGTATACTGCCAGCAGACGATTCCTATTACTGTGTAGAGGGCTATCTTTGGGTTTCCCAACAGGTCTACCGCGCCGCCGCCAAACAGTTTGGATATTGAGGCAAAGATGCCATAATTGGCATCCAGGGCATACTTAAAAAGGACGCCTATTGCCACGGAAGACAGCAAATAAGGGATAAACCATACCACCTTAAAGAGGTATCCCTTTTTTCCGGTTACATCCAGAAAGGTCGCGAGGGCCATCGCAAAAGGAACCTGAAACAAGAGGGACAGAAACATTATTTTTAAGTTATTAACGAAGGATTTCCAGAAATTTACGTCTTTAATCAGGTTAGCCCAATTGTCAAAGGCGATAAAAGTCCTGTTCGGCCCCATGCCGTTCCAGCGCATTGTACTGCTGATAAAGGAATAGATAATCGGATAAATAATATAAACAACAATTATAATTAAGGCCGGCAGTAAAAAGACCCCCGCCGCGATGCGAATCGAACGTTGTCTGGCCTTTTGGAGGGAACCAGTTTTACTGCCGGTCATATCAAGCCTGTGTCTTATCTCTTGCTTCTGAGATAGGCCGCCTGCGCGTCCTGAAGCTTCTGCGCCGCGTCTCTTGGGGTCATGGTAAGGCCGAAGAGTTCCTGGCTTGTTACCTTGTGAACTTCGGCTACTTCCGGGGACAGGGACTGGTCATACCAGAGCTGTATATCCGGAGCGGCAGTAACCTGGGTAAAGAGTTCAGCCAAAAGCGGGTCCTGGATCCTTACGCCCTTAATCGGAGGAATCTTACCGTCGTTGAGCATATCCTGTGCCGCCTGGTCGTCTATGAGGTAGGTAAGAAGCTCAAAGGCTTTGGCCGGGTTTTTGCTGTTAGCGCTTATGTGATAGAAGTTATCTCCTACCGTTCCGACAACCGTATTGGGATCGCCTACGCCCTGCTCATCGCGGGGGAATTTGAAAACGCCCATCTTGGAGAAGAATTCGGGGCTTTCACCCTGCGCCTGGGAAACAAACCAGCTTCCCATGATCAGCATCGCCGTTTCGCCTCTGTACATCGGGGCGCGGGCCTGGCCGGAATCCCAATCAAGGCCGTTAAAGCCGGGCAGGAAGTATCCCTTGTTCACCCATTCCTGGATTTTCTCCCCGGCATAAATAAAGGCCGGATCCGTAAAGCTGCCTGAGCCGTCAACTCCCTTGATAAAGGGCGCGGTTCCGCCACGGCGGGTGGCCAGGAACATAAAGTACATGGAGCCTGTCCACTGGGTTTTGTTAGCCAGGGAGAATGGGGTTATGTTGTTCTTTTTCAGGGTATCCAACACCGTTTCAAATTGTGCCATTGTAGTGGGTACCTGGAGGTTCAGCCTCTGGAAGATTTCCTTGTTGTAAAAGACCGAGCAAACAGAAACGTTTGTCAGGGGGAACCCGTAAATTTTCCCGTTGTAAGTTCCCTGGGCAACACCGGCGTCCATAAGCCTGTTCTTGTAATTGTTGGCGTTCATGTAGGGAGTAAGGTCAATAATTTGTTTATTATTGGCGTACTCGTACATCGGGCCGCCTGACCAGGAAAGGAAAAGGTCGGGAGTTTGCCCTGCGGCCATGGCTACAGCAATCCTCTGCTTGTAAGTGTCGTTTGGCATTACGACAAGGTTTACCTTGATGTCCGGGTTGGCTCTGTTAAACCGGTCAATCGCCCGCTGAAAGGTTGCCGGGCCATCTCCGGTATCCTGGATGGACCAGATTTCCAGGGTATTTGCCGAACTGCCGCTTGACTGGGCGCCGCGCGCAAACGCCATGCCTGTGGCTAAAAGAACCAGCAAGCCGATTAAAAGAATTCTTTTCATCTCGTTCCTCCTGAAACTAAAGATATTGATTAAATAGAATAACCGATAGCACAAGCGCTAGTTATTCGTTGCTATATTTTGTATCCTGAATTCAGTTTTGTCAAATTGTTTTAAAGAAATGTTTAAGGAGCCTGATATGGATAATGAAGCGAAAATAAACGAGTTAATTTCCCAAATGACACTTGAGGAGAAGGTTTCCCAGCTGAGCTATACAAGCGCTGCGATACCCCGCCTTGGAATACCTGAGTATAACTGGTGGAACGAGTGCCTGCACGGGGTCGCGCGCGCGGGCATTGCCACGGTATTTCCGCAGGCTATCGCGCTGGCTGCGACTTTTGACGAAGCTTTTATAGAAGAGGTCGCGTCGGCGATTTCCGATGAGGCGCGTGCCAAGTATAACGAGGCGATCAGGCAGGGGAACCGGGGCCAGTACTGGGGCCTGACCTTCTGGACGCCGAATATCAATATTTTTCGCGATCCGCGCTGGGGCCGCGGCCAGGAGACCTACGGCGAGGATCCTTGCCTTACCGGCCGCATTGGCACCGCATTTGTGCGGGGCTTGCAGGGCAACGATCCTGAAAACCTGAAAACCGCTGCCTGCGCCAAGCACTATGCCGTCCATTCAGGCCCTGAAAAACTCCGCCATACCTTTGACGCGGTTGTTTCCAAAAAAGACCTTTTTGAGACCTACCTGCCCGCTTTCAGGGCGCTGGTCGATGCCGGTGTTGAGTCGGTGATGGGGGCGTATAACCGCACCCTGGGCGAGCCATGCTGCGGCAGTTTCTATCTGTTGAAAGACATACTCCGCAACAAGTGGGGTTTCAAGGGCCATGTGGTTTCGGACTGCTGGGCCATACGCGACTTCCACGAACACCACAAGGTAACGGAAACGCCGGAAGAATCCGCTGCCCTTGCCCTGAAATCAGGATGCGATCTTAACTGCGGCTGTACCTATCCGATGCTGACCGTTTCTCTTAAAAAAGGCCTGGTAACCGAGGAAGAGATTAACACTGCCCTCAGGCGGCTTTTACGCACCCGCTTTAAGCTGGGAATGTTTGATAATGAAGGGAAGGGTAAATACGGCAAGCTCGACCATAAGGTGATCAACTGCGAAAAGCACCAGAAGCTTGCCCTGAAAGCGGCGGAGAAATCCATAGTTCTATTGAAGAACGACAAGAATATCCTTCCATTGGACGACAGCGCCAAAAAGATCACCGTTGTCGGCCCGGGCGCGGCCAATGCCCATACGTTGTTCGGCAATTATTACGGGGTAAGTTCCCGGTTCGTTACTGTGCTTGAGGGGCTGGCTGAAAAAGTTAAGGACAAGTACGGGATCAATCTGGAATACCGCCAGGGCTGCCTGATGTACGGGGCTAATGATATGTCAAACGCCGAATTCGGTCAGGCAAACGCGGCGGACATCGTTATCGCTGTAATGGGGCTGGACGGGGCCATTGAAGGGGAAGAAGGCGACGCCATCGCTTCGGACTCCAACGGCGACAGGACTTACATTGAGCTTCCACCATGGCAGATTAACTTTTTGCAGAAAGTCCGCGCCGCAGGCAAGCCTGTAATACTGGTACTTACCGGCGGCAGTCCTATCGCTATACCGGAAGAAATCGCCGACGCGGTGATCTTCGCCTGGTACCCCGGCGAGTTGGGCGGCAAAGCCGTTGCGGACATCATCTTTGGCGACACGGTTCCGTCCGGGAAACTCCCCATCACCTTCCCGGCTTCGACGTCGCAGCTTCCCCCTTACGAGGATTACTCCATGAAGGGCCGGACTTACCGCTACATGAAAGAAAAGCCCCTGTACCCGTTTGGCTTCGGGCTTTCCTATACCGGTTTCCGCTTTGATTCGCTTGCTCTTTCCGCACCGTCAATTTCAGCGGCAGCGACGGTAAAAGCGAAGGTAACGCTGACCAATACCGGCAAGCGGGACGCGGAAAATGTGGTGCAGATCTACGTTTCAAAAGATGAGCGCGGGGCGGACGATCCGGAATTTTCTCTGCGAGCTTTCCGCCGCGTTCTCGTCCCGGCGGGCAAGTCTGTTACAGCTGAATTCGCCCTTCCTGCCTCGGCTTTTGAAACAGTGAACGCCGAAGGGGATTCCGTGCTATTGCCAGGTTCCTACACAGTAATCGCGGCGGACTCAGCTCCATTGCCTGTTGCTGTAGAAAAGGGAGCTACTGTTCCGGTAAAGGCTAAGATAACTGTGGGTTAGTACTTTGTATCACCTGAATAATTACAAAGAATTTACCACTAACCAACACGAACTTTAATCACACATTTTATCGTTGTTCGTAGCTACCTGAATTGCCACATATAAAGCTTGTTGTCCATGCCGATTCCGGCGACTTCAGTTTTTCCGTCGGCGTTTAGATCGCCGAAAACCGGCTTGCCCCAGACGGGCAGGGGAAAGCCTTCGATGGAACTGAAATTATGGAAATACCCGTAAAGCGCGTTCCCGTCGCCTGAAAAGAAAACGCCTCGTCTTTTATCTTTGCCAATCACTGCGGTAGAGATATACCCGTCTTCCTTTACAGAGAGGCGGGGAATCTTCCGGCTGAATACTTCCCTGTTAAGGCCGATACGGTATAGCGTTCCAGCGGATTCTATTACCCAAAGGTACTCTCCGTCGAAAACAGGCTGCAGGTAAAAGACCCCGTCCAGCTCAATGGGGAAACCGTTGAGGATTTCGGCGTTTTCGGTGTAAACCGAAAGCTCGCCGGCCTGGGTAATAAACGCCGCGAAAAGGCTGGGCGTTTTGCCGGGGTATTCGGCGATGAAAAGCTCAGGAGACCCAAACGCGATTCCCGAAACTTGTACCGGCCAGGGCTTAAGGGGAGAGCCAGAAGCGTCAAGAAGAAATATTTCGCCGAAAAAACTTTTCGGGTAAACAGCTGTGTAGGTTTTGTTCTTATAATCAATAAAGGAAGGAGGGGAGCGAAGGGGCGAAGAAAAATCGTTTCCCCAGCGGCTGACAGATGCTTTGCTGTCTACGGTATGAACAGAGCCGTCTTCACCCGGCAGGAAGAGTTTCCCTCCGTAGGATACGGGAGAAGCCGACAATTTAATTCCTGTGCTGACAGGGAAACCTTTAAGGCTTTCCAAATCCTTGTTTACAAGGCTTACGCTGCCCTGGGAGTTTGCTATCCAGGCGACGCCTTCCCCGTAATTCCCTGCTTCCGCCGGTATAACAAAAACGCCTGAGTTTCCTGAACCGCCAAAGGTAAATTCCTTAACGCCGCTTTCATTTGGACTAACAGGGTTCACCGCCAAAACTGCGTTCCCCCGCGTTAAGAGTAGCCTTAAATCTTTGCCGGAAGAAACAGCGTAAAGGCTTTTCCCTGTCCTTTCGTTGTTCCGGGAAAGCTCCAGGGGATAGCCGGAAACCGGTGTCAGGCCTTTTCCCGTACCGGATATTGTGAACAGGGAAACGTTGAGCAGTTTGTTCTCAAAACTTAGCCGGGCAAGCCCCTGGTTATAAGTCTTTAGTATCGCCTGTACAATGCCGGAACCTTTGAGGAAAAACGGAAGCGAATGATCCAGCGAATAATACAGGGAAAAGCTCGAAGGGCCCGAATTACCTTCGGAGAGGGCGCGCCAAAGTTCCTGCTTCGGAAGCACTTCGTTGCGCCTGACGGCATTAATTGCCTCCAGCAGGGTTTCGGCGGATTCAGAGAGGAAAAGGTAATTGCCATTTATCGTGTAGTAAGGAGACGGGATATTTACTTTCATCAAAGCCAAAAGTGAAGAAAGATAAGCAGGCATTTCAATCCTGGGGATGCGGCTTCCGTCAAGGGTAAGGCTAATATTCTCATTAATAAAGATAGACCTGAAGGCTTTGTCAAAAACCTCTTTGCGTTTTTTTTCGTCGCGTACCTCGACAGCAATTACAGGGCTGGGCCTTCCTTCAAGGCCGTACACCACGAACTGTGAACCCGACCAGGAGTAGAGCAGCTCCTCAATGTTCATGCCGACCGCGAACCTAACGCCGCTGTCCACCCTCCGGAGCGTACTCTCCCAGTCGGTGCCTGACGGCGCTCCGGCTGAAATAGCCGAAACAGCGTTCAAGAGCTCTTTCAGGTTTCCGGCAGAGAGTAGCGTCATGTACTGTGTGTTGTCCGGAATCATTGCGACAAGCGGTGTAGCTTGCGAATCCCTTTCGATGAGCTTTTGCAGCGCCGGACTGCCCGAATCAATCGGGCTTGCAAGGCGCAGCCTTAATTCGTTCGGCAGAATCGAAAGCGCCGTCTCAACCGGGCCGGGGAACTGTAAAAGGCCAATGGCAGACTTAAGCTGCGCGTCTGCGTTTCCAAGGATGTTTGCAAGCGCCTGCGGAGAAATGAGAAAGGCGATGTCATAATCCCTGGTTTTAAATTTCTTGGCGGAAGAGCTATATTCCTTTGATGTGCCGGAGATCACTGACTCAAAAAGCGAAGAGTTGCTGGAGAAGACAAGCAGGTTTTTATATGGGCCAATGTAGAAAACCGATCCGTCTTCAAGCCTGTATTCAAAGCGGGAGTTACTGCCAGCCTTCACATAATACAAGCCGGGGATGGTGAGCCTTCCCGCCAGAAACGGGAGGATTTTTATTAGCGGTGAAAGAATGCCTGAGTCCCAGGCAGCAAGGAACCCTTCATCCTGAAAGAATGCGGCATCCAGCCTTCCTTTTGCGACAAAACGGAGAAATTTATTTTCCGCGAGCCTTGTTTCTCTTAGCTGGTGCAAGTTCGATACAAGGGGTGCCATTTCCGCAAGCGCGAGGATCTCGTTCAGGTTCTCATGCGTCAGAACTCTGGCAGCAAGGCGCGCCGGATCGGGAATACTGGCATAAATATCAAAAGTATCGGGGATTACCGAATCAGGCGCGATTCTACCAATAAAAGAAAGGCCCACGGCTATAAGCGGTATTCCAATTAAGATGAATAATAAAATTAAAAGCACCCGGCTTATTTTCCTGCCACCCATTGGCATAATATAGCGGATTTGGTCTGGAAAGACAAAGGGATATTTTTAAATTTCATCACGCAGAGAACGCAAAGGACGCAAAGGAAGATTGCAGAGTCCAATTATTTTGTTTTTCCTTTGTGCTCTTTGTGAACTTTGTGCCTTTGTGAGATTATTTTTCTTATTTTTTTTAGATAAGCTCTTAGCTTCGCTTTACCGCTTTAAAAAGATCGGCGCGGCTTAGTTCAAACCAGATGGGCCTGCCGTGGGGGCAGCGGCTTACCGGCAGGGCAAGGGCTTCTTCCGCCAGGGCTAGGGCGGTCCTTTCGTCAAGGAAGTCCCCGTCCTTAACTGCGCTTTTACAAGAGTAGGTCGCTGCCCAGTGTTCGCCGATGTTTTCCCTTGCGTCTTTAAAGTTTAAAATCTCATCAGTTGTTTCACTGTCCGAAAGCTTCCAGTCGGCGGGCAGGGCTTCGATCAGCCATTCATCCCCGTTTCGTTTTATCACTATGCCCAGTTTGGCAAGTACCCCCTGTTTTTCTTCCAGGAAGCTGTCTTCTTCCGGGTTTTCTGTAACAAAAGGAATGGCTACAAGCAATTCCTGCTTAGGTATGTTTCCGCTCAGAAATTTATCGTAAAGTATCCTTTCATGAGCCGCGTGTTGATCGATGACGAATAATGTGTCGTTTTTTTCTACCAGAAAAAATAGATTGAAGACTCGCCCAAGATAGCGGGTTCCATTATTTTCAGGCGCGGGTATGGAATGCGGTGCAGAATAAGGTACAGGTTTTATTTCCGGGGCGGAGTATGTCGCAGAGTAAGGCGCTGTTTCTTCCGCTACAAAAAAGGTGTCCGCGCCAACGATGTTAGTATCCGATCGAAGGTCTAGCCTTTGGCTTTGATCGGCGATAGTCGCCTTTTCTACTATGTTTGCGTGGTGGCAGAAATCCCTTAGCGCGGAGCTAAGCGCATGGTGTATGGCTCCGGGATCGGCGAAGCGGACTTCACGCTTTGCGGGGTGTATGTTGCAATCGGCGAGAGCAGGGTCAATCGTTATGAATACTGTGCCTATGGGGTGGGTGCCGTTTGGGAACCAGCCCTGAAGGCCGTATTCCAAGGCCTGTAGAAGCGAAAAATCCTGAATGCGCCTGTTGTTTGCATAGATAAATTGAAACCGCCTGTCGTTACGCGAAAGCTCAGGCCCTCCCGCAACAACGGAAACGGAAAAACCGTTGCCTATCGCTGTTATTTCATGCAGAAAGACAGATTCCCGTTCTTCAAGAAAAATCTGGCTGAACCTTTCTTTAAGGGAGGACGCAGGCGGAAGAAAGCATTTTAAGCTTTCATCCTGGCTGTAACGGAAGGCAATGCCGGGAAAAGCAAGGGCTTTCTCGTTGAAGATCTGGCGGCAGGCCGTCCCCTCGCTTCCGGGACGTTTTAAAAAGCGTTTCCTAGCGGGAATGGTGTCGTAAAGGCCAATGGCTCGGACGCTGGTTCCTTTTGCCCTGCGGCTCTGTTCCAGATTCGGCGGGTTTTTTTCGCCAGGCCCGACGCAAAGTTTCCACGCTTCCCTTCCGTCGCGGCTAGAGAGAATTTCCAGCCGGGAAACTGCCGCCGCCGCCGCCAGGGCTTCTCCCCTGAAGCCGAGGGTTACGGCGGTCTTTAGGTCATCAAGGCAGCGTATCTTGCTTGTTGCGTGTGCAAGGTAGCAGAGTTCAAGGTCTTCCTTCCCCATGCCGCCGCCGTCGTCCACCACCTCTATCCGGCTTATACCTCCCTCTTCGATGAGGACTTCGATGAGCCGCCCACCGGCATCGATGGCGTTGTCAAGAAACTCCCTCACCAACGCAGCTGGCCGATCAATAACTTCCCCTGCGGCTATCCTTCGCGCTTCGGCAGGTGGTAATACCTGTATTCTCTGTTCTTCAGACATTTTTCACCGAATATCTCTCACAAAGGCACAGAGGACACAAAGGTCACAAAGAAGAAAAGAAAATTTTACCACTAACCACACGAACCAACACGAAAAAGGCATTTTAATATTTCTCTGTGTTCTTAGTGATCTTTGTGCCTTTGTGAGAAATTTTATGGAATGAATTTGTTCCACAGTACTACTCTTCCTCATCAAAAAGGCCAAGCTCGGGGGATTCGTCGGAAGAGGCTTCGTCGCTGTTCATGAGAATTTCGATACGGCTCTCGATTTTTTCAAGGTCTTTTTCCAGATTTCTGGCGAGGACTATCCCCTCTTCAAAAGCTTTGATGGCGTCGTCCAGGGGAATGTCGCTTTTCCTGATCTCGTCGCCCAGAACCTCAAGCCGCTGGAGCCTTTCTTCAAAAGTTTTTTTTGCTCCGCCGGTTTTTTTTGTTGCCATGTTATCTCCTTAATTCACCTTTTTTGCGATGGCGGTGATCAGGCCCTCAAGAGGACGGATCACCAAAGTTTCGCCGGGCTTTACGTCTTCCGCCCTGCGTACAGGAGGCTGGGGCTTCCCGTCGCGAAGCGGCGTTACCACAGAGAAGCCCCGCTGCAAAGCGGAAAGTGGGCTTGCCGCTTCAAGGCTGGTTTTCGCAAGGTCCAGCCTGCGCCTAAGCTCGGAGGTTTTCTCCTGCATATTTTCCAGAAGGGCGTCCCTGGCCTCGTCAAAACGCACAAGCCTTGGCTGGAGTATGCTTCTGAAGCGGTATTCCAAGTCCGCGAGGGAGAATGGCCTTGCCAGAAGCCTTATGCGCTCTATCCTGCTTTTTATAGAAGAGCAGAGCTCGTTACCAAGCGTCCTTACAATGTGCAGGGTTTCTTCCCTGTTGTCGCTTACGAGTTCCGCTGCAGCAGATGGGGTAGGGGCCCTGAGATCCGCTGCGTAGTCCACCAGCGTCCAGTCGATTTCATGCCCCACCGCGCTTACCACCGGTATCTTGGAAGCGGCTACCGAGCGAACCACGACCTCGTCGGAAAAGGGAAGCAGGTCTTCAAGGGAGCCGCCGCCCCGCCCGACTATAAGCACGTCCGCCAGCTTCCAGAAATTCGCCTGCCTGATGCGCCGTGCGATTATTTCACCGGCATCGACGCCTTGCACCGGTGTGGGGAGAATTACCACGCGGATGCCGCGGGCGCGACGCTTCAGGATGTTGAGGATGTCGCGCACTGCGGCCCCGGTCGGGGAGCTGACCACTCCCACGGTTTCGGGAAAGCGGGGAATGAGCCGCTTGCGTTCTTCGCTGAAAAGACCTTCCGCCGCTAGTTTCCTCTTGCGCTCCTCAAGCATGGCGAGTATGTCGCCCTCGCCGGCGCGTTCCATCTCCTCAACGACGATGGAATAAGTTCCCCGCTGGGCATATACCGAAAGGCTCCCCCGTGCCCTGAGCAACATTCCGTCCCTGGGTTCGAAGGAAAGGGAACGAATCCGGTTCCTGAACATGATCGCGCTTATGGAAGCGCTAGAATCTTTCAAGGTGAAGTAAAGGTGCCCGGTGCTGGAAGGCCTGAAGTTGGAAAGCTCCCCTTCAACAACTACTGTGGGAAAGCTTCCTTCAAGGGTTTCGCGTATAAGTTCTGTGAGGGCGGAAACTGTCAGCTTTTTAGTAGCATCCATAGGTATTAATCTGAAAAAATAATAGCACTTTTGGCATTAAAAAACCATGAAGTATTTCTTTATAAAAACTAAATATACAAATGAATTGATCCCAGAAGATTTCACACAAAGGCACGAAGCTCACAGAGAGCACAGAGGAATATATGGACCTCTTTTGATTCAAAAGCTCAGAAAATAGATAAAATTTCTTGTTTTCCTTTGTGACCTTTGTGAGCTCTGTGCCTTTGTGAGAGATATTTCGAGTGAAATTTTTGCCTTTACATAAAGAAAATTGCCGTCCCAATAACTGCGACCACCGCGCCCGCAATCTCAAGGATTCTTATCCTTTTCCTGAAGATCAAAATTTCCGGCAGAATAATTATTACAGGGGTAAGGCCGATAAGGGTGCTTACTATGCCTGCGCTGATTCGCTGAATCGCGAAAAGCGAAAGGACGACGCCGATAAAAGGGCCGAAAACTGAACCCGCTGCGGTAAATTTCATTCCCACAAAACTTTTCGCCGCTTTTAATAACCCTTTTCCCCTGTCGTAAACCAGCGCCAAAAGCGCGAAGCCAATGATAGCCGCGACCTCGCGAAGCTGCGTTCCCGAAACCGGATCGTAATTGCCGAGGCCGGCCTTCGTTAAAATCATGCCTATGGATTGGCCTATGGAAGCTATAAAAGCAAAAATGTACCCGCGCTTATCAACCTTGCCTATTTTTGAAATTGATACGCTGTTTTGTTTGCCGAATACCGTCATGCAGATCCCGATTATGACAAGGCCCATGCCTAGAGCGCCCATCGAGCCAAGCCGCTCGCCGAAAAAAAAGAAGGAGATTCCCGCTGTTACCGGAGGGGAAAGCGCCATAAAGAGCATGGTAATTCTGGGGCCGATGGCGCCATAGGCGGTAAAGAGAAACATATCGGTAACGACAAATCCGACTATTCCTGACAATGACAAAAAGATGGCAGTACGCAATGGCGCGTCTAAAGGCAGGGGCATTCCACGCATAAAGGATGCAGTTATAGTTAATAGTATAAAAGCGAAAACCACTTTGAAAAAATTTACGGAAAGTACGCCAATGCGTTTCACTCCCCGCTCAAAAAAAAGAGCCGCCAGGGTCCATGAGAGCGCTGTTCCCAAAGCCGCAAGCTCGCCGATTCTTTGCATGATTTAAAAATACCGATATAATCATTAACATGAAAGCCCTTTGTGTGCTGTACGGAGGCCGCCTTCAAGCGGAAGCCTTTGAAAAAGTTTTACCGGGCAGGGCAGGAAACGAAAGCGCCTTTTCATTGGCTGTCGCCACTGCCCGTACTTTTCCCGGCGTGGAAAAAACCGTGCTTTTAGGAACACAGGATTCAGGCTTCGCGGATCTTCCATCCGATGTTGAAACCGTGCTTCGGCCTTCCTGGACACGAAAGAGCCTTTTTGAAGAAATTTCCGGGCTTTCATCGGGCTTTGGTTTTACATATTTCGCCTGGGCGGACTGCCCGCTTCTGGATAAGGCGCTTGCCGGCGCAATGGCGGAGCGGCACCTGCGCTACAGAGCCGAGTATTCCTATGCGGACGGATGGCCCTACGGCCTCGCGCCGGAAATCCTGGGGCCCGGAATCGCCGGGATTCTCGCAAAGCTTTCCGATTCAACAAACTCTGACGGCCCTGTCGAAAGGGACGCTTTATTTTTCACAATTCAGAAAGATATAAATGCCTTTGATATCGAGACTGAGATTTCCCCGGTTGATTTAAGGCCATACAGGCTTAGCCTTACGGCCGACTCAAAGAGGAACCTCCTCCTCCTTACCCGTTTCATGGGAGAGCTAAGGCAGCCTGGTTCAAACGATACTATCTCCGCAGCGGATATAGAAAAAATAATAATCGAAAAGCCTTCTCTGCTCCGCACGCTACCGGCTTTTTTCAATATCCAGGTAATGGGCGCTTGCCCCCAGGCCTGTTCAATCTGCCCCTGGCCCTCCCACGGAGGCTCTGCCCCCGTCATCGAGCGGAAAGATATGATGCCCAAAGCCGCCTTCGGCGAGCTTCTTGATAAAATCGCGGAATTCGCCGGGGACGCGGTAATCGATCTTTCGCTATGGGGAGAATTGTCTTTACACCCGGAGCATTTTGAGCTTATCGAAAAGGTTCTTGCCCGCCCTGCCTTGTCTCTTGTTATAGAGACTTCCGGCATTGGCTGGAAAGAGGACGAGCTAAAAGCCCTAGCCGCAATGCAGGCGGTTCCGAGGAAAAACCACATGGCCCCGTTATCGTGGATTGTTTCGCTGGATGCGTTTGATCCAGAGCGCTATAAAAAGCTGCGGGGGCCAGGTTTTTCCGAGGCGCAGGGCTGCGCCAAAACGCTGCTCTCGCTTTTCCCGAATGATGCCTATGTTCAGGCCGTGCGCATTAAGGGCGCTGAAGACGACATCGAGAAATTTTACCGCTTTTGGAAGGGGGAGAACTCAAAGCAGGTCATTATTCAGAAGTACGATGATTTTGCCGGGGCTTTTCCCAAAAAGCAGGCCGCCGATCTTTCGCCGGTGAAGCGCCGCCCCTGTTGGCATATTCAGCGGGATATGAATATATTCCTGGACGGCAGGGTGCCGGGCTGCAGGGAAAACCTGGCGGCTCTTAAGGAAGGCGCGGAGGTTTTGGGGAACGCTTTTTCCGATGATCTTTCGCTTATATGGGAAAAAGGCGCGGCTTTGTACAATAGGCACTGTAAAGCCGAATATCCTGGCATTTGCGCGCTCTGCGATGAATACTATACCTATAACTTTTAACGAGAATCTCCCCGCGTATACTGCGGTGGGAGGCAACGATCGAAGGGCTTCCACGGGACTTTCGGCTGTTATCCTGAACAGGGGAGGCAGGTATCCCCGCTACACTTTCTTCGAGGATCTGGAGAAGCTTGGATTTGACTATGTCCTCTCCATAGAGAGTTCAGCTGCACATTACGATCTTGAATCTCTCTCTTCCGGTTTTCCTTTTGTTCGTTTCATCCTTCCACAGGAACAGATAAGCCGGGGGGAAGAAATCAACCTTGCCGCGTCCGAATTGTCCTGCCCCCTGTTTTTTGTCCTCTGGAACGATCTAAAGTTTCTCCGAAGCGGCAATGCGGAACGCATGGCGGAACGCCTTCTTACGGCGGAGCCGGAGGATAAAAATACCTATAAAAGGCTTTGCACTACACCAATAATTCAGGACGCGCGTTCTGATACCATGCCAACCCTTATTGCACCGGCTCTTGTTCCTGAAAAAAAAGCCGGTAAAGTTATAAAAACAATCCCTTTCATTCCTCGGAAGGAAGGGCAATTGACCCTGTACCCTTTTGACGGCATAGGCATTTATGACAGGGAGCGCTTTATCCGCCTGAGCGGATTCGATCCTTGCATAAAAAACTTCCACTGGCAGCTGATGGATTTTGGTTTTCGCTCCAGCCTTTGGGGCGAGGAAATCGCTGTGACCCAGCTGGTAAAGCTTTCGTACGAAACCCTTGTCCCCGAAGAGGACATTACGGTGGACGAGGGATTTTTCAGGTTTTTTCTGAAAAACATAGCGCCGGTTTTTAAGGGCGATTACGCCCACATCCCATTGCGGCGTTTTCCGGGATACCTAAAAAGGCGTGGCGATCTTTTTGCCGCGTGGGATGAATTTTTTTCCGCCCGCGCCTGGGTCAGGACCAACCGCTTTCGTTTTAGTTCGGACGCCGGAATAATGGCTGAGCTATTCGCATCAATCGAGGCTGAGGCAGAGGCTGGCGAGGCAGAAACAGGGGACGCTCTTGGCGAGCTAAGGGAGGAAAAGTGACCGCCCTCGTTTTGCAGGCGCGCCTTGATTCAAGCCGCCTTAGCGACAAGGCATTGCTTCCTCTTGGGGACAGGCCCATAATCTTCCGTGTGATGGATGCGCTCGCTTTTCTTCCGTGCGAAAAAAAATTGCTTGCCTGCCCGGAAGACAGCGTTTCGGCTTTTGCCCCCCTGGCGGAGGAAGCCGGCTTTGTTCTGGTTCCCGGCCCGAAAGAAGACGTGCTTGCGCGTTACTGCCTTGCGATACGCAAGTCCGGCGCGGACAGGGTCGTCCGCGCAACCGCCGATAACCCCTTTGTTTTTATTGACGCCGCTATCGCCTTAAACAGGGAAGCGGCTGAGTTGGGCGCGGACTACTCTGGCTATTCCGGCCTGCCTTACGGTGCGGGGGTTGAATCCATCGCGTCAGAAGCGCTTTTACGCGCCGAAAGGGAAGCTGAAGCCCCTGAAGAACGGGAGCATGTATGCCCTTATCTTTACAGGCATCCTGAAATTTTCCGCCTTCACAGGCCGCTTGCCCCCAAACGCTGGCAAGGCCCGATATACAGGATCACCGTGGACACAAGGGAAGATTACGATTGCGCCGTTTCGCTGTACGGGCGCCTTTCTTCCCTGCCGCCTGGCGAGCGGAACCTCGGCGAAAACATTATTTCTCAATGTGAACGTTTATGGGAGGGCGAATGAAAAACACTTCGGTTCTTATAGTTCCCGCCTGCGAGAGGGGCAGAGGCGGCGGTCATTTGATCCGCTCGCTCCTGATCCTCCAGGCGCTGAAGGCTAATGGCCGCGACGCTTTTCTCTGGGTGCCTGAATACATCAAAGACGATTTTATGCAGAGGTTCTGTGACTTTTTTAACTTTCTTGACAGCCCCTGCCTGTTTTCCCGCGAAGAAGAGCTGAAAAATCGAAGCTGGGATTTTATCGTTTTCGATCGGTTTAGATCATCTAAGAAACAATTTGAATTTTTCTCGGGTTTTGCGCCCGTTATAGGAATTGACGAGGGAGGCCCTTTTAGGGATCGTTTTGATTTTCTGATCAATCTTTTACCGTCTTTGAAAGATAGGGCGGTCAATCTTTTTTCCCCGGCTCTTCTTTCGTTGCCGCGTAACAGGCGGCCAGAGTCTGCCATAGAAAGCACGCCCGATTCTCCGTTACGTATACTGATAAGTTTTGGCGCAGAGGATGCAGCCGGCCTGGGCATTGCTGCGGCGCGAAGCCTCAGCGGTTTTATGGCAAAAGCGCCAACAGAAAAAAAATTTGAGGTTACGCTTGTCTCCCCGATTCCGCCACACAATTCACAATGGGAAAAAGAAGAGCTTTTCGGAATTACAGCCTTTGGGAGAATTCCCCATCTTGGCGAGCGCCTGGCGGAATACGATATGCTTGTTACGCATTTCGGCATTGGCGCTTTCGAGGCGGTTTACGCCCGGCTCCCTGTTATTCTTGTTTCTCCAAGCCGTTACCACCAAAAGCTCAGCCGCAAAGCCGGTTTCTTTTCCCTTGGGATAGGCGTAGCAGCGGCAGGCCGCATTGGGAAATTGGCCTGCGATTTTGGCGGCAATGGCAAATCCGGCATTCTGGAGGTTCTTAAACAAAAAAGCAGGGAAATCGCGGATCGCTATTGTCTGTGGGAAGATCAGAAAGAAACTATCGTTTCTTTCTTGTGCCGCGTTTCACCCCGCTCGCCGCTTGTCTGCCCGGTGTGTAAAAAGCCCCGCACTGTCCCCGTTTTGGCGCGTTTTCCGGAGGAAAGCTACCGCCAATGCCCACACTGCGGTATTATTTACCTTTCGCGACTCAATGATCCTCCCATAGAATACGAAAAAAATTATTTTTTCGACGATTATCAAAAACAGTACGGAAAAACTTACCTGGAAGATTTTCCCAGCCTCGTGGAAACAGGCAAGCGGCGGCTGGAGCATATCAAAAGCCTTCTGCATTTGCATGATGAGAAACCTTCCATCCTGGACATAGGCTGCGCTTACGGCCCCTTTTTGGCGGCAGCGGCGCAATGCGGTTTTTCTCCGGTCGGCGTGGAACCTGCCCCCGACGCGGCGCGTTATGTGAAAGAAGAACTGGGTTTCCCCTGTTATCAGGGTTTTTTCCCTGCCGCCATAAACGGCTTAAGCGGTTTTGATGCTGTTACTTTATGGTACGTAATCGAGCATTTTGAGGAAGTGGGGGAGGCGCTCCGCGAGATTCACGGGCTCTTAAAAGAGGGCGGAGCGCTGGCTTTTTCTACCCCTTCTTTTTCCGGAATTTCAGGCAGAAAATCCCTCTCTTCATTTTTTATGAACAGCCCATCGGATCATTTTACTATTTGGAGCCCAAAAATCTGCGCCTGGATTTTAAGGCGCTACGGTTTCCGACTCCGTAAAATCGTGGTTACCGGCCACCACCCGGAACGCTTTCCCCTGCTTGGCTGTTTTGCGGATCCCGCGAAAAAAGGCCCGCTTTACCGTTTCCTGCTTTTCATAAGCCGCCTTTTCCGCCTCGGCGACACCTTCGAAGTCTACGCCGTGAAAGGGTAACCAGGAATTATTCTCACAAAGGCACTAAGTACGCAAAAGACACAAAGAAAGAATCTATTTAAGCATAAAGCTTCGTGCCTTTGTGAGCTTCGTGCCTTTGTGAGAAATTTTGGGAGTAAAGCATAATAGAGCATAGTATTCAAAGAAAGGTTGACTCATTCTTGCCGATAATGAAAATGGATGACTCTTAATTTGCCTGTTAAAGAGAGGATACTCATTTTAGGGGCGGGTGTTCTGCAGGGGCCTGCGCTCAGAGTAGCGGGCGAGATGGGCATGGAAACAGTCGCGGTGGACGCCGATCCGACGGCTTTCTGCGTGCCGCTTGCCGATCGCTTTGAGAGGATAGACCTGAAAGACAGGGAAGGCATAGAGAAGCTGGCGCGTTCATTTATGGAAAACGGAGGCCTTGCGGGCGTAATGACTGCGGGAACGGATTTTTCAGCCAGCGTCGCCTGGGTTGCGGAGAAACTCGGCCTCCCCGGGATAGGTTTTGAAGCAGCCCTGGACGCTTCTGATAAGGAAAGGATGAGGAAACGCTTTAAAGAAGCCGGCGTTCCTTCCCCCGAGTTTATTGTGATTGATAACCTGAGCGACGAAACGCCCGATCTCCCATTTTCATGGCCTGTGGTTGTAAAGCCCGTTGACAATATGGGCGCGAGGGGCTGCCGCAGGGTAGACAGCCAGGCGGAGCTTAATGCCGCTGTCGCAGAGGCAATGGCCTTTTCCCGTTCCCGTCGCGTGATTGTGGAAGAATACATGGAAGGGCCGGAATTTTCAGTTGACGCGCTGGTTTACCGTGGGGAAATAACGATCTGCGGCTTTGCGGACAGGCACATTTTCTTCCCACCTTATTTTATAGAAATGGGCCATACTATTCCTTCTTCAATTGATCCCGCTGTAATGCGCCCATTGGTTGAAGCTTTCAATAAGGGGGTAAAAGCCCTGGGTATCATCAACGGCGCCGCAAAGGGGGACGTTAAGCTCACCTCCTGCGGCCCCATGATTGGGGAGATCGCCGCCCGGCTTTCCGGGGGCTATATGTCAGGCTGGACCTTTCCTTACTCGTCGGGGGTTTTGCCTACCCGCGGCGCGATTGAGATAGCCACAGGGAAAAAACCCGTAAGTCTTGTGAATAAATGGAACTGGACCAGCGCAGAACGGGCTTTTATCTCGATTCCCGGCGAGGTTCATTCCGTCCAGGGCATTGAAACGGCGAAGGTCATGCCCTGGGTAAGGGATGTTTTTACGCGGGTTAAAAGCGGAAGTACAGTAATGTTTCCTGAGAACAACGTTACAAAATGCGGGAACATAATCAGCGCGGCTCCGGAACGGGAAACGGCGGTAAAAGCAGCGGAAAACGCCGCCCGCTCCGTTTTAATACGCCTTAAAACGCCAAATAAAGAAACAGCGGCCTTTCTCGCCGTTCCTCCTTCAGAGAAGCCGGCTTTTCCCCCTGATGCCTTTACCGCAGGCCATAAAACCGAAGGCAGGGAGCTTTTATCGCTTCTAGCTGTTTTACCGGAAACAGCTTTCGCCAACTCGGATTATCCTGCTAAAAATGGGCTTGTGCTTTTCCCCTTCCCCGAATTTATCGGTTCCGGGCTTTTGGATTATATGGGCAGGAGCATAGAAGAATCCCTTGATGCAGTCAGAACCATCACCGGCCTTAACCTGCCTTTTGCTCCAAAAGGATCTCTGTCAGAGGGAGGCGCAGCTCCTGTTTTGGGCCGTTCCTTCTGGCAGGTTCTCATTCGCGGCGGCTACCAGGGCGCAGTGTACTACATTGACTCAACATTTAGAGGAACCAATGAATAAAAGCATATTCCAAAATTCCTCTCACAAAGGCACGGAGATCACAAAGAACACTAAGAAAGACATGAAGAGTCCAGAGTTAATACATTATTCATTTCTTCTTTGTGTCCTCCGTGTACGCGAACCAAAGGTTCGATGTGCCTTTGTGAGATGTATATTTCTCTGTTTATTTCTTACTATTCGGGTTTATGCGGAAAGCCCTGCTGCTCAATCGGGGAAAAGCCTGACCCTGGATGAGGCTTTAAGCGCCCTGGGCAAAACGGCTGAACTGCGCTGGGATCCGTTTTTTTCTTCCGGGGCGTTGATCTATGGAACGCATGAAGCAGCTTTCGCTTCAGGCAGCGAAGGGGAAACCGGCATGGTTCTCCTTGATCACCGGGATGTATTGACGCTTCCCCTGCCGTTTTTGGAACAGGGGGTCCTTAAGTTTCCTGAGGTTTTCCTTAACCAGATAAAAAGCGCCTTCAACCGCTACATGGAAGAAGATCGCGACAGGTTCAGGATTGCTGCAATAATAGTAGACCCTGGCCACGGGGGCAAAGATCCAGGCGCTTCAAGCGACCACACAGTTAAAGGCAAAACCTTTAAATCCGTGGAAAAGGATATCACCTTAAAAGTTTCCCGCATGTTGTATTCCGCTCTGACTGTGGCATATCCTGACAAGCGGATACTTATGACCCGCGAGGGGGACACAAATCCGACCTTAGACGCACGGGTTGATTTGGCAAATTCCGTGTCACTTGGTACAAACGAGGCTGCAATATACATCTCTGTCCATGCCAATTGGTCTTTTAACAAGACTGCAAGGGGTTACGAAGTATGGTACCTCCCTCAAAGTTACCGCCGTGAGGTTATAGATCAGGCTAAATACCAGGATTCAAAGGATGTATTGCCTATTTTAAACAGCATGATGGAAGAGGAAATCAGCACGGAAAGCATACTGCTGGCCAATTACATCCTGAAGCGTATGGCAGAAACTGTAGGAAAGCAGATCCCTTCCAGGGGGCTTAAGGCCGAAGAGTGGTTTGTAGTCAGAAACGCCCGTATGCCTTCGGTGCTGGTGGAACTGGGATTTGTATCCAATGAAACCGATGCCCTTCTTATGAACGACGATGCGTACTTGAAGAACCTTTCGGATGCGTTATATAAAGGAATCAGCGATTTTATCGCTTTTTTTGAACGCGCCGGAGGCTTGACTGCTTATCAATGAATGAAATACTAAGGAAATCCCTGTCAGCCCTTGGCTCATTTCTAAGCAAAGCAAAAAACCGCCGTTTAACATACCTTATCATTATAGGCCTTGTCGCGCTTGGGGAATTCCTGATTTCCGGGCTTGCAAGACGGACATTTGTATTTTATTCTAACCTTGAAGGGAAGACAGTTGTCGAGGATCGGATGCTCAGCCGATCCAGGGACAGGGAAACCGATATACGCCGTTATGTGGAAGAGATGCTTTTAGGCCCCTCTTTTCCTGACCTGGATCCCCTTTTTTCCAGGGGAACGAAGCTGAATTCCTTCATGTACCGTGAAGCTATTGTGTATGCGGATCTTTCCGAATCAGCCGCTTTGCCCGTGGAAGGGAGCTGGAATGTTTTTCGCAGCTTCTTAACCCTAAATGAGGGCATAAGGAGGAATTTTCCGTTTGTGGGGGATGTGATGCTCTTTATCGGCGGAAATCAGGTTTTTTTTAATGAATTTTCCGGGATTTTCGCGGAACCTGCCGATAATAGTAAAACATCGCCGTAAGGCGTTGACAAACAAAGGGTATACTGGTATACTCTTTTATAGTGTTTTATGTATCCAGCATAAATGAAAGGAGTTTTGAATGAAAAGGATTATCATTCTTCTTACTATCGCTTTGGTAACAGCCGGGATGCTGATTGCCGAGGAAGCCGTCCTGATTGATTTTTCAAAGTTAACTGCGGATATGCGCGTAAAGGTTGATGCTAACGATCAGGATAAGGATTTTAATCAGAACCGCCATACCGTGATGGATTATGGCCAGATCGCGGGCGGCACTTTCACAGGCGAACAGAAAGCGCTTATGAAAACCTCTCTTGCCATTGCGAATTGGGATGTAGTATTCAACTCTTCCTCACGGACTATCGCGAATATTTCCAATACTTATACCAAAGAGGCGCCTTCGAAAGCGTTTGGAACGGTCATGGGGGTAAGGGTACACTATCCGGTTGATTATTCCTATTCAAAGGCTACAATTAAGCCTCCGTTTGAAATTCCCGCCTATGAACCTATGGCGGAAGTTGACGATGACGGAGTTATTCAGTCCAGCGATTCTGACGGCATTACCGGGCCCAGCCGCTTTGAGGACGGTTATGGTGTTTTAAAGAACGTTGGCACAATCAGGTCGGTGGCAATTAACGCTTATGGCCTTAACTTTCCCCATGGGCTTAATGTCATTCTAATTGATAACGAAGGGAACGAAAAAGTCTGCTTCATGGGCTATCTGAATTACGACGGATGGGCTGAGCTCACCTGGAATAATCCCCAGTATATTTTTGAAGTCAGGAACAGAGATTTAAGGCTATATCCTCTGTATCCCGTTTCTAATCCTTTCCTGAAATTCGGCGGCTTAAGGCTCGACAGGGATGCGGACAGGGCCGGCGGCGACTTTGTTACTTATTTTAAAGATGTAAAAATTATCTACGATAAAGCAAGGCTTGATACAGAACGTGACATCGACGATGAAAACATCTGGAAGATAATCAACACTCGCGAGACTCAAAAGAAGATCTTTGAGATGGAGAGGTTCGGGCATAATCAGATTCTCAGGTATCTGGATTCTCAGATGCAGGCTAAAGAAGACTGGCAACCTCTGAAACTTGACCCCCAAGAACGTTACGGTTTTACTCCTACACCGACTAACTAAACGGGTTGTTTACCCATGATAATTGGGCTGTCAGTCTGGCTGCGGAAAGTAGTCAGCTGGCGGCCTTTTTTTTGGATAATTAAGAATGGCTGATAATATTATTTTCCCGGAACGGAATTCCCTTCTCTTAGATTATGAAAAACTTCTTTCAAAGCGGGTTATGATTGTCCGCGAGCTGGAAAATAGTATAGAACAGGCAATAACCCCCCTGCCTTCCCACCCGCGGGTTAAAGGCCGGCTAAAATCTTTTGACAGTTATTTTAAAAAGTACATCAGGCTTTTAAAAAGCGACCCGTCAGTTCAGGTTCCTCACATTACCGATGTACTGGGCATCCGTATTATCTGCCCGTTTCTGGAAGATTTAGCCGCAGTGGAAGAACTGCTTAAAAAGAAATTCAAAGTTGTTGAGGTCCAGAGGAAGGGAGGGGATCATACCTACAGGGAATTTGGCTATGAATCGATCCACCTGATGGTTGAAGTCCCGGAAGAAATAATCAAAAAAGCGGAAATGTCGGGCAGTCAGACAGCCGAGATACAGATCCGTACCATCCTGCAGGATGCCTGGGCGGAGGTGGAACACGAATTTGTGTATAAAGCGGAGTTCATTCCCTTTGATAACCCTTTAAAACGAAAGCTGGCTGCCATTAACGCCTCCCTTTCGCTTGCCGATATTATATTCCAGGAGACGCGCAGTTACCTTCGCCTGCTCAGCGGCGAATTGGACAAGCGGAGGGATTCATTTTTTAAAAAAATCGAGGAATCTACCGACGCAATCCTGTTTTCGCAAGAAAATCTTTTTTCTATGGGGAGCATTCCTCCTATGGAAGAAAGTGCGGATGCGGCCCAGTTTCAGTCTGAGTCCATTTGGACCCCTGTAGAAGCTCCAGGTACCGTATCTATCGACGAGTTGCTTGTGGAAGCCTTGACCGCGCATAATAAGAATCAATTCCCGGAAGCAATAGCAGTTTACACAAAGATTCTGGATATGGATCCTGACGAATCAGTCCGCGCCTTAATTTACAAGCACCGTGGAATGGCGCACTTTGCAAGCTCTCATTATGAGGAAGCCATCGCCGACTTTTCCGAGTCTTACAGGCTCGATCCCAAATCATATAAAGCCGCCTATTACGAAGGGATAGTGTGTTCAGTAGTCCAGCGCTACACCCAAGCGGTAGATGCCTTTAACCGCTCCCTTGAGATAAACCCCTATCAGCCCTACTGCCTTTTCCGTCGCGGCCAGGCATATTACCATCTGGAAGATTACCCTCAGGCGCTAGGCGATTGCGAAGCTGCCCTGGTTCTGGAATCCTTCGAAGCTGCCGGGAAATTTAAAGAGCTGTTGTTGAATAAGCTAAAGATGTAAAAACAATAAAGAAAATTCCTCTCACAAAGCTCACAAAGGACACAAAGGAAAACAAAAAATTTTACCTAATATCTCAGAATTAGAATCGTAAAAATACTTAAGGTTACATCGGAATTTACAAGTTAATTCCGAACTCTGTGTTCTTTGTGTACTTTGTGCCTTCGTGAGAGTTTTTCTGAAATAATTTTTCCTTAAGTCATAGTTTCTTAATCAGTTACCGAAGCGCTCCGTTGCCAGAATAATTCCAGCAAGTACCATGACATGGGAGCCGAAACTCCTGAGCCAGTCTACGAAGTTTGTTCCCTTGTTGTTGAGTGGGTAGACAATGTCTATCATTATTATAAAAACAACCCAGGTAATCGCGAGGATGATCAATAGCAGCTCGGTAATTCCAAAAGAGATGCCGAAGAATTTGATGAGGATAAAAACGCCAGCCGTTATGGCAAGGACTGCCAGGATAACTATAAGAATCTCTGCGAAATCACCCTTAAAAAACGATGTTACAGCTCTGCGGATTTCACCATCCGCGAAAAATTTTCGCCCCGTAAGGCCTAAAATTCCTGTGGCAAAAAGGTAAATGGCCACGGAGAAGTTTAATAAAAGAAACCCAATGCCTTTGTTCATTAATTTGCTCCTGATTATTATATTTCCTTAACAAAAGGATACATAAATTATAATTCCGCTTTCAGGAATTGGAAATATTCCCGGTATATGCGTTTTAGCAATTGCTTTCATTTAAAGAGGTTATTTTCCGGCTTTTCATAGGAACCTCTTCATGTGCTATAATTCTTCTAATGATAAAAGAGAAACTTGAACTGATAAAAGGCGACATTACCCGCATTGAAGTCGATGCCATCGTAAACGCCGCCAATTCTAGCCTCATGGGGGGTGGCGGCGTTGACGGGGCCATACACCGTGCCGCAGGGCCGGAACTGCTTGAGGAATGTATGCGCATCGCAAAAGAAAGGCGGAGCATTCCCGGCGGCCCTTGTCCCGCCGGGGACGCGGTTATTACCGGGGCGGGCAGGCTTCCCTGTAAAAAAGTTATTCACACCGTGGGCCCAATCTGGCACGGCGGCACAGGCGGGGAAGCGGCGCTTCTTGCTTCATGTTACCGCAAGAGCATGATCCTTGCGGAAGGGGAGGGGCTTAAGAGCATCGCTTTTCCAAGCATCAGCACCGGAATTTACGGCTACCCGAAAGACAAGGCGGCTCTGGTCTCGCTTGAAACCGTACGCAAAACCCTGGACGAAACGCCCGGCATTGAACGTGTCGTCTTTGTCTGTTTTGACGAAGAGAATTTTGAATTATACAAGAAAAGCTTGTGAAAGTCAGTTCAAAAGATTTCTCACGAAGGCACAGAGATCACAGAGGCCACAAAGGAAGACAGAAAGTCAGAATATATAAATCCTTATTTCTTTCTCTGTGATCTTTGTGAGCGCGGACTTTAGTCCGATGTGCCTTTGTGAGAGTTATTTTTGGAATAAATTTTCGATTTTTTCCTTTGCCGAGATGGGAAGGCGCAGGGTTTTGAGCCGGGATTTTTCCCCTGTTTCCAGAACGATTTCTTTTTTTGGGAGTCCCAGGGCTTTCGAGAAAAAAGAACGCAGTTCTTCGTTGGCTTTGCCGTCTTCTGGGGCGGCGGCGATTCGCACTTTTAGCCGCCCTTCTTTTATTTCTCCAAGGGCGGATTTTGAAGCTCCGGGAACCACCTTGATGTCAATTAACATGAAATCCCCGCAAGCGCGAATGCAAGTTTCCATTGTTACTTTTCTGCGCGTGGTTTTTTATACGCTGGAAGCCATACGAGCGGGCCTGTATCCCATTCAAAAGAATAAGGGAGAGCTTCTCTGTTACTGCTGTTCAGGGAACGGAGCGCAAGATTCGCTATAGCCGCCGCCCGAAAAGACAGGGCCGGGCATTTTTCCGCTTTGAGATCTGTCCCGGCTGAATCAGTCAGTGCTGCGCAGAGTACTGTTGGAAAAAAGGAACGGGCTATTTTACCCTTTGCCGTTTCGCTTAATATTTCTTCAATTGCGAGATGATCGGCTAAAAGATTCAATCGTGGGCCGAAAAATGACAGTTTTCCGAATCCGGCGCTTGTACAATTTTCGGCGCTTGTGATTTTTCCGTCGTGTGCCATGGTTAGGTTCCTGATTCTACCGGCAAGTTCTTTAAGCTCATCCCGGCTGAATGGCCTGGAAAGTTCCGCAAGCGGTGCCGCAGGCGGGAAAGAGTAAGCGCCGTAAAATCCTCCGGCAAAAAGGACGGCCCGGTATTCGTCAAGAAGCTTTTCCGTGTCCCTGCCGGGAATGAGTGTGATAAAATAGAATAGTTTCGATCCGGCATTTATGCCAATGGCATTTATGCCAACGGTACTATCAATTCCCATAATATTTATTTTATATCAAATTTTTTCCCCTTTTATAATTGGCTTTACCACTGGGCAGTAATAGGGTAAACTACAAAAAAAGGAAGGTGTGCAAAAACATGAAGGGCATTTTTCAAAATATTCTGTACGGCGGCGACTATAATCCCAATCAATGGCCTAAAGAGATATGGGAGGAAGATATGCGCCTGTTTGATCTGGCCTCAATCAACAGCGCGACTGTTAATGTATTCTCGTGGGCAAAGCAACAGCCAGCCGAGGATAAATATGACTTTACCGAATTGGATGCAATCATTGATCTGCTCTCCAAAAAAAAGAAAAGCATAGTGCTGGCAACGTCCACAGCGGCGATGCCGGCATGGATGTTTAAAAAATACCCTGAGGTTGCCCGTGTGGATTTTGAGGGCAGAAGGCATAAGTTTGGGGGACGCCATAATGCCTGCCCCAACAGTTTGGTTTATCGAAAACATGCAGAACAGATGGCATATAAACTGGCCGAGCGGTATGGCAGCAATGAAAATGTGGTTTGCTGGCACATCAACAATGAATATGGCGGGGATTGCTATTGCGAAAACTGCGAGAAAGCGTTCCGCGTTTGGCTTCGGGCGCGGTATAAAACCATTGAGGCGCTTAATAAAGCATGGAATATGGAATTCTGGGGCCATGTTGTATACGACTGGGATGAAGTGGTGCTTCCCAACGCTTTAAGCGAATGTGGAAGCCATGACAGTACAACTTTTGCGGGACTATCCATTGATTACCGCCGCTTCATGTCGGATAGTATGCTGGATAATTTCAAAATGGAAAGAGATGCGATTCGGAAAACAGATACTAATACGCCCATCACTACCAACTTGATGGGTACCTACAAAGCTCTTGATTATTTCAAGTGGGCGAGGGAAATGGATATCGTCTCCTGGGACAATTATCCCGCTTATAACACCCCGTGGAGCAGGGTAGCCATGACCCACGACCTGATGCGTGGCTTGAAAAACAAACCGTTTATGCTGATGGAACAAACGCCCAGCCAGCAGAACTGGCAGCCCTACAACTCACTGAAAAGGCCGGGCCAAATGCGCGCACAAAGCTACCAGACTCTGGCCCATGGCGCAAATACGATACAGTTTTTCCAGTTACGGCGCTCAATAGGGGGATGTGAAAAATTCCATGGCGCGGTAATTGAGCATGCAGGGACAGAAAACGCAAGGGTATTCCGCGAAGTCGCGTGTTTAGGGAAAGAATTGGAAAAATTAGGTTCCTGTTTTTTGGATGCCCACAATTCAGCCGAGGTTGGAATCATTTTTGATTGGGAAAATTATTGGGCGCTGGAATACATCAGCGGGCCAAGCAGGGACTTAAAGTATTGCGACCAAATTTATCAATATTATCGGTATTTTTATGATAACAATATCTCTGTGGACATGATCCCGGTGGACGCTGATTTTTCAAATTATAAACTGATTCTCGCGCCGGTATTATACATGGTAAAAGAAGGCATGGCGGAGCGGCTTGAGCGTTTTGTTGAAAATGGCGGAAACTTTGTTACAACTTTTATGAGCGGCATTGTCAATGAGAGCGATAATGTCCATTTGGGAGGTTATCCCGGCCCGCTTCGTAAACTGGCCGGTATTTGGGCGGAGGAAATCGATGCTTTGCCGCCGGAACAGACAAACGCGGCGAAGTTTAATGACAACACAGAATATAAATGCGGAATGCTCTGCGATTTAATACACCTGGAAACCGCGAAAGCCCTGGCAGTATACACGCAGGATTTCTATAAGGGTATGCCCGCTGTAACTTCCAACAAATACGGGAAAGGCGTTGTTTTCTATGTGGGCACTCAATTGGTAAGCGATGGCCTTGCGAACGTACTGGGGAATGCTGTGCGAACCGCCGGAATACAACCAGTGCCGGACGAAAAAACCTTGCTTGAAGTAGTACGCCGCAAAAATAAAAGCGGGGAATTCACCTTTATTATTAATTTTATGGATATTCCGCTGCCTTTGCCGAAACAATATACCGGCGAGACAGATTTGATAACAGGAAACCAATTAAGCAATGGCATGGTTCTGAATAAGTTTGATGTACTTATTATTAAGCATTAGTGTAATATTAAGCTGATTCATTATTAATCCTGTTTGGGATAGCGCCGTTGTATCCAACTTTTCTTTTCTGTGTTATATTTAACATATTAAGGAATCGTTATGAAATATAAAACTAAACTGCTTGTGGATCGTTTTGTTTCTATTGTTTCCCAATGGTCTGGGGTAGAGTGCATGTCTCTCAATGAAGCTGCTTTTGCTGATACCCTGGATCCGTATTTTGCCCTGATTCTGGATATCTATTATAGGGATTCCATACCCGGACCGGACGAACGCCAGCGGCTTTTTGGCGAAGACATTCAGGCTTTTGAAACTTCAGTAAGAGGCAACAAGGATCGTTTCCTTATAGGGAATATTCCCATACGGCTGGAATATAAACTAATCAGAAGGGTGGAAGAGCTAGCCACCATAGCCGATACCAGGCTTGAATCCCTGTGGCTCATTAAAGAGAAAGGTACCTACAGCTTTTACCGGCTTGCCCAGGGGGAAATTATTTTTTCACGGAATGGCTGGATCAATGAAATACGCCGGAGGCTTGCCGCCCTGGGAGAAGAGTTTTGGCAAAGTATACGGAATGCCCATGAATCAAAAATGGAGCATTATTTAAACGATCTTGGGGCAGCCCTTATGCAGGAGGATGACTTTTTTTACCTTATCTCGTCCGTGGGGTTTATTAAGTACGCGTGCCTTACCCTCTTTTGCATCAACCGGCGGTTTGAGCCATCCCACCGCGCCTATTACAAAAACGTATTGGAGCTTAAAGAGCTTCCGGAATCTTTCCGGGCTTGTTTTGAAGGTTTCCTACGTTCCGACCCGGAAATAACCAAGGAACGCAAATATTCGCTGGCCCAATTAATGGCCAGGGAGATTATTGCCCTGTGAAAAAAAGAGCGACGCGCTTTTTCTTTTTGGCTTTTCTTTGTTTTTTCCTCCTTCCCGGCGCTTTTGCGGTTAACGACCCGATTCCCGCTGATCCCGCCAATATTCTTAGTTACCCAATTGGCTCCTGGCGCAACAGCCGCTATGAAATTTTTAGCTGGGACATTTTTCCGGAAATACTTATTTTTGATACCGCCAATTACGATATTCAGGATCGGCTTTTTAAGCGCCTTGCTTTTTTTGTTGAAAAGGCAGGTTTTCGCGGGCGGCTTGCCAGCGACGCGGAAATAAAGGATCTCCACGGCTGGAACGCGCATGACTACCGCGCCGAAGACCTGGCCGCTTTTTTTGAAGCAGCACGCAAAGCAAATTTCCCCCTGCTTGCCGAAGAAAGGGAACTGGAATCAATTTTATTAAGTACCGGTGTTTTGAAGAGGAACCCCGCTTTGCAAATTGTTCCCGGCAGGGGGGCTATTGTTTCCATCTCCAGGGAATCGGACAAAACAGACAGGAGCTTAAGGTCGCGTTTTATGGTTCATGAATGTTTTCATGGGATTTATTTTATCGACGAAGAATTCAGGAATTTTTCCCGCCAAAGGTGGGAAGCGTTTCCCCCGGTGGCAAAAAAGTTTATTCTTGCTTTTTTTGAATTTCAGGCTTATGACACAAAAGATACAAATCTGGTAATTAACGAATTTATGGCGCATGTACTGCAGCAGCCTGTTGCCCAGGCAGCCTGGTACTTCGGCGAATACCAGCCCAATAGGATGATAGCCGCTTCACCCCGGCGCAGGGCTTCCCTTCCGGAGAAAGAGGAAATAGCGGCGGACGGAAATCCTTACTGGCCGGAAATCGCGGCGGCGTTTACCGCCGAGGGAGAGGCTTTTTCCCGCTATGTGAACCAAAGGTGGGCGCTTGCAGCCGGAAGGGTGTGGCGCTTAAAATAGGCTCTAGTTTTCAAACCTGATAACGTGGTGGCGGTTTTTATGCTGCTCAAAGGAATTTAGCTCAAGGTTAAAACGGCGTTCGGCTTCAAGGGAAGAGGGGGGGCCGTGCCCTGGGAGTATAGTATAGTCTCCCGGCAGGGAAAGGATTTTTCTTATAATAGCGCTGGTCTGTGTTGCAGCGGAATATGAACTCGCGGTGTTTCCCAGACGGCAGGCGCTTATTGCGTCGCCCGTGAAAAGGAAGCGGTCTACCCTGAACACGGCGGAATCGGCGGAGTGCCCCGGAATGGAAAATACTTCCACCTTGAATGTGCCTATGCTAAAAAGCTGCCCGTCTTTTACCAGGGTCGTATGGTATTCCCCGACAATCGGGCTAATCGCAAAAACCTCTGTTTCGTAGATTCGCAGAATTGACCTGAGCCCCTGGACATGGTGATGGTGATCATGGGTAATCAGAACCCCTTTAAGCGAATAATTGTTTTCTTCAATCATGTTAAGAAGGCTTGCGTCCATTAATCCTGGGTCAACAATAATGGCCTCTCTGGGAGAAGCGCCTTTTTGCTGAGGGGATTCAGCGGATATAAAATCCGTGGAGGAAAAATCCGTGCCCAGCAAATATGTGTTGCTGAAACTGGAAGGGCAGTAATGGAAATAAAGCCTCACTTAAGCTCCTCAGCCTCGAAAATGGCTTCCGCCGTATTGGACGATTTGAAAGAGATATTTTCCCGGCGCGTCCTTAGGAAGCTGGTATGCTTCAGGTTGCAGTCGATAAAATCAGTCCGTGCGATATTTGCGCCGATAAAGCGGCTGTTGTACAAATTGGTTTTATTGAATGTAGAATCTGTTATGATCGTCCCTCCAAAATTGATGTTTACCAGTTCCGATCCCTCAAAGGTACAATCCTTGATGGTTGCCCCTGCCATTGACAGAAACTGCAAATCCCCGGAAGAAAAATCGCAGGAAGAAAGGGTCGCGAAAGAAAAGAAGGTCATCCGCAAAATTGCCCCGGTAAAATGGCACATGGAAAAATTGGCGCCTGAGAAATTACAGCCGTAATATTGGCGGTGGGAAAAATCCACCCCCTCAAAATGAAGCCCATATGCGGAAATATCGTTTATGGTTCTCTCGGAGGCGATATATTTGGCTAACCTCCTGGCATCTGCGTCGGAATCCGCTGAATGGATGGCGCAAAGGGCGGAACCTGTTATTGCCGGTCGACCGCAGCCTGCCGCGCAGAAGCTTAATGTAAACATGGCTTTATTATACTTGGGAAATATTATATTATTCAATTATACCACAGAACAAAAGGTGGAAATATTGTCGCTGATAGGCTAAATAATGGCTTGTAACAGCAGGTAAAATTTCATTATATTATAATAATCGCCATTAAAAAAAAAACAGAGTACAAAACACCCATTTCTGGCGGTAAAACAGCGTTTTTTATGTTCCGCCATCAAAAGGAGTATTAGGAGGGTTAGAGGATGAAGAGATTTTTATTGTTTTTTGGAGTTTGCCTTTTACTGACATCCCCAATTCTCGCGCCGAGGTTATTCGCGCAGACAGCCGCAGAAATCGAGACACTTCTGGCAACCGAAGCCCTGAGCTACGGACAGGCGGCATCTTTCGTGCTTAGGGCTGTGGATGTAGCGGCGACGGACAATGCGTTTGACTACGTAGCAGGGCAGAAATGGCTCCCTGCCGCCGCAACTCAGGATGCCGTCGCCAAATTGGACGGAGTTTCCCTTTTAATAATGCGGGCTTTTAACATGAAGGGAGGGGCATTTTACACATTGATGAAAACCCCCCACTACGCCTACCGTGAGCTTTTATACCAAAATGTAATCCAGGGCAGGGTTGATCCCGGCATGGCCGTTTCCGGCGACCTTCTGCTCTTTATTGTAAACCGCGCTCTTGAGCGAAAGGAAGGCGAACTATGAACAGCCGCATTAAGTTTTTCCTTATTTGTTATTTATTATTTGCTATTTGTTATTTAATCCCGGCTTTGGATTTCGGTCTTTCCTTCAATCAAGGCGTGGGGAGCTCAGAAAGTGGCTTTAGGTATATGGGCAACCTGGTTCCCCGCGTTTCCGGCCTGATAGGCGAAAACAGCGATTATTATGCCTCGTTAGGCGTAGAGGTAGCCTATCTTGATGGAGTGGCAGTTATACCTGAGCTATTGAGGACCGAGTTTTCTTTCCGTTCCAGCGCTTTAGCCGTTAAAGCCGGGCGTATGTACCACTCGGACCCGCTTGGCTTCGTTGCCTCGGGCCTTTTTGACGGCGCAAGGGTTTCCTATGACTCATCGATTGGAAGTTTTTACGCAGGGGCATGGTACACGGGGTTGCTCTACAAAAAGAGAATCAATATCGAAATGTCAGCCGCCGATTACAAGCTTACCAACAACCCCCTGGATCCCGGTGATATTTTGGGAACCTACTTTGCCCCGAAGCGTATGCTTTTCGGCCTTGGCTGGGAACACTTAAGCCTTGGGGGCGAGGCATCGGCAAATGCCTCCCTGCTTGGCCAGTTTGATTTATCAGGCGTGAAACCTCTTAACAGCCAGTATCTGGCGGGAAAAGTTTCATTGCCTGTTAAAGCATTTAATTTTGATCTTGGCTTTGACCTTGGCGCTTGTTTTGAGATTATCCAGCAGGAAAATATATCCGGAACCGGCTTTGCGGCGGAATTGGGGGTGGGCTTTAAGCCTCCAATCCCCTTAGATAGCAAGCTTTCCCTTTTGATGCGTTACGCGTCTGGTGGCGATACCCTCGCTTTCATTCCTGTAACCACCATCGGTCAGGGTAATATACTTGGGGCAAAGCTTTCTGGGATTACTATGATCCAGGCGGATTATTCGGCGCAGCTTCTTGATACTCTTTCTGCGGGCATAAGCTCCTCATTTTTTATGCGGAACGATAAGAAGACATACACTGGGTATCCGCTACCGGAGGGGAAAAGCGGCGACGGGGATATTTTAGGGAATGAATTTTTCGCACGGCTTTTATGGAGCCCGTCTTATGACATACATGCCAACCTTGGCGGAGGGATATTCCTTCCGTCTATGGGAAACGCGGCGCCAAAGGCAAGCAGCAGCTGGCGCATGGAACTGAACGTTATATTATTGCTGTATTAGCTTAAGGAGAAAAAGATGAAAAAGGCAGTTTTCGCGTTATTGCTGGCTGGCATAGCAATGCTCGGGTTTACCCAGACTGCGGTAATAAAAGACTTTACAGGCACAGTTGAATTAAAACTATCCGGCTCTTCAAATTTTATTCCCGCCGCTGTGGGAGTGGAAGTCGCGCAGGACACAATAATATCCACTGGATTCAAAAGCACCGCCCTTGTACAGGCGGGGAGTGCGGTTATAACCATAAGGCCCCTGACACGCCTCACCCTTACGGAAATTCAGGCATCGCAAGGCACAGAAACCCTTAATATGAATCTTCAGGCCGGGAGGGTACGCGTAGATGTAAACCCGCCCGCCGGATCGAAAGCGTCTCTTGAAATAGCAAGCCCGGCTGCCGTCGCTTCCGTTCGCGGAACCAGTTTTGATTTTGACAACATGAACCTCCATGTGGACGGAGGAACAGTACTCTTTACAGGCAAGTGGGGATACCAATTAACGGTACAGGCAGGCCGTAACGCTATGGTAGGAGCGTCGGGCACAGCCTCATGGGTCCAACCGGGCGTTGTCTACGATAACACTGCTGCGCCTACCGGCGGTACCGGCGTTAAAAAAACCGGGAGCGGCGGTGGCGGTACTATTGTCGGTGGTGGTGGCGGCGGCTCCAAGCCGAAACCGCCACCTTCCAAGCCAGAACCGCAACCGCAGCCGTCCCCAGGCGGCGACGACAGGCGGTAACGGCGGTAGCGAGTTGAGAACAGATAGCAATGATTGAAGGGCAAAGAAAAGGGATAGGCGAATTCTTTGTTCTCTGTTATTTGCTATTTGTTCTTTGTAAATATTATATTATATTGTATTGTAAGGGTCTTAATGCTAGTATAAAGCATGTGTTGGTACTGTGGGTCGCCGATTACCGATCCGGAACCGATAGGAAGGTCTCTTGCTTGCCCTGATTGCGGAAAGGATCTGCGTTCATGCCGGAACTGCCGCCATTACCGCCCGTCCGGATGCGCGGAAAGCCAGGTTGAAAAACCACCGGAAAGCGAAAGGGCAAATTTTTGCGACTGGTTTTCCCTTAATCCCGTTTTAAAAAGTGTTACCAGTGGCCAGAAAAAATCTATAGATGCGGCAAGTTCCGCCAAATCAGCTTTCGACGATTTATTTAAATAATAATGAATGACAGGCCAATAATTTTTCTGGATTCAGGCATAGGCGGCATTCCCTACGCGGATTTTTTCCGTTCCCGAAACAAAAGCGAGAAACTTGTTTATATCGCCGACAGGGAAAATTTTCCCTATGGACCCAGGTCTAAAGAGAACGTAATTGAGCTGGCTCTGTCCCTTGTAAAGAAGCTTGCCGCTATTTATGACCCGAAGATTCTTGTTGTGGCCTGTAATGCCATTTCGGTTTCGGCTTTGCAGGCCTTAAGGGAAGGGCTTACCGGCCTGCCTGTTGTCGGAACGGTCCCCGCGCTAAAGCCCGCTATAGAGAAAAGCCGGAAACGCCGCGTCGGGGTTATAGGCACGCAGCGGGCAGTCGAGGACAAGTATATAGCGGAACTTGTCGCACAGTTCGGGCCGGACTGCGCAATTGTGAGGCAGGCAGCGCCAGAGCTTGTTGAATTTGTCGAGCGCCGCTGGCTTGAAGCGGGCAAGGCTGAGCGCTTAAAGGCTGTTGAGCCCTGGAAAAAGAAAATTGTTGGCAATGGAGCTGACACCCTGGTGCTGGCCTGTACCCATTTCCTTCTGCTGAAGGAAGAATTCCTCAGCGTAGCGGGTGACAGCTTAATGGTTTTTGATTCGGTGGAAGGCGTTATAAAGCGGGTGGAAGCCCTTCTGGACGAAGCGGGCGGAGAGTTAAGATCGGGAGTAAAAGAAGAAGCCGGGCCTCCCCTGATGGTTGTTACCGGCAAGAGGCCCCTTGAAGAAGATCACTGGGAAAAACTCTGCCGGCGTTTTGGCTTTGCTTTGGAGGCTTCTTTGTGAACGGTAAAGAATCTTCCATTGGTCTGGTTGTCAGGGGTTCCAGGAACCTTTTTGCTGTTCGCGTAAATGGGGAAGAAATTGAGTGCCGCATAAAAGGGAAGGTGCTAAAAGGGGTAGAAGGCTATTATAACCCGCTTGCGCCGGGGGATGCCGTAGAAATTGACAACGGCCTGATTACGAGCTTTGAAAAAAGGCGGAACTGCTTTGCCAGGTTCAACCAGAAAGGGCAGGCGCCGCAGCTTCTAGCATCTAACGTCGATCTTGTCGTCTGCGTTTCAAGCGTTGCTTCCCCGCCTTTCAGGCCCCGCTTTATCGATCGCGCCCTGGTGCAGGCGGAAATAGCAGCCATTCCTGCGGCTATAGTTTGCAACAAGCAGGATCTGGCAGGAGAAGATATGGATGATCTTGACATGGAAGAAAGGCTTTCGGACTTCCAGCGCATCGGTTATCCTGTCTTTCACCTGTCGGCAAAAACAGGAACAGGCATGGATGAATTCAGGCGCTTTATCACCGGAAAATTTTCCGTTTTAGTCGGGCAGTCGGGGACGGGAAAATCCAGCCTTATCAACGCCCTGATTCCGGAGCTGCAGATAAAAACAGGCGAAATAAACGAAAAATACAGCCGGGGGAAGCATACGACAACCCAGGGAGTTTTGCTGGAGAGCATTGGCGGCGATGAGGCTAATCCCATCCGTGTCATTGACACCCCCGGTATTCGCCGCTTTGCCATAGCCGGCCTCGAAGAGGGGGAGCTTATTTTTTATATGCGCGAGTTCGCCCCTCTTGCAGGTAAGTGCAGCTTCGGCCTTTCCTGTTCCCATAGGACTGAAATAGGCTGCAAGATCATGGAAGCCGTTCACGCCGGAGTAATTCACGAAGACAGGTACGAAAGTTTTCTGAGAATCCAGGACGAAATTTCCGGCAGGAATGGTTATTCTGATACGGATTAGTATACGGTATAAAAACAATGAACGAAAAAGCGATTAAGCTTCTGGAATTTGACGCCATCCGATCCAATGTAGCCGCCCTGGCATTAAGCGAAGAGTCTGGCAGGATCATCCTGGGGGAAGAGCCGCAATCTGATAAAGGGGAAGTACAAAAGCAAAAGTCCCTTGTTTCGGCGGTAATGAAACGAATGGCTTACGCCGGAGGAGAAATCCGGGAGACTTTCCCTGAGCTTAAAGAGATCCTTTCAAAACTTGTTGTTGACGGGGCGATACTTGAGATGGACGAAGCTTACGCTCTTGGAATTTTCATCAACCGCGCCGAGGCTTTCAGGCAGTGGCTTTTAAAACCATACCGCACTTTAGACGGCGGCGAGATTCTGCGGGAAGATCCTCTGACCGAAAACGCCAGGAAACTTCCTAACTGCGGCGATGTTGCCAAAGAGGTTTTTAAGATTCTTGACCTTGAGGGAAAGCTGAGAGACCTTCCTGAATTTAAGGAGCTGCGCAGGCGGATCAGGGCTTTGCAAAAAAGCATTGAATCGACGGCTTCTCGTTACGCTGGCAACGAAGAAAAGCGGCGCATGCTCCAGTCGGAGATTCCCTCCCAGCGGGATGGCCGTATGGTTCTGGCTGTAAAGGCGAATTTCCGCAGCCGTATCAAGGGAATAGTTCACGAGGTGTCTTCTTCCGGGCAGACGGTTTTTATTGAGCCTGAAGAAGTGGTAGAGATGAACAACGAGCTTCTCATCGAGAACCGGAGGCTTGACGCGGAAATCCGCAAGGTCTTCAGGGAGCTCACAGGACGCATCTCTTCGCGGCGGGAGGACCTGGGAACTTTTTACAGGGGCATTGTTTTTTTGGAAACAATTCGGGCAAAAGCGCGTTACGGCTATGAAAATAAATTGATTTTCTCCGAGAACCCTGACGGCGAAGGGAAGCTCGTTTTAAATCAGGCGAGGCACCCGCTTTTGGGCAGGAAGGCTGTGCCGTTGGATCTCTTTATGGGGGAAGGCATCCGCACGGTGATCATCACGGGGCCGAATACGGGCGGCAAAACCGTAGCCCTTAAAACCCTGGGCCTTTTGGCTTTGATGAACCAGTTCGGCCTTGCCCTGCCGGTAGGGGAGGGAACGCTTCTTCCTGTCTTTGACTGCGTTTACGCGGATATCGGCGACGAGCAGTCTATAAGCCAATCTCTTTCTACATTTTCCGCGCATATGACTAACATTGCCGAAATTATTTCTTCTTCGACTGAACATTCCCTAGTGCTTCTTGACGAGCTGGGATCGGGAACCGACCCCGAAGAAGGAAGCGCGATTGCGATGGCGATCCTTGATCACTTTATCGAAAAAAAGGCCAGCCTTATCGCGACCACCCACCACGGAATTCTGAAAAATTACGGATACACCCGCGAGGGAGTGGAAAACGCATCGATGGAATTTGACAGCCGCACTTTATCGCCTACCTATAAAATCGTAATGGGTATTCCTGGCGAAAGCCGCGCTGTAGACATTGCAGCCAGAAACGGATTCCCTCCGGCGCTGGTAAAGCAGGCGAGAAGCTACCTGGATGAGGAGCGCTCGGATGTTTCGGCGCTGATCGCGGGGCTAAAGGAAAAGCACAGGGAGCTGGAAGCGGCGGCTAACGCTGGTAAAAAGGAAGAGATGCGGCTTATTGAGGAACGCCGCCAGACAGACCTGAAAGAGCTGCGCCTGAAACAAAAAGAATACCAGCTCCGCCAGGAAGGCGTTGCGGGCCTCGGGAACCTGTTGGGCGAAAGCCGCAAGACCCTGGAAAACCTTGTCCGCGAGCTTAAGGAAGGGGAGCTTGATAAGGACAAGACCCGCAAGGTAAAAGAATTTCTTTCCGGCCTGGAAGAAAATTTCAAAGCCGAGTCTGCTAACCTCGAAAGGGAAAACCTTGCGCTTGCTTCCGAACGCCGCCGCCTGGAGGAAGGCGCTCCAGCCGAGGACGAGCAGGGCTATACCGCTGGAATGGAAGTACTTGCAGGCGAAAGCCGCCGCCGGGGAAGGATAGTCCGCCTGGATAAAAAAGGCTCCGGCGAAGAAGCCTCTTCGTGGATTGTTGAAATCGGTTCCCTTAAAATGAGCTTTTCAGAGAATGACCTTGTCCCCGTTTCCACAGAAGCCAATGGCGCTACCAGGCGGAAAAGCGCCTCCTGGGCGGTGGATCTAGCGCCCTCGACCCCGGTGGTTCAGGCCGAGCTGCGCCTCCGGGGCATGAGGTTCAGCGACGCAATGGAAGCGCTGGGCAAGCAGCTTGACGCGGCTGTTCTGTGTGGGCTGCATCAATTCGCGGTAATTCACGGTAAGGGCGAAGGCATACTCCAAAAAGGCGTTCACGACTTCCTTAAAAATGATCCCAGGGTCGCGGACTTCTTTTTTTCCCGGCCAGAGGTGGGCGGGTTTGGAAGGACGGAAGTGATACTGAAGTGATGAAAG
>Ga0268262_10000939_pt1 | contig 37669 bp, 32 predicted proteins | sample TergutNc150P3_FD_190354 | JGI IMG/M metagenome (GOLD analysis project Ga0268262, IMG submission 190354) | Nasutitermes corniger P3 segment gut microbial community from laboratory colony in Florida, USA - Nc150 P3 (SPAdes) (version 2) | ecosystem: Host-associated > Arthropoda: Insects >...
AAATAAGGCGCTCCGGGGAAAAACACTCTACAAAATCACGAGGCCGATTTCATTAGATGAATTTCTCAAGAATGTATCCAGAAATAAGAAAACTGACATTTCAAAGGCTATACTATTAAAATAAAAAATGTCCAAACAGCCGGCGGCTATCCCGGCGGTTAGGCGGAAGCCCGAAAGGGCGCGTCACCCGGAGGCGGCCAATTCCTCCCCTTTGATGGACATTATAAATATATTGCTGAAAGTTAGCCGCGTCAAGCATAAATTTTTTAGGGTGGATGACGGGGTTTGCCTTCCATTCGGCAACTTCCTGTTGCCTCATTCCAGGCCGGGGTTTTTGCTAAATCGGCATCCATGCCGGTTTACCGGTTCTAGCCTACGCATTCGCTTGGCTCGAACCGGTCGCAAGAACCCTTCAAACCCCGTAAGGCCTTTCTGTAAAGATATCGTAAAATGTTTTTTACCCACCCTTTCAAACATTTTACTTCCGGGTGGATGACGGGGTTTGAACCCGCGACGACCAGATCCACAATCTGGGACTCTACCGCTGAGCTACATCCACCATAGACAATAGAGAACCTGTTTACCAGAAAATTACCATTCTGTCAATGTGCATTTTCCCAGGGTAATAGCATTTATTGACAGAATTAACCAGCCAGAGGGGGCGTGTGGGCTAGCGGAAACGCTTGTTGAATCCGCCTCGCAACCGCCCAGTACCATTTTACAACAGGAGGGGGTGTATATACACCAAAATTCGACTAAAAAATAGGTACTGGGCATTTTTGCACTTTAGGGCTAACCATTTTTCGCGCGTTTGCTCCGGCGGAGAATTCCAAATGTTTCCACTAGCCCACACGCCCCCTCTGGCTGGCCTATACCGCAATTAGGCAACAGCATTTACCCTGTTACTAATAATCGCAATAAGACTGAAAGGGGAGAGCGCGGGGCTGCCAAAAAATTATGGGATTCTCCGGCGTAGCAGACCAGGAAATAGATGCTCGCCGATAAAGTGGAATAAAACCCCAGCGCCTAAAGTTTTGATGAAATGGCATTTCAGAACTTATTATTATCTTTAGGCGATGGGGGCTGCGCAGTCCGGATTCCCCCATCTGTTTTGGACCTACAGAACCGAAGGTAGACCCGCGCTCTCCCCTTTACTGGTTTACTTGCTATTGTTTTGAATGTGAAATTATTAAATGCTGTTACCCTGCTCTTAACTATGCTTTCCAAAAATCCGATAAGTAAAGAGGATACTTCTCGATAGCTTGTAAGGAGAGACGGAATGAAAGAAGGCTGGAATTATACCCGCTGTGTCGCGGTGTTAAGCGGGGAAATTGAAATTTTAAAGCAAATTTCCGCTATTCAGGACAGGGTCAGACTGGCGGTAATGAACAGGGAATGGGCGGATTTTGATACACACGACAAAGAGCTTAACCGCCTGGGCGGGGAATTTAAGCGCTTTGAAGACGAACGGACAGCGCTTTTTTCAACGGAAACGCCTTTTTATACCGCTATTTTGGAGCTTCCCATAGAAGAGCGCGTGGAACTGTCGCGGCTTTACAGGGAACTAAAAACCGAAACAATGAAAACGCGCGTTAGAAACGAAACTTTCCTTATTTACCTTAACGAGGCAAAAACCATGGCCGCCGCCTATCTGGAAGCGGTCTGCCCGGCCAGAGGCGGTAAACTTTATACCCGCAAGGGACACAAAGTCTCCCAGGACCTCAAAAGCATAGTATTCAATAAACGTTATTAAAACCGTTATTAAGGAGCGGAAAATGACCTCTACCTTTATGGGCATAGAAATAGGAAAACGGGCGGTTGACGCCCACCAGCAGGCCTTGAACGTAACAGGGCATAATCTTTCAAACATCAACACAAAGGGATATTCCCGCCAAAGAATAGATATAACCGCCTTTGATCCGATTTACCTGCCGGGGCTTACCCGCGCGGAGACCGCCGGCCAAATAGGGCAGGGGGCTGTCGCGGACAGGATAAGCCGCGTCAGGGACGAACTCCTTGACAGGCGTATCATAGCCCAGGCGGGGGGCGAGGGTTACTGGCAAGCCAGGGATCCTTATATCCGGGAAATGGAGATGATATACCTTGAACCAGGGGATAAATCCATCAGAAGCAGGATGGATGAGTTCTGGAACGCCTGGCAGGAGCTTTCAATTTACCCCGCCGATACCGCGCCGCGCCTTTCGCTTTTGGAACGCGGCAAAACCCTTATCGACGGCATCCATGATCGCTATTTTGCCCTAAAAAGCCTTCAGGAAAGGGCGGATGAGGATATACGCATGACGGTAAGCGAGATTAACGATCTTTCCAGCCAGATTGCGGAACTAAACAACACCATACAGAAAGTGAGGGCCCAGGGAGATGAGCCCAACGATCTGATGGACAGGCGCGACCTTTTGGTAGACGTTTTGTCCTCGAAGATCAATGTTACGGTTGACAGGCGCGATCCCGACGAGTTTATGGTTCATGCCAACGGAATCGTCCTTGTCCAGGGCAGGATCGGACGCCAGTTTGATCTAGTGCTGAATCCGGAAACCGGCTATTCGGACGTAGTCTGGAGCGAAACCAGAAACAAGCTTGAATTTTTAAATAACGATCACAACGGGAGCCTTGGCGCGTTTGTTGAACTTCGCGACTATACCATCAATACCGAAATCCAGACGCTGGACAATATGACCATGAATTTCGTCGGCCTTGTAAACGAGATCCACGAAAAAGCTTACGGCATTAACGGGGAAACTGGGCTTAAATTTTTTACCGAACATCCCTTCGTTACAAATGTGAACGGCAGTTACGACAGGAACGGGGACGGAGACGACGATTCCACATATATTTTCAGGGTTTCAGGCACAAATATCCTTGAAAACCGCGCCCAGGTCGGCCTTGAAGGTACTATAACCCTTTCCGCTTTGGGGGGTGAAAGGAAAGTCCCGTACTATCCAACGGATACTGTAGCCGACATCATTACCAGGATCAACAATTCCGGCGCGGATGTTACCGCCCGCCTGGACCGCGAGGGTTACCTAACCATGAAGGCGACCCCCTCTGAAGACTGGGAAAATCCCGATTTTGTGATCCGCCATATCGAAGATTCGGGCCGCTTTTTGGAAGGATACGCCGGCTTACTGAGGGCTTCCGGCGCGGACGGAGCTTTTGACTGGGCAAGGCCGGACGCGGTGGCCTCTTTACGCGGCGGCCCAACAAACTGGGAAGTAGCGCCCATCGCGCACCCTTCCGGCTGGATAGAAATTAATTCCGCTCTGGTTAGGGATCCCATGTCGGTGGCCGCCGGTTTCGGCGAAAACGGCCGTCCGGCCAACCCCGGCAACGGAGAGGCTGCAATGGCCATCGCGTCCATAAGGAATTCCGAAGTGATGGTAGGGCAGTACAGGACTTTCGACGATTATTTCGCCGTGTCCGTGGGCCGGATCGGCCTTTTGGGCGAGCAAAGCCAGATAGCCCTTGAAACGCAGAGCCTGATTATGAAGCAGCTCAACGAAATGCGTCAGTCAATTTCGGGGGTCAATATGGACGAAGAGCTTGCCAACATGATTAAGTACCAGCACGGCTATAACGCCGCGGCAAGGTTTATCAGCGTTGTCAATTCCATGCTGGATACAATTATAAGACTGGGCGCCTAAAAAGGAGTAAGAGATGAGAAGGGTTTCAACAGATATGCCGAATACGGATATGCAGTATTACCTTAGAAGGCAGGAAGATGGTCTGCATAATCTAAATACTCAGATAGCTACCGGAAATAAGCTGAATCAGCTTAGGAACGATCCCCTGGCGGCTTCTCACGCGGTGCGTTACGAGTCGTATCTGGCCAGGCTTGAACGTTTTGAGAACAATACCCTTTACGCAAAGGATCACTACAACCAGATTGACATTTACCTCCAACGGGCCGTAGATGTAATGCAGCGGATAAGGGAACTCGCGGTAACAGGCGCAAACGGCGTCTATACCAAAGATGACACCCGCGCAATGGGCGTGGAGGTAAACGAGCTTCTCAAAGAGCTGGTTTCAATTTCAAATGCGGTAGGGCCCGACGGCAAACAGCTCTTTGCGGGGGACAAAGCGTTTACCGAGCCCTTCAGGATTGTGGAAGGCACGGTCGAAGGGGGAGGGGAAACGCTGGTGGTAAATGTGGAGTACCGCGGTTCCGGGCCGGGGAGAAAGGCCGAAATCAGCGACGGTACCTATACGGAACTGGATATTGGGGGAGGGGAGGCATTCTGGGCCGAAAAGATGCAGATCTTTTCCTCGGTTGACGCTTCCGCCTGGCGGGCATTGCAAGACGGCGCTTTTTATGTGGACGGTTACGAAATACCGGTAAGGGCGGGCGATACGCTTCCGGCGATAGTGGCAAAAATAAACGAATCCGGCGCGCCTGTTAAAGCATCGGTTGATCCTGAAACAAGGGGCTTAATGCTTACAGGCACAAATCCGCATCTTATCAGAATGGAAGACAGGCAGGGATCAAGTACGCTTGAGGAGCTGGGGATAATTCAGTTTAACAGCGACCCTTCCGCGCCTAACTGGTCTCCGGCGGCGAGAGTCGCGGGCGGCTCAGTTTTCGATATGGTGATAAGGCTTAGAAACGCGCTTTACAGGGGGGATCAGACTTTTATCGGCGGCCTTGGAATTGGCGGTATAGACAATGCCCTGCAAAACATGGAAAGCCGCCTTACTGAAGTAGGCAGCAGGTATGAAAGGGCCGTGGCGACCTGGAGCAGGCTGAATCAGGAAATCCCGAATGTTACGTCAATGCTGGCCAGGGAATCGTCGGTTAACATGATTGACGCCGCGACGGATTTAAGTATGATGGATTTCGCGCACAGGGCGGCCCTGCAAACGGCGGCAAAAATTTTACCGACCACCTTGCTCGATTTTCTGAATTAAGGTTACAGGAGTGAATTGTGAAGGTATTAACAAAAGCATACGGAACGGTTGAGGTAAACGAGCGCCAGAAGATCACTTTTCCTTACGGCCTTTTCGGCTTTGAATCCCTGAAAGACTATGTGCTTCTGGATGCGGAACAGCAGCCCTTTTATTGGCTGCAATCTCTCGATGAAGAAAATACGGCCTTTATTCTTATAGATCCCTTTATTTTCCGGCCCGATTATGAAATGGACATCAGCAACGAAGAACTTCTCCCGATAGGCATTACCGAAAGCAAAAAGGCCGTAATTTTTTCAATAGTTACCATCCCCTCAAATAACGGCCCAATGACGGCAAACCTTCAGGGCCCGCTGGTTATTAACCGCGACAGCAGGCTTGGAATCCAGGCGGTGCTGACGGATTCCAGATGGAAGACAAAACACGACATTATGGCGGAACTCGCTTCTTTAAAGCGGGAAGGGCGGTAGGTCTATGCTGATACTGTCCCGAAAAACGAATGAAAAGATAATGATAGGAGACGACATTTCCGTTTCCATTATAGAAATCCGGGGGGATCAGGTACGCATCGGAGTTGACGCCCCCAAATCGGTTAAAGTTTTCAGGCAGGAAGTTTTTGACGCGATAAAGGCGGAAAATAAGGCCGCAGCTCTTTCCGCCCCTGTTCTTCCGGTTTTGGCAATAGACGCCAAAAGGGAACCGGTTTAGGAGTTTGACGGGCCTTGCCCGACAGGCTCCTAGGAGGCCTTCCCTAAATCCTGGTTTTCATCGAAGATCTTTTTAAAATCACCCTCTACGGAATGAAAAACTTCGATCAGGAAGGGATCAAACTGGGTTTCTTTTCCTTCAATCATTTTTTGCACCGTTACCTCATGATCAAAACCGGGCTTGTAGCTTCTTTCCATTCTGAGGGCGTCGTATACATCCGCGATGGTAACGACCCTCGCGGCCAGGGGTATCATTTCGCCTGAAAGCTGATAAGGGTATCCTGTGCCGTCCCAGCGTTCATGATGGGAAAGGGCAATTTCCCTTGCCATGTTATTGGGATATGTGGAAAGAATAAATGCGCCGTTTTTGGTGTGTTCCCTCATTACCGACCATTCCCAATCGGAAAGAGGGCCCTCCTTATTTAAAATATCATCCGGAGTGCCTATTTTCCCTACGTCGTGCATTGAAGCAAGAAAACCTATGTTGTCAATAAAGTCCGCGTCAACGCGGTTGTATTTGGGATTTTTGCTTTTGAAAATTTCTTCCGAAAGCCTTTTTGAATAATAATTAACCCTGATTATGTGGTTTCCGGTATCGTTATCCTTCAATTTGGAAGCTTCAAGAAGGCTTAAAAAGGTATTTCTGGTAAGCTTTTTATTTTCCTCTGTTACGTCGTCAAACATAACAAAGAATTCCGTTGGTTCCTTTTCTTCCGGATTCGCCGGAAAAATATAGACTTTTATCTGAACGGAAACGATATTCCTTGATTTTATCCTGACTTCCCCTTTCCAGAAATGGCCGTTTTGCCCTTCCATGATCGTATCGTGTATCTTGCGAATATCTTCAATTCCAAAGGGCCTGCCGAAGACGTCGACAAAATATTCGCCTGAAAGATCGACATATCCGGTAAAAAGGTTTTTACACGCCTCATTGGCAAGGAGAATTTTCATTTTTTTATCAATGATAACAACCGGGAAAAAACTATTTACATAGGGATTCGCGGCTTCCAAAAAGCGGCTGCTTTCTTCTTCTTCCTTTGGCAGCTTTCCGGTTTTCTCCAAAACTTGTATCCGTGAGTATAAACCGGAATATTTTCCATTTGTTTCAGCCGTCATTTTTACTATTTAACTCCGCATTAACTCCGCATCGCTTTTTCGCAGATATACAGGGGCCCCGTGGATATCGTTTGTTATATATATTTTATCATTTTTTGCCATTTTTAGCAAATCAATTGCCCTTCCACGGGCGAATTCGTTGTCTATAATTACATTATTAATGGTATTGTTAATAAAAATGAAATCTTCCTGTTGAGAATTTTCCAGCTTAGAGTAGAATAGTTTCGCCCCCGCGCCTGTTAAAAGAACAGGTTCGTCCCCTGAAACCATGATCTTTGACATGGTTTTTAATAGCTCCCCGGGGGTTGCGTCAAGAAAATCCGTAAGCCGCTCCCCGCCGCGGTAAAAAGCGGCAAAAAAGCAGCTTTTTTTGGCGTCAAGTACCGGGAGAACCAATCCCTGCCGCGTTGAAAAAGGGTGCGCAAGGCAATCCAGGGTAGGAACGGCGATCAAGGGAATTCCCAGGGCAAGAGCTATGCCTTTTGCGGCGGAAAACCCAATCCTAAGGCCGGTAAACGAACCGGGCCCTTTCATGCAGGCGACCATGTTTAAGTCGGAAGGCCTTATACCTGCCGATTTGCAAAGATTGTCCGCACATTCCATTAAAAACTCCGAATGGCTATGGCTATTATCAATTTCCTCATGTAAAACCCGATTTTCTGTTTCCAGGGCTACAGATAAAACATCACTTGAGGAATCAAGCGCAAGGATATTCATTTTTCGTTTTCACGGTAAATATGAAATTGCCGTTTTTCATCATCCATCATTTGAATATCCACCCTTAGAGCCCCATGGATAAAATCAGGGATGCGATCACACCATTCAATTATGGAAATTCCGTCCCCAAAGACAATTTCTTCTCCGCCTAATGAGGAAAAATCATCGTCCCCGGCAAGGCGGTAAGCGTCAATGTGGAAAATTCGAACGAATTCGCCCTGTAAAATGCCTTCATATTCGGAGATAATTGTGTAGCTGGGGCTTGTTACGGTCTCTTTTACACCCAGAGCGGCGGCAATACCCTTAGTAATGCAGGTCTTTCCGGCCCCTAAAGGCCCTTTTAAGGCCACAATACTGCCTTTTTTAAGGAATAGGGCTATTTTTCCCCCCAGGCAAACCGTTTCTTCCGAAGTTGAACAAATAATTGAAGCGGGTAATGCCAGGCTCCCCTCAATACTAGCCCGGCAGCTTTCCGTCTGAGTCAAGGGAGCCAATATATTTCTTAAGTTCCTTTTGAAGAGGTACTAAAGGATAATCTACGCTTTGTTTCATAGAAAGCGCTATTTCTGTCTGGCCTGTCGGCTTGTGCTCAATTTGCCAGTCAAGGGGACATTCTACGGGTTTGTTGACAAGCTCCAAAACGGCAACGCCGGAATAAAACCGCCTATAGTAAATAGGCATATCCTTCCTTGTCATGTTTTTTATTTCAATAATCCGCATAAACCCTCATGCTCATATAAAAATACCAAGTATCTAATGATACAATGTTTTCGTATGTAAGTCAATCATCATTATAGCCAAAAACAAGAGTACTGATGGAGTTGAAAGCCCTCCGGGGCACTTTAATGAATTTAGTGTGAAGAATGGTTCCGGCGGAGGAACGGTTTGTTCTGATGACTTGTCCCAAAACGTTTATTACATAGTTGTCATCATAATCAATATTGATTTTTAAGCGGGAGCCCGCCTGAATTGGAGCCGATGATTTTAACGCACACCCCCCGACAGATATGTCTTTTATCATTCCGGTAAACTTTTTGTTGTTTACGACAAGCCTGGACGTCTTTTTTCTCCCTGTTCCGGTTTCTTCAATCGTTACAAAGTAAAAATCACAGTGTATATCGGTTGATCTGCGCAGGAATCTCCTCTTGACAAGGGGCTTCATTCTGCCCGAGTGGGAAATCTGCAAACCCTGTCCGCGGTCGGTATTTACGGCTCCGCCTATAACCCCGTCATACGCGAAGCCGTTGCTTGATTTTGTAAAAAACGAGAGGGAAACTTTTGTTCCCTTTGTTATACGTATTGGGGTGCCAAGGGCATTTCTGGGATATTCAACAACAACGTTTTGAGCTTTGGTACTGAGAACTTTAACGGGGTAACTGTCTTTTCCGCAGCCAAGAATAGCCGGAGTATTATCCGTAAGACGAACAGAAGAATTGTCGCTGGTACCGCTTGAACTTTCTATTAAGTTTCGCAGGGTAAAAAGCTTAACCAGGCGTTCCTGGGATTCTTCATCGGTACCTGAATTTCTTTCGATGGTTTTGAACGCGCGTTTAAAATGCCTGTTAAGAAGGGCGGGAGTTTTCATAACCCGTTCCGGATCGGTAACCCCGTCGTTTCTGAAGACAAATTCCAAAAGTTTTTTCTGTTCCCTGTTAAGGCCGTAATTTGAGGCTATCTTATGAAGTGTAAAAGCGTTAAATTTTCTCGGTACAACAGCTGCACTCTTGTTTTTTCCTGTGCCGGCCAATGGGTTACTGAATCCGTGGCGTATAAAATATGATAATACCGCAACAGCAACAACCGCGCAGATGGCAATAACGAGGGTCCTTGCCTCTTCCGGATTATCCCGTTTAAAGTAGGTCTGAAGCAGGAATAGATAATTCAAATGGGCCATTATCCTGATTCTCCGATATTTTTCATGGCGGAAAACAATTTTAACAGCCTTGGAGCAAGCTCATATTCCGCAATATCTCCGACTAAAACAGTATCCCGGTTTTCATAAGCGGAAGACAGTTCTTTTAGGGAAGAATTAAAATCTTCCACAAATATTTTGGCGGAAAGCCCGTCTATGGTAAAAGTTTCGGTGGAAAGCCCTTCGGATCTAAAAATTAATAAAACGCGGAAAAGTTTTTGACTTATTCCGGAGAAGAGTTGAATGGTTTCGGCTGCCCTCTGATCTTTTCCAGTCTGCATATCCAGGGGGAGTTCTTCCAGCCTTCCGGCTATTAGTTCTACATTGGCGGTGGAATTGTCAATTTCCTGCTTTGGATCGGCCAATTCACGCAGGCGCTCCTCAATAAGCATGATGAAATCAGAGGCGGACAGGCCCTCTCCGGACAAAACGAGGCCAGCAAGATATGAAATGTCGGGGATATCGGATTTAATAAAGCGCGCGGATGCGCTTTTCTCCCATTCGGCGGCAATATTTTTACGTTCGTCAAAAGCGGCTTTACTGTAAAGCATGCTGGTTTCATAGAGGTTTTCCAGGGCTTCCGCGGCCAACTCCCGCCAGGGACTTACAAAAAGCTCCAGTTTTTTTATATCGGTAACACCGATGCCGAATGCTTCGCCAAGGGCGTCCGCCGGAATATCCTTATCGTCCAGGCAAATCTTTTTTATCCGGCTTCCGGATGTTGACAGCCACTGCTCAATGCCGGACATCACATCCCCAAGGTTCTTTTCCGTGTCCAGGGTTATGTCAGCCGGCTTTTCGTTGATAAAAATGTTCATTTATCTTTTTATGCCCTTATCTGTTATTACTGTTCTGCTGCTGGAAGCGATCCAGGGAAGTCCCCATTTGTTCCATGCGGTTGTATGCCCCTTCCATCTGGCTGTATTGCTTTTTAAGCTCGGCTTCCTTGGCCGCAAGCTGGCGATCAATAGTTTCAATACGGCGGGTTTCCTGCTGTATTTTGGAATCCATGTTACCGGTTTTCAGGGCAAATATTCCGGTACTTTCAACGTAAGGTTTTGTAAGGTTGTCTATTGCGTATGCTATTCCGGTATTAACAATCAGATCCCCGGTTGTATCTGAACCGAAGAGCTGTTTTACCGCCGGAAGTTTTGTGGCAAGCGCCGCATCCAGGATTTTTTCGTTGATTTCAAGATAACCGCGAAGTTTGGCAGGATTCGCCCCTCCGGTTCTTCGAATGTCTGTGCCGATGCCTATTTGTACAAGAAGGTTTAAGGATTCATCCACGGTGTTGGGGTATGGGTCGCTTACTATGCGCATCAGGGTGTTCCGTATCTGTGACAGGGTAGGATCCCCGTTAAAAGCGCCGAGCCTTTTTCTCATCTCCGATCTTTCATCGGGCGATAAATACGTCAACTCATTTAAGATTGTATCGTCGGCACTTGTTTTGTATACCTGCTTTATTTGTTTTGTAATCGGATCCTGTACTTCTTCAACAATTCCTGAAAACGAGCTTCTTGCGGTCAGAATGTTTATCTCCGCCATAAGGCGGTTATAATTGCCAATAAACGTAATTATGGCGTCTTTTGCCCCTTCGGTGTCCATTTCGACCTGGACCTTTACCGGGCGGTCGGAAGTCCCTTTTACTGTCAGAGTAACACCTGGGATAAGGTCGTCAATTTCATTTGTGGGGCGGTAAACCTCGATTCCTTCCATGGAGACAATCGCGTCCCTGGCGGTAGAAACGGCGTTAAGCGGCCTCAGCTGCGCCGGACCGTCTTCGCCGTTAAAAACTTCTATCATGCCTGTCGCCCCACCCAGAGCCAGGGAAGCGCCGGAAAAGATAAGGTTGTTATCTTCTCCCGTAACTTTGGATTCGATAAGCAGGGATTTGGTTCCGCTCTTTACGGCAATTAAACTTGATTGAATCAGGTCCCGTCCGCGGCGGTTCAGGGTATCGCTAAATTCCTTCAGGGTTCCGCCCTTAAAATCAAATGAAATTTCGTCCTTTCCTATAGTAAAAGCGTAGGTTCCGCCTTCAACTCTGAAATTTTCCGATTGAGGAGAAGAGAGAAAACGATCCGCCTGGGCCATCTGTTTAACAATGAAGGATCTGTCCTGCTGCGTCGCGTCCCTTACGGATGTGCCCGTCAGTACGGATTCGTCGCTGGACTTTACATTGCGGTCGTTGAAGGGGTTTTGATAAGAGAATAGCTGAGTCGCGCTTTCCCCTAAAGTTTTGGTAGTATTGCTTATATCCTGCCAATATCTTTTTTCATTCTGAATAGTCTCAATGCTGCTTACGGCGCGATCTCTGGGAATCCGCTCCAGACGCATGAGATCTTCGATAACTTTTTGACTGTTGAACCGGCTGCTTAAACCGGGAATGTATATGTCTGACATAATGCTCTAACGGACCCTCCCTTTGGCCCTAAGGCGCTCCCGTGACGGCTTGTTAAACCATCCTGTCAAACAAAAACCCTATTGTTTCCCTGATACTGCTGTGAAGCCTCTGAAGTTCTTCGGGCGGAAGCACCTTAATCACTTTATCGGTTTCATTATCAATTACTTTAATGAGAATTTCATTAGATTCATGATCAATCACGAATTTCAGCCTTGAGTTAAATACCAGGCTGATGTGTTGGAGATCCGCTGTTGTTTTCTCAAGAGGCTGGGAATTTTGTCTTTTACCGGGGGGAGAAGACGGTTTTTCGTTGTGTGGTTCCTGCTGGGCAGTTACCGGAACACTGCCTCCGGAATTTAGAGACGCAATTTGGATACCCATACTACACCTCCCTGTGCGTGAATGGTTCACAAAATAAAATCCCGTCCATCCATGACGGGCAATAATTTAAAAAAAGACAGGGTAGGGCGCGAACTCCCCTGTCGTGCGTAACAAAAGACAACGTCCAGAAGTCTCTTAAAACGCCAAAGAAAAAAACGGAAACAGCTTAACCAAGGAGCTGAAGCGCCGACTGGGTCCGCATATTGGCCTGGGCCAGCATTGCGGTTCCCGCCTGATTCAGAATAGCGCCCCTGGTGTAGTTGACCATTTCCGATGCCATATCCGTATCCCTTATGCGGGATTCGGCTGCCTGCAGATTTTCCGATGCAATGGCAACACCCTGAGCGGCCATTTCAAAACGATTCTGATACGCGCCCAAATCGGCCCGTTGTTTGGAAATCATTTTTAACGCATTGTCCAATGTGCCGATTGCCTGGTTTGCCGATTCAGGGCTGGCAATACTAAGAAATCCGCTATTACTTTGAGCAGACTCCAATCCAAGAGCCAACGCCGTCATTGTGCCGATAAAGACCTGTTTATTCTGGTCCATATTAGCGCCAACCTGGAACTGCATAACCCGGCCGACTGCGGAATTGGTAGCAAAAGCGCCCGTAAGCAGATTCATACCGTTAAACTGAGCGTGGCTCGCTATACGGTTTACTTCATCCACCAACTGGGATACTTCTACCTGGATCTGCATCCTGTCCTCATCGGTGTAAATACCGTTGGCGGACTGAACTGACAGTTCCCTGATACGGTGAAGAATATCCTGGGTTTCCTGCAGATACCCCTCTGTAACCTGAATAAAGGCTACTCCGTTCTGGATGTTCCGCTCGGCCTGATTAAGCCCCCGCACCTGGCTTCTCAGTTTTTCTGAGACGGCAAGCCCGGAAGCATCGTCGCCTGCGCGGTTAATCCGCTCACCGGAACTGAGCTTCTCCATGCTTTTCGTTAAATCCAGCTGGGTAACCCCAAGCGTACGATTGGCATAAATAGCGCTCATGTTGTGATTTATAACCATCATAACCCTCCTTGACCCGAAATACTCAGGCAATCCTTTGCCCGAGCCGTACCGTACAGCCGGATAAGCCTGACCAGTTCGCGCCTATAGCCAGGAATTTAACCGAAGACGGTACGAAGCAATTATCGATAAAAAACTCCAATTTAGGGTTGAAATTAAGGTTAAAACCTAAACGGCGTTTCCTGCAATAATCGCTCCGAACCGCTGTACGCAAGCACTTATGCGAAGCATAAATGCCCAGGCAGGAGGGTGTTTGTCAAAGAACAATAAATAGAGAACCCCCTTACGGAGGCCCTCCATTATCCAAAATTTTAATACATTACCGGAGAAGTTGCAATACCGTCGCGGCTCTCTGGTTAGCCTGGGCCAGCATGGCGGTTCCGGACTGGATCAGGATTTGATCCCTGGTGTAAGAAACCATCTGATTGGCCATGTTGGTGTCTCTGATGCGGGATTCGGAAGCCTGCATATTCTCGGCTCCTATATCCAATCCGACTACCGCGTGTTCAAGCCGGTTCTGGTATGCGCCAAGGTCGGCTCTTTGTTTGTTGATGATCTTGAGGGCGGCATCCATTATACCGATGGTTTTGTTGGCTTCTTCGGGTTCTGCCAGGGAGATGAAAGTATCGTCGCCTACGTTGCGGATACCAAGGCCCTTTGCTGTCATGGTGCCGATGAAAACCTGGGTCCTCTGATCCATATTGGCCCCGATATGGAACCACATGGAAGCGGTAACCGTATTCACTCCGCTTAACCTGGCAAAACGGCCGGTTAAGAGGTTCATGCCGTTAAATTGGGCATGGCTGGCTATACGGTCAATTTCACTTACCAGTGCCGAAACTTCAATCTGGATGTAAAGCCTGTCTTCGGTGGTGTAGATGCCGTTAGCGGACTGAACCGCCAGTTCCCGGATGCGCTGAACGATATCCTCAGTCTCCTGCAGATAACCTTCCGTAACCTGTATAAAGGAAATACCGTTGCTGGCATTGGTAGAGGCCTGGTTCAAACCCCTGATTTGACTGCGCAGTTTCTCGGAAACTGCGAGACCGGAAGCGTCGTCTCCTGCACGGTTAATCCTGAGGCCGGAACTGAGCTTCTCCATTCCTTTGGTAAGATTTACGTCGGTAACCTTGAGGGACCGATCCGCAAACATAGCGGACAAGTTGTGGTTGATGATCATAGTCATCCTCCTTGATAAAGTGAAAGAAAGCATCCTTGCTTTCTTTTGGCATATTCTCCTTCAGAACTTACCCGCCGCGGACGGTTCGGCGCCAAAAAGACAATATACCGTTTCACTTTTCGGCATTAGCAGGCGAAAACTTTAGCTTTTTTTGAAAAATTTTTCGCTTTCCTTGCCGCAAACGGCACTAACTATAACACACAGGCGTGGGGCTAAACTTGACCCACAGATTGGCAAAGTTCCGGCAAAGGGAGGGCAACGGGGCGGCAAAAAAGCTGGAGGAACCTGTCTCTACAGCCCCGTCCGGCCTTTTTTCTGCATCTAAACATTTTCAAACTTCGAAAATTAACACCATCATCATGTTTGTCATGCCGGACGCCGTTATTACACTTTAAGTTTTTGCTTTTTTACCTGGTCTGTTTCGCCAGAGAACTCCAGAAATTTTTTGCGTCCCGCTGCCCTCCCTTTGCCAGCCTATTTTGAAAGATTGTGGGTCAAGTTTGGCTCAAGACAGGGTGTTATTTTAAGCAGCCACCGTTTGCGGCATGGAAGCAAAAATTGCTGGTAGGTTCTACCTTCGGTTCTGTAGGCATTTCACCCTGCTAAAGCAGGCAAAAGTTTTTTGTCAGGTGAGATGCCGCGCCAACGGAGTTGGCGACCTAAGAACGAAGTAGAACCGACGGTATTTCGTTCTTGGGACTACCTTCGGTTCTTTGGTTACCGTTGCGTGTTCTGTGCCTGGGTTAGTCTAAAGCTGGTTTTTGTTCTGTATGGCTGGATTTTGGCTTTCCTTGCTTTTTTTGTGAAGATTAGCCATCAGATGTATCTGTTTTATGATACACTCTCTAAAGATCGGGTCAAGTTCCTTTATTATTTCCGTCAGTTGTAATAGTTCCGCATCGGGCGGGGGTTCGGAAAACATATCGCCCTTTCCGGTAATTAACCAGTCTTTATTGACTTTGTATTTATTGCAAATTAATTCATATACCCTTTCATTAGGGTTCCTTGTTCCTGTCTCAATTTTTGCATAAAAAGAATGGGAAAGATATATTCCCCCGCAAAAATCACGTTGTGAGATTCCCAACGCTTTTCTGACTGCCTTTATGCGCTCACTTATGGTAAAGTCTGCCATTTTACCCTTTGTACTCAAGATAATACCACACAAGACTTCTAAAACGCAATGATAGAGTAGTTGACATTTTCCTATGTACTCTTTACAATATGTACATAGGGGTTTGCAATGAGTAGTAAGACAAACCGTGAAAATCGAAAGGTAGAAAATTACAATTTTGGGAGTGATTTTCAGATTTTAACCTTAAAAGAAAAACGTGAAATATTGAAAAACGCAAAAACGCTTTTGAAACTCCAAAGAGGCGATGCCGTTTTGCTTTCCGGAGACGCCTTCATAACACACAAGGAAAGGGAAACATGAGTATAAATTGTCTTTGCCGCAAAATAACCGGGAGGAATATTATGAAAAAAACATTAAAGCAGGGCAGCCTGTTTTGCGCTATTGTCCTCGTGGTACTGGCAGGCTTTTTAATGGCGGGCTGCGACAATCTTCCGTTTATGGGTACGGCTCCCGGCGGGGATGGTTTTGTGGCTGTAACCGACATTACTGGCATACACAGCGACGTGGCTATAGGAAGCTATACCCTCAAGGGCACGGTATCCCCTTCTTCCGCGACTAACAAGAATATAGCCTGGTCGGTTTATAACGCCGGTGAAACTAAGGCCGCTATCGACGGCGGGAATGTCCTGATCACGAAAGAGATCGGAACCGTCATGGTCAAGGCAACAGTCGCGAATGGCAAGGCGCCGGGAACAGACTATACGAAAACATTTATCATCGATGTAATACCCCGCATTGTTGAGGTAAACCGCATAAACGGTATTCCCTCGACCCTTACTGTAGGAAGCCATACCCTGAGCGGAACTGTGTCTCCTTCTAACGCAAGCCGCAAGGATATAAGCTGGGAAATTACCGACCGGGGGACTACCGGCGCTGTAATAAGGGGAAACCTTCTTGATACCTTATCCGCCGGAACCCTTAGCCTTGAGGCCACTATTTACGACGGTAAGGAGGCGGACGACTACACGCAGAATTTTACGATCGCCATTACTGCCCCAAATACATTTACGGCTGTAACCAACATTACCAACCTGCCTGTAAATGGCCCGGTGGGTAATATGACGCTAACAGGGACGGTCGTCCCCACTGGCGCGACCCACCAGCTAATCATCTGGACGGTTGAATCGCAAGGCGCTACCGCCGCCGGTATCCCCTCAGGCAGCAACACCCTGAGAACCACCGGGGAGGGAACCGTTAAAGTCAGGGCGACCATAAAAAACGGAGACGGTACCCTGGCGGCCCCCAAAGACTACACGCAGGTGTTTGATATCAATATAGGAAATACCTCTGTCGCGGTTACGGATATTACCCCGAGTTTTGACCTTGAGCAAAATGTCGATAGTGCTGATAATTCAGCATTCCCATTAATTATCCAGCTTGGGGGAACGGTCAAACCGGATAACGTCAACAAAACTATAGTATGGAAACTTGAAGACGACGGGAACCCCGCCGTGACACTTTCGGGGGCGATCCTAATAATAATAAAAAGGGTGAAATTGCCATTAACCGTTAAAGTAAAGGCGACCATTACGAACGGATTGGCGGAAGGCATTCCCTATACACAGGTCTTTAGCATTGTTATAAAATATCTTCCTGTTCTGGATATAACAATCAAGCGTAGTGACGTGTCTGCAGATACATTCAAGTTTAGCGTAGATAATGATTTAACGGGAACCAAAAGCTACAGGGTTTTTGATAATGCTGGCGCGCCAATAAAAGAAATAAACGCTTCATCTGGTAGCGCAACTGAAATATCATTGACAAAATTGGAAAGCGGCCTAAATTCCAACGAAAGGCAATTCCTTAGCGTCCAGGCTTTTGATGCAAGCGGTAAAAAAACAAGCAGTAAAACCGAGTTCAAGGCCATGCTGAAGTACGCAAACTCTTCGGATTTCGCTCAAGACTGGTATGATTTCCTCCGTAAGGGACTGCAATACATTAAGGAAAAGGACGCTGATACTTACGATAGTTATTCAGATTTGGATGGCAGAATAAGCAAAGACTACTGTTCAACTCCAGGTAACAAAGGCGAGCTAGAACAAGCTACAGCCGCAGTTATTGCTTGCTATCAGGCCTTCAATGAATGGGATAACGAAGATATGGAGATGTATGAAGCGATTGATACAACACTCTTTAGGTTGTGGTTCAATAAATCAATTGCTGTTAAGGATGTTGATGCTATTATGAGCGACTACGACATCGAGTGAACACCCTCGCCTTGCCACAGAGCCCCTTATTCTGGCTTGGCCATCCCTCGTATTATCCCCAGTCCCTATTCCAAATCAGGGATTATTCGCTTTTAATAGCAAACTTTTCCATTTCCAGCACACCGGCCCGCGGCTAATCCTTTCGTCAAGTAGCGTTCGTACCATTTGGAAGGATTTTTCACCAAGAGTACGGCTTATCGACAGGCCCCAGGGGGAACGTTTAGAGTCAAACCAGCCGTCCAGGTCTCCTTTGGTGAGGAGCCTTTCTTCCTGGCAATCGACGGTTTTGATTTCTGTAAGAAAACCCTGCTCTTTGAAGCATTTTTCCAGGGTAAAACTGTCAATTTTCCAGTTGGATAGGCTTTCATCTGCTTTCTCGAAAAAGACCTCTTCAGCCGCGGCAAGCTCTTCTGCCAGGCCGGAAGCGGCGCCACATTCTTCCAGGATTATCCGCGAAATTCGCTCGCCCATTTTCGGCAGGGACTGTAAAACGACAATATTTCCCCTTGGAGCAAGAAGAAGTTTTGATGCGGCCGCAAAGGCCCGGAGCGTCCCTTCTTCCCATTTCCGCCTGAAGGGCTCCCTGGCCAGAATATGGTCAAAAACAGGGCAGGAAAAGGCTTCTTCCGCTTCTTCGGGGGAAGGAATTTTCCCCTCCGGAAAAACCGCGACAAGGGGTTTGTCGGTTTCTTCCAGGATCGCGGCGAATTTTAGCAGGGCTTCCCTGGCGGAAGCGCTATCAACAAGGGCCGCGGCAAGCCCTTCCGGACAGCGCCTAAGGCTTTCCCAGAGGAGCAGGCCGTCATTGGCCGAGGCGACAAGAACGCGATCATGGCGGGCGATTTTGACTTGTTCAAGGATTAGGTTTCTGGCGCTTAAAAGCGCGGCGCTTCTGCCCGATTCCATTCGCTTGTACCAGCCTTCCCGGCCTTTGGAAGCGGCCGACCAGCTGAGGATCTCGGCATTTGCGGCGTTATCGCCGTGGGCGATGCTGTCGCCCAAAATTACCGCCGCCTGAATCTCTCTTCGCGCTAGAAATTCCTCACGAATTCGGCCTTCGTAACCGACCTGGGAAGGAGTATAAAAAGTCCTTCCAAGAAGCGCCGTCGGAAGATAGGCCTGGGCTGCCCAATGGTTTCTGTAGGCGTGGGGGTAAATATAGCCTTCCCCGTGGCCGAAACTCTCGGCGTCGCGGCTTGCGTCTTTTAAGTGGGCGGGAATATCGGCGTCTTCTTTTTCGACTTCCTTTAGGGCGTCAAAATAAGCCATGGTGGTGTTGGATTTTGGCGCTGTCGCCAGGCATAAACAGGCCTCGGAAAGCGCGAAATTCCCTTCCGGAAAGCCGATGCGGTCAAAGGCTTCGGCGCAGGAAATCACAGTTGAGATAACGGTGGGATCGGCAAGGCCCACGTCCTCCATTGCCAGTATTATCATGCGGCGAAAGATAAAAGCGGGGTCTTCGCCGGCCCTTACCATCTTGGCAAGCCAGTAAAGGGCCGCGTCGGGATCGCTGCCCCGGACGCTCTTTATAAAAGCGCTGATGGTATCGAAGTGGTAGTCCCCGTCGCGGTCGTAAAGCAGAGCCCGGCGCTGAATGCTCTCTTCGGCGGCTTCAAGGCTTACAAAGATTCCTGAGCCTTCAGGCGGAGGCCAGGGGGCCGCCCCGCTTGTTTCCACAGCCAGTTCCAGGGCGTTAAGCAGGCTCCTCGCGTCCCCTCCTGCTACTTCCACAAGGTGTTCCAGTGCGCCTTCCTCGAAAGCAACCTTCCATTTGCCGTAGCCCCTCTCTTTGTCCGAGAGGGTACGTTTTGCGGCCTTCATCAGATCCCCGGCTTCCAGAGATTTTAACTGAAAAATCCGGCTGCGCGAAACCAGGGCGCGGTTTACTTCAAAAAAAGGGTTTTCTGTTGTTGCGCCTATGAGGATTACCGTCCCGTTTTCGACCCACGGGAGCAGGGCATCTTGCTGGGCCTTGTTCCAGCGGTGAACCTCGTCTACAAAAAGGATTGTCCTTCTGCTGTAAAGCCTCCGCCTTTCATCCGAGCGGTCAATGACTTCCCTTATGTCCTTAATTCCGGTCAATACGGCGTTGAGGCTTTCAAAGACGCTGCGGGTGGTGTTGGCTATTACCCTCGCGAGGCTGGTTTTGCCTGTTCCCGGCGGGCCGTAAAAAATAACCGAAGAAAGCCTGTCGGCCTGAATCGCCCTTCTGAGAAGGCGGCCTGGGCCTACTATGTGGTCCTGGCCGATGATATCGTCAAGGACACGGGGCCTCATTCTATCCGCTAAGGGGCTTTCTTTATCATCCTGCCCTGCGGCGGCAAAAAGCTCAGTCACAGCGTAAAGAGATTATAGGCCGACGGATTAATCTTCGGCGTTCCATTCGCCTTTTCTGTATGCCCATAGCCCGTTTTTTGAGGTAGAAGCAAAAATCGGAGGCTCCCAGGCGGGATCATTAGCGAAATCGTTATAATAAAACGGGCCGCCTGAGTTGTAATCGGGCACTTGATAAATCGATTCTACAGGGTGCGTTCCGATTCCGGCATCGTATTTGGCCTTGTTTACAACGCTTGTCGGAGAACCGTCCCCCGGGGATTTAATGTTAATGGTGGGTCTGCCGTTCGCCAGTACCATTTCCCTGTAGCCGTGAGCCAGGGAAGAGCCTTTGCCCCTGATACCCAAAAGCAATAAAGAAGGTTTCCATTGATTTTTCCTGTCACGCCATATACCCATTGCGCCGGTAAAGCTTACCCCGGCGTTGAAATTATTGAATCTTCCCGCGACATCAGTGTAAACGGTTCCGTCAGCCCCCACGGCGACAATATATCCGTCCACACTTATTATACCGTTCAGGTTTGCTTTTTCCGTACCGGCGACAGGAGTGGTATCAAGAGAGCTTTCGTCGAAAGTAAACATCCCGCTTCCTGCCGTGGCAAGGTAAATTGTCCCGGAAGCGTCCTGCGCGGCCCCTTTTAAGAGTTTAGTTCCGTATTTAACTACAGTGAGCGAATCCTGCGCCTTGTCAAGAAATATGATGGCAAAATTCTGGCGGTTGTTTTGATACTGCCCTCCGGCGAAAATCCTGTTTCCCACTCCAAAAATGGTCTGAATGGAATAGCCGCTCATAGGGTAAGTCATATCCCAATTACCGGAAGAAACATTATAACTTCTAATCATTGATGATTTCAGAGGATCCCTGTTTTGGAACATCAATACATAAAGACTGTCGCCGTCGGTTGCCAGCTGGCCGAGGTAATAACCTGAAGGCAGGGGAACGGCAACCCACCCAAGTACACCGTTGTTGCTTGCGTAACAGTAAATCTTGTTGCTCATCCTTGTACCGGCATACAACCTGTTGTTTAGAAGAACAATATTTGTCGGGCTCCCGTATATCAGCGGGTCCCTGGGTTCAGGCTCGTTTGAAATGTCATAAAAGATGGAATCCTGATTGCATGAAAAAAGCAAGAGAATTAATAAAGTAAGAGAAATCTTAAGCCTGTTTATCCATGTGCTGTTCATATTCCGTTCTCGCCTATAGGTGATATCGGGCTGACAAGGTCAACTCAAGGAAATTTCCAAATGAATCTTTCCCGTTTTCCGGCCATTCGGGAACAAACCACCATGTACCGTTCACGCCGAATGACCATTCAGGACTATAACGCCAAAACGCCGAAGCGCCGGGTTTAATGACGAAGCCAAAATAGCCCTTTTCTATATATTGTTGTGCAGCTGCGCCAATCATTACGCTGACCGGAAACTCAAAACGGCGGTACGAAAATTGGTATCCCGCGCGGACACCGAAAGGTACAATGTACAGCATATTGCCGCCGCGCGTACCGGAGAACATACCGGAGAGCTCTCCCCCAACGAATAACTTGGGGGTAATAAAGTAGTTGAATATAAGGGAACCAACCCCTCCTACAGAAAGGCCGTGCTGGTTGTTGTCAATTCCGCTGAAAAATAACGGAATTATCGCTCCAAAAGAAACAGTTAAATTTCTGTCCCCCGGTGAATAATCGACAGTCATGATTTCATCAAATTCGGTTTGCGGAAGAGAATCATCGTCTTCTTCTTCCTGGGCATACAGACTTAATCCGGAAAAAATCAAAAAAAGAATAAAGAATACGGACCAAGTCCTGCGCATTAATAACTCCTGAAGACCAAAGGTCTTATGCAACTATAACTGGAACAGCTTCTTTTTTCAATCGCTGTTTTCGCTGTTTTGAATGCCTTTTTCTATGTTCAGATACTGGATTAGTATGGGGTATTTGGTTAAAAGCTCTCCGTACTGGGCTAGCTCTTCCATACGTGTCCTTAAATTTATCCTCCTTTCGGCTTCATCTGTGATACCAGTGGACAAAACCGCGTTTTGCCTGGCCAGATATTCCTTGTAAAGGGAAAAAAGGGATTGATATAGCGCGTAATCAGGGATGCGGACGAACTGAATAGTGCAGTTAAGGTTTTCAATTTCGGGGATCAGGGATTGAATTTCGCTGTTCATTTCCGGATAAGAAGCCGCAAAAGCAATGGCGTCTATCTCTTCACCGGACACACTGTCCGCGTATTTTCTGAGCCGCTGGAGTACAAGGGTTTCAACTCTTGCCGCCAGGTTTTCTTCCGCCTTTCGTAAATCTTCGTTGTCATTTACGCTCTCTTTTTCAGTTAATTCAGGCAGGCATTCCGGCTTCAGGTTAAAACTTATCTCTCCCGATATTTCCCAGGAAAAATCAGCGGTCAGCCCGGCAAGGGCGGCGTAAACATTTCCCGATGGGAGGGCTCCGGAACTTTTTATTGAGCGCTTTACAGGGCCAATGGTATAGACAGAAACCTTTGCGTTAGTTGGGAGTGCTTTGTACCAAATCCAGCGGAATTCCCCGTCCCGGATTACTTCCTTTTCCAATCCGTGCGTTTTTGAACGCATAACCCCGTAAGAACCTGGGGGAACCGTCAATTGCGCCCAGCCCAGGAAAAAAACCGTTCCGCCCAAAACTAAAAGCAAAAACAAAACTAAAAGAAACTTTTTCATGCCGCCTTCTTACTATTCATCATGATGAATAAATCCGATTTATCTATATAATAGTTTATAAGCATTCATTCCCGCAAGCAAGGAAAAAACAAATGGGATTTTCCCGTTTTTCTAAAGAAAAGCTTCTCCCAATCCTGATAAACAGGACGGCGTTGTTCTTTTTTATAATGAGTATATTGACTCTGTTCCTTTATGTGGCCGGGACTGTTCAGGAGTTTACCGATACTACGCAATTTACCCTGCTTGCCCTTTATTCGGTTCTGGGCATCTTCCTGACAATTACCTCGATATCCGGAATAATCCTTGATTTCTATAGATTTATAGGTACGAAGAAGGGCCGCTACCTTCTTAGGGCAGGGGGTTATTTATTTTTGGTCGTTTTTGGCGCAGTTACGGTCCTGGCGGCAATGGCAATCCTTGTCCTTTCAGGCGGCGAGGGCATTAACCCGGACTTTTAGAAGATTCTCTTAAGAAAACCCTCAATTTATTTACTTTCATATTATTTGCTTTCATAAACCCAGATGTTGTTTAAGCTTAGCATAAATTATTTTCGGAACAATCGGTTTTGAGATATGATCGTTCATGCCTACCGACAGGCATTTTTCGATGTCTTCCTTAAAAACATCCGCAGTCATTGCGACTATAGGTATTTCTTTTGCCTCCTTAAAATCAAGCGCCCGTATTATCTTTGTCGCCTTGTCTCCGTCCATTTCCGGCATGTTTATGTCCATAAAAATCAAACTGTATTTTTTATAATTCACTTTGAACTTTTCAACAGCCTCTTTGCCGTTTTCTGCAAAATCAATGGTAACGCCGGTTTTTTCCAGATATTTCGATAATACATCCTTGTTGAAATCCATATCTTCCGCCACCAATATGGTGTAACCCTGCAAATGTAAATCGGATGCCTTTATTCCGGAAACGGGCGCCGACACAGGAACGGACGCAGGTATATCTTTACTTGCGCCTTGTCTTCCCTTTTTCATTTTTAGGGTAAATATAAATTTCGCGCCTTTGCCGAGTTCCGATTCAATCCAAATCTTTCCCTGCATGAGTTCTATGATCCGTTTGGAAATGGTAAGCCCCAGCCCGGTACCGCCGAATTGTTTTGTAATACTGCGGTCGGCCTGGTTGTAAGCCGAGAAAAGTTTTTGCTGCTGTTCCGGCGAAATCCCGATACCTGAGTCTGAAACTTCTATTCTTATTGTAACTTCTTCGTCTTTTTCTTCCAGCTTTTCCGCGTTCAAACGAACTTTGCCGTTATCCGGCGTGAATTTTATCGCGTTAGTCACCAGGTTGGTAATGACCTGCGCCAGGCGCAATTCGTCGCAGATTACGAACGTTGGAATATTCGGGTTTATACTAACGGCAACCTGTATATGTTTTTCCCAGGCGCGGATACTTGTTACATCTACGATGTTTGTTATCATTTTTCCAAAATCAAATTCGCTGTCGGAAAGCTCAAGTTTATTCGCCTCAATTTTGGACATATCAAGAATATCGTTGATAACGCCAAGCACGTGTTTTGCCGCGTTGCCCGCTTTCCCAAGATAAAGTTTTATCGATTCAATATCTTTTTCCTCGTTTGCGATGTTTATCATGCCTATAACGGCGTTTAACGGGGAGCGTATTTCATGGCTCATGTGGGAAAGGAATTCGCCCTTGGCGCGGGACGCGCTCTCCGCTTCCAGTTCCGCCGCTTCCCGCAGTTTGACTTCCTCTGTTTTTAAATTGAGCAGACGCTTAATTTCCGTTTGCTGTTCCATAATGGCCAGATGCGTTTTTATCCGCTGGAGCAATAGCGGGGTGACAAAGGGCTTGCGTATATAATCAAGGGCGCCAAGTTCCAGGCCTTCTATTTCGCTTTGCTCATCGATCATGGAAGTAAGGAAAATAACGGGTATTTCATTGTATCGGGTATTGCTTTTCAGCTTTTTTATGGCTTCATACCCGTCCATATCCGGCATTTCCACGTCCAGCAGGATTAAGTCCGGCTGAACATGTTCAAGCAATTCAAACATCTTCAATGCGGAGGGACAGGGGTATACCATGTATTTGTCTTTCAGGGTATTTCTGAGGGCGCTTAAGTTGTCGGGCATATCGTCTACTACGATAATTTTTTTCTGTTCGCCGCTCATTTACCCTTTTCCCCATCATATTTCGCCAGTCTTTCCGCCGCCTCGGCAAATTCCGATATTTCTATCTTTTCCCTCAGCCATGGTATTAAATCGGCGTCTTCCTCGTAATCGGCTTTTTCCAGTTCCGCTATGGCTTCATCTATTTCGGTCATGTCGTAACTGTCACAGCCCTGCCGTAGTTTCGCTAAAAGCCGGCGGTCGGGAGCTTTCAGGCGGGGTTTCGCTTCATGAAAGTCATTTTTCGCCAGCCACGCTTTTATATTGGCTACAAGGGTTTCCGCCTCGGCAATGAGTTTGTCGTTTTTAGCCAAAACACCCTGCAAGTCGCCGGAGCGGGACTTATTTTCCAGCTCCAGGGCCGCTTCCCTTACCGCTTCCGCGCCTATACCGGCGCTTGTGCCTTTCAACCCATGTACGTTAATAACATAGTCAGGCAGGGTCTCCGCCGAAACTGAGCGAAGCTTGTCCAGTATTCCCGGCGTGTTGGCGGTATAAGAGCGCAGCAAGGGCAGATAAACTTTTCTGGAGCCTACGTACAGGGAAAGCCCCTTTTTGGTATCCACTCCCGGTATCTCTATTACCATGTTTTCAATTTTCCTGTCGGCCTCGGAAGACTCCTCGGTAACCGGCACTTCTTCATGTTTATCGTCGCGCACCCATTTTCTGAGAACGGTATCCATTTCCATTACATCGATGGGCTTGGTTATAAATGCCTGAAAATCGTGTTCATAGAACATCTTGTCTGTTCCGTGTATGGCGTTGGCCGTCAGGGCGATTATCGGTATCTTTTTCGCGTATTCCGTGCCTATCGCGCGAATCCTGTCCGCCGTTTCAATGCCGTCCATCCCCGGCATCATGTGGTCCATGAATATAGCGTTGTAAACCGGAGTCCCGCTGCGTATACGTTCAATCGCGGCCGGTCCGTTGCTTAAACAGTCAACCTGCATCTTGTAATTGCCTAAAATGCCCGCCGCCACGTCCAGGTTGGTCTCCATATCGTCTACCACAAGTACCCTGGCGTAGCTCAAATTTACCCTTACCAATTTTTTGCCGACAATTTTCTTTTCATCGGAGTAGCAGAAGTTACGGAGTTTATCCGAGACATCCGCTCCCAGAACCGCATCGTCGACAAAGCCCTGCCTTACGCGAAAACTGAACGTTGAGCCTTTGCCGTGTTCGCTCTTTACGCCGATTTCCCCATCCATCATTTCAACAAGTCTTTTGGTAATGGGTAAGCCCAATCCCGTACCTTCAATGTTGCGGTTGGTATTGGCAGTGACTTGATAATAATCAAGGAACAGGTTTTTTATGTCATCCTTGGGTATGCCCATGCCGGTGTCGCTGACGGCAGCATCCATCCAAACGGTATTGCCTTCACGCGCGCAGTGGACGCTGAGCTCGATGCTTCCCTCGCGGGTGTATTTGACGGCGTTTGTTAACAAATTGGTAAGTATTTGCTTTACCCGCAGATCGTCGCCTAACAGTTTGTTCGGCAGATCGTCGTTTATATTCAAATGGAACTGTACGGGTTTTTCCCCGAGACGGGTAATGGTAAGGGTAATGATATCGTTCAGAAGGCTGGACACATAATACTCAACCGGCGATAATTCGAGTTTACCCGATTCTATTTTGGAAAAGTCCAGAATATCGTTCACAATGCTCAAAAGCGTAGTTCCCGCGCTGCTTATCTTTATAAGGTTACCCGTTACATGTTCGTCCAGTCCGGAATCTTCCAGTACCAGGTCTGTAAGCCCGATAACCACGTTGAGCGGCGTTCTAAGTTCGTGGCTCATATTGGCAAGGAAAGCGGTCTTTGCGCGCGAGGCGGTCAGGACTTCCTCTTCCATTTCTTTCCGGCGGGTTATGTCGCGCCCTATTGCCATAATCCCGACTACCTCGCCGTCCAGTATAAGCGGTATTTTTACCGTCTCAAAAAGCCGTCTAACGCCGTCTGCGCAAGGTACCCATTCCTCATACACTACCCGCTGTTGTTCGTTCACAACTTTCCTGTCGGTTTCAATGGCAAGGGCCGCCGTTTCGGGAGGCAGCCCCAAAGCGGCTATATCATCCTTCCCGAGTACATCCTCAACTTTTTTGCCAAACAGGTCCGCCATGTAATTATTGCATAAGGTGTATTTAAAACTCAGATCCTTGCAGAATACGGCGTCTGGGAGGGAACTAATCATCGTTTTGAGCAATGAAGTCTGAAGCGCCAGATCCCTCTCCATATCTTTGCGCTCTGTTATGTCGCGTATAATGGCGATTATCCCTACGACGGCGCCGTTCTGTCTGAGCGGGGCTTTAACTATTTCATGAACACATTCTTTTCCGGTTACAGGCGAGCGGACTTTTTGTTCAAGATAAAGTATCCGGTTTTCATTTAGTACAATCTCATCTGTAAAATGAAACTTCTCCGCATCTTCGGGAGTAAACCACGTGCCGTCTTGGTTGATCTTGCCCAGAATGTCATCTTCACGGAAGCCTATAAATTCTTCATAGGCCTTGTTACATTGCGTGTATCTTAAATTGGTATCCTTGGTATACATAAGATCCGGAATTGAAGCAATCACCGACTGAAGCTTTGATGTCTCGAACGCGAGAGCGCCTGTCCGCTCCGCTACCAGTTTCTCCAGCTGCCTGCCGGCGTTGCGGCTTCTCATCAAAAAAATTAAAAGCAGGAGAAGCAAGAGAAAAAACGAAACTGACGCGCCTATTAGCCAGGGGCGCTGGGCCGCCGCCATCTTGTTCCGGTAATCATAGGTCTTGTATATCCACTGGTTTGCGATGTTATTTATATTGACAACCCGCAGCGCCTTATCGACGATTGATTTAAGAACGGCGGCGTCTTTGTTATAAGCGAAGAAAGAATCAAACGTATGATTAAAAACCAGATTAAGCTTAAAATCCGACATCTCGTAGTAATTGGTGTAAATAACCAGCCTTCGCCGGCTCGCGAAAATCACATCTACATCGCCGCGCCCTAACGCTTCCCAGGTATTTTCCATGGTGTCATATTCGGTAAAATTCCGGTGGGCGGGAAAAATTCTCCTGAACATTTCGGCATATATGGTTTCTTTACGTATGGCCACATGTAAATGAAAAACATCGTTTACGTCAATGTTGCGTAAATCCGATCTGGATAAAATCGCGAAGTTATCCCCTAAAATGGGAATTTCCGACCATATAAAACGGCCCTCATATTCTTTTATCTGAAACAGCTCAGGCAGGATCAGCGCCTCGCCTTTTTCAACCCTGTCTATGACCTTCAGTAACGGCGTATTCTGATCGTTGCTGATTTCAAAGGTAAGCCCGGTAAGCTGTGCTACTTGATCCAGCGCCTCGAAGTATATTCCCTCCCATTTATTGTTATGGAAGTTGTAAAATGAAATCGGATAATTGCTGAAGTCCGCGCCGATTGGTATTACGGGGTGCGCCTGAATATATAATTGCTCTTCTTCGGTCAAAAGCGAATTTATCCTGTTTTCCATGTATTCCTGGTATCCCTTCTTTTGCAGCGCCGTAAGATACTCAAGGGTACGGTCATCCATTGCCTTTTCCAGAACGGAGATGACCGGGCGGAGTTCCTCATTCTGCGTCGACAGGCAGGACGATCTGAAAATCAGGGGGAAAAACTCTTCGCCAGCCACATCGCCGTATACGTCAAAAGCCCCTTCGGCGGTATCCAGTCCAAAAAACGCGTCGGCCTCGCCGCTTTTGAGCGTCCGGTACGCCTCTATATGGCTGTCAACGAGAATGGTTTCAAAAGCGTAATCGGTGTTCGCTTCGATGTCGGCGGCGACCACCGCTCCCCTCAAAAACGCGTAGCGCGGCAGGCGCGACCGCTTAATCTCCTCAAGGGAGATACTGTCTTTTAACCAGTAGGATTTAATCGTGCGGTTGATGGTGGGACTGGTCATATAATAGCCGGCCCGGCTTTCGGAAGTGGACATCAGCTCTCCGGTAAAATCGATCTCGCCTGATTCCAGCCCTCTCAGCAAATCACCCCATTGATAGTACACGGGCCTGAACTGTATCCCAAACATTTCGGAAAGCCAGCTGCAAAACATAAAGGCGTATCCGCTGATTTCGCCTTCTTTCCCAAGGAATGCCTCGGTTGTGGGATTTATTCCGTACACAAAATGGCTGTGTTTTTTCCGGAGAGCCTCAATGGCGTTTATTTCGGCTTGAGTTATACCGGGTATTTCCCGTAATGAAAGCTTTTTTATTTCAGCATTTGATTCTTCTTTGGAATATTTTTCACATCCTGAAAATAAAACCAAAAAAAAAGCCAAAACGAATGTTGCGTATACAACGCGTTTATTGATTTTCATCTAACGAACAATAACCCCATTTTCTATTCTCTGCTCCCTATTATTGATTTTTGAGCCGGCTTTGTAATTTACCCATTAAGTTTTCTATATTATGATTTAGCGGTCTGGTTTTTGCAAGAGGACGCGTTGACAGTTCAAAGTCTGTGCCGGTGATTGGTATAAAATGAACAAGGGTTGTACAAATAGTTTTCAGACAACCCTTGTGTTTTCCCTGGCTCTTTTAACTATAACTGCTTAAACCACCGGCTATGCCGGTGAGACTTGAAAAGGCTATGCCGTGTAAGTAGAGATAAAAAATAATAAAGTACTCCTGAGGAAGCCCCTGAGAAGGCAAAAACAGGAGTACAAATGAAAGAATGGCAAAGTTTAGCACATACCAAGTGGGAATGTAAGTATCCGCGTTGCCTCATCAAAAATGTTACCGAAAAATGGCCATGCCTCAAATAGAAAATATTACCCAAATTAAACGCGGACTTTAGTCCGAAGGATGCCTGAAGGAGGGCATCCGAATGGGGTTAAACATGAAAGAAAAAAAAGCAGTAACGAGGGAATACAAGCCCCGTTATCAAAAGGCATCGAAAAAAGAGAAAAAGGCCCTGCTGGACGAATTCACCAGGCTGACCGGCTACCACCGAAAATCCGCTGTCCGCATCCTGAACACAAAACCGGTAAAACAACTCATGGCCTACATAGACGGCAAACCGGTAAAAGTAAAACCAGAAAAGAGGCGGCCTTCAAACAAAAAGGGGAAACGCATATACACCGATGATGTCATCAACCCCCTCCGCCTGGTCTGGACGTTCTTCTGGTTCAAGTGCGGGAAAATCCTTGCACCGCTTATGAGGCAGCAGATGCAGTACATCGCACAGTGGCCGGCCTTCGGCATCACCCCTGAAACCGCTGAAAAGCTCAAAAAGATAAGCCCCGCGTCCATAGACCGGTACCTTAAAAAAGACAAACAAGGTCTAAGGCTGAAAGGGAAAAGCCTCACAAAACCCATAGATTCCCTTAAAAGCCGCATCCCCATCCGTACCTTCTACACAAGCGAGGAGCGCAAGAAGCCGGGGTTCTGGCAAATAGACACGGTTCACCACTGCGGACAGGCCACATCAGGCCAGTACCTGCATACTTTGACCGCCACCGACGTAGCCTCAGGCTGGATTGAGCTCCGTTCCCTCCTCAATAACGCCCACAAGTGGACTTTCGAAGCCCTCTCCAACATCAAAACGACAGCCCTTTTGCCTGTCCTGGAGTTCCACAGCGATAACGGCTCGGAGTTTATCAACAACGCCACGGAGATCTGGTGTAAAGATAACGGCATCCCGTTTACCAGAAGCCGCGACCACAAGAAAAACGACAACTGTTTCGTCGAGCAGAAAAACGGCGCAGTTGTCCGCGAGTATGTTGGCTATGACAGGCTTGAGGGGTTCCAGGAACAAGCCCTCCTCGCCGCTATCTATAAGCCGTTGGTACCATTGCTCAACTTATTCATGCCTACCCAAAAGCTCAAAAGCAAAACCAGAATCGGCTCCAAAGAGATCAAGGTTTACGATGATCCTGAAAGTCCATTCCAAAGGCTATCTAAATCCAAAGAAGTGTCACAGGAAATAAAAGATTCCCTTTCAGTGCAAATTGCCCTTTACAATCCGGTAGTGCTTCAGCATAATGCCAACAAAGCTATCATCCGCCTTAGGCAGCGGCTCGCCCAACCGAACCGTTCAACAGCCAATGGGTAGTTTTAGCTTCGGTAACATTTTCTATTTGAGGCATCCATAACTTTCGGTAACATTTTGAAATGAGGCATTTCGCCGTCTACAGCATGGCCAAGGTCAGCTAATTAATTCAGTTTACTCAGAAAATAAGTCGGTCTGCAACCGATATATATTAGATGAGCGAGCTGTATATAATTCAGTTTACTCAGAAAATAAGTCGGTCTGCAACGTGAAATTGAGAGAGGCCTTTTTGAAGAGGAATTCAGTTTACTCAGAAAATAAGTCGGTCTGCAACAGAGAGCAGCCGGACAAGCGAGCGGAAAAGAATTCAGTTTACTCAGAAAATAAGTCGGTCTGCAACCCATCATCATTTCGTTCGTAAAAACGGATGAATTCAGTTTACTCAGAAAATAAGTCGGTCTGCAACTCGTACTCCCACTGGCTCGGTATTTCTGGGAATTCAGTTTACTCAGAAAATAAGTCGGTCTGCAACTCAAATATTGTCAAGTATGGCATTTAATCCAATTCAGTTTACTCAGAAAATAAGTCGGTCTGCAACAATACTTTTTCAGTAGGTTCAATTCCTACCAATTCAGTTTACTCAGAAAATAAGTCGGTCTGCAACGGATGTATTAGCATTATACGCTGAATACAAAATTCAGTTTACTCAGAAAATAAGTCGGTCTGCAACTGCAGGATAGAAATGAAATACTCATCAAATAATTCAGTTTACTCAGAAAATAAGTCGGTCTGCAACCTTTGCCCCAATGATGAAGGTTCTGGAGCTAATTCAGTTTACTCAGAAAATAAGTCGGTCTGCAACTAAGCACGGCGCAGACTCTATAAAGTATGTAATTCAGTTTACTCAGAAAATAAGTCGGTCTGCAAATAACAAATACACGGGCCAGCAAATACTTGAAATTCAGTTTACTCAGAAAATAAGTCGGTCTGCAACCATTGCCGTCTGAGATAAGGTAATCGAATCAATTCAGTTTACTCAGAAAATAAGTCGGTCTGCAACTCTTATTAAATCGCCTATTTTTCTACTTCCAATTCAGTTTACTCAGAAAATAAGTCGGTCTGCAACCCACGAATCGGATGTATTAGAAGTACTTAAAATTCAGTTTACTCAGAAAATAAGTCGGTCTGCAACCATGAACCGTGGGATGTCCACAAGAAACAAAATTCAGTTTACTCAGAAAATAAGTCGGTCTGCAACTAAAAAATACCCAAAGCCACCCGGCGTTAAAATTCAGTTTACTCAGAAAATAAGTCGGTCTGCAACTAAGGTACTGTGAGCCCCCCTACCCCCTATAATTCAGTTTACTCAGAAAATAAGTCGGTCTGCAACATTAACCCGGTACTTGAAAAAGGATTATTTAATTCAGTTTACTCAGAAAATAAGTCGGTCTGCAACTCGTTACCGAGCTTACCAGTTTGGACACAAAATTCAGTTTACTCAGAAAATAAGTCGGTCTGCAACTAGATTCCCTGCCGTCCAATATGGTGTTCGAATTCAGTTTACTCAGAAAATAAGTCGGTCTGCAACGAAAAGGCGTACCTCGCCGTCTGTGAGGTAAATTCAGTTTACTCAGAAAATAAGTCGGTCTGCAACTGGCCTTCAAACCAATCTGGATTTGTTGTCAATTCAGTTTACTCAGAAAATAAGTCGGTCTGCAACAAAACTATAGCCTATACATAGGCTAGGGGAAATTCAGTTTACTCAGAAAATAAGTCGGTCTGCAACTGTGTGCGGTTTTATGGCCGCTACATGGACAATTCAGTTTACTCAGAAAATAAGTCGGTCTGCAACATGATGCCGCCTGGGTAATTACTGAGCTAAAATTCAGTTTACTCAGAAAATAAGTCGGTCTGCAACACGGCGAAGTTAATGGGTGAACCCATACTCAATTCAGTTTACTCAGAAAATAAGTCGGTCTGCAACACAATATAAACGATTATGTTTATTACAAGCAATGTATCCGTCAATTTAAGCGGTGAAAATGTTCCATGGCAGTAGTTTTTCCCAGTCTTCAGGGGTTAAAGCAAGCGGGGCTTTTTCAAAAACAGCCATCAGATATTTAAACGGGACAAGGCCGTTTTGCTTTGCCGTCTCTATAAGGGTAAACATGCCGCATGAACTTTTGGCCCCGTCCACGCTTTGACAGAACAGCCAGTTTTTTCTTCCGACGACAAAAGGCCGTACCGCGTTTTCGCAGGCGTTGTTGTCAGGGGTCAAATAGGGGCTTTCAAGGTATGCCGCCATTTTATCCCATTGCTCAAGGCTGTAGCTTACCGCTTTCCCCAAAAGCGAGCTTTCAGGAACTTCACCTTTGCGCTTTAAAAGCCACGCATTGAACTTTTCCAGTACAGGCCCTGCGCGGGCCCTCCTTTCGGACAAGAACATACCGCTATCCATATTCTTATCCCGCAATTCATTTTCCATCGCGTATAGGCTGCGGATATATTTCATGCCTTCCTCGGCAGACCGGCCTTTAGAGCTTATTTTGGCAGCCTCAAAAAACTTACGCCTTGCGTGGGCGAAACACCCCACATGAATTATTCCGTGCAAGTCTTTGACCGCGCTGTCATACCCTACGTACCCGTCCGTTTGCAGGTACCCGCTATATCCTTGCAAAAATTCTTTCGCATGGCAGGCGGCGCGAGTCGGACGGTACCCATACCAAATTACTTTTTTGCCGACAGGGCCGCCGCGGGCCAACCACATACGGCTTTTCTGTGTGTCGCTTCGGCCTTCTTCCCCCATCACCTGTACCTCGGTCTCATCCATCTGCAGCACGGGGCCGCTTTTTACCGTTTCTTCGAGCATGTCGAATAACGGCTTCAGTTTTTCATACGCCTGCCGCTGCCAGTTGCTCATATCCTGGCGGCTTATTGTTACGCCTATCTGCCCGAATTGTTTCTCCTGCCTGTAATAGGGAAGGTGCATTTCAAACTTTTGCATGATAATAGTGCTTAACAAACTGGGGCTCGCCATGCTCCGAGGAATGATAGATGGCTCTACAGGCGCGATGCGGACCGTTTTATTTTCTTCGTCTTCCGTCCCTTCGCATTGCCTGCAGGCGTATTTCGGCCTGACTGTTTGGTCCACGTAAATCTGCGGGGGTATTATAACCAGCTTTTCGCTGGTTTCTTCGCCTATCCGGGTCAAATTCGCCCCGCAAGCGCATGTTTTTTCGCTTTCCGGTATGTCTATGACCCTTGGCCTTCGCTGAAGGTTTGCGCCAATCGGCTTGCGCCCGCCCTTCTTCCTGGTAAATGATTTAACCGCTTGAAGCTCTAAGGGCTTCTCTTCGTTTGCTTCGGGCTGTCCCTCTTCCTCAGTAAACAACAGCGGCTGCTTCTCATCGGCCAGCAATTGCTCGGCGCTCCGTACAAACCGCTTGTATACTAAGAGGTCATACTGTTCTTTTATTTCAAAATATTTATTTTGACATTCTTTTAAGCTTATTTCTAATTCTTTGTTTCTTGTTTCTAATTGCTGGTAACGCTGTTTAAAGATTTCAAATTCATTGAGGCTTATGTCGACTGCGGTACCTGTCTGCATACCGCAGTCTAGCTCCTAACGATCCGCTTGTCAAATGCTTTCCTGCTTTTTATGAAACATTTTTGTAATAAAGACTCTTGTGCGCTTTAAAAAAATCTATGCCCTTTAACAGCATTGACAGTTCTTCCGCGCTTAATTCCTTCGCTTCCTCGTCCGTCTGGGGCCAGGGGAACCTGTCCTTTTCAAGCCTCTTCTGGCTCAGCCAAAACCCGTTCCTGTCCCACCACAGGGCTTTCAGCAGTTTCCTCTCCCGGTTGCAAAACAGATAAACGTTCCCGCTAAAAGGTTCCCCTGCCATTTGCTGTTCTACCATTGCCGTAAGCCCTTTTATCGCTTTCCGTAAGTCCGTGTACCCAGGGCGGATAAAGACCCTTGCTTTGCTGATGTCGATTGTCATGCCGCGCCTGCCAATGCGTCAATAATCGCCCGCAGTCCGCGGCTGCCAATCGTCAGGGGAATGTGTATTTTCAATTCCCCTTTTTCAATGAGTATTTCCTCTTTGCACTCAACAGAAATTGCTTCTGTTGGGACTTCCACAAAACAGGATTCGTTTCCTGTTTTTGTTTTGGTCCATCCTACGAACGTCTGCGGGGTAAGGCCGTTTTCTTTCGCATAAGTCCACGCCTTCTTTCCGCTCCGCCGCCAGTCTTCCAGCCACATGGCTTTTTCTTCCTCGCTGAATCTCATTTCTTTCCTCCGAAATTGGGTGTTTCTCGGAAGTTTATTTCTGTTCTTTATACGGCGGTAGAAGCGCTAGTTTTGACGGATACCAAGCAATTCAGTTTACTCAGAAAATAAGTCGGTCTGCAACCAATTGACCAACAAAGACAAGATGGAATTCAATTCAGTTTACTCAGAAAATAAGTCGGTCTGCAACCATAACTACTTCGTCCTCGTCCAAAAAATCAATTCAGTTTACTCAGAAAATAAGTCGGTCTGCAACAGCAAGGATCGCCAATCCATACCTTTTTGGAATTCAGTTTACTCAGAAAATAAGTCGGTCTGCAACCCAGACAATTGCCAATGCGGTTGCGGAAGCAATTCAGTTTACTCAGAAAATAGGTCGGTCTGCAACGTTTATCAGCGGCGCAATAGGGCCGCTTACAATTCAGTTTACTCAGAAAATAAGTCGGTCTGCAACAGGACGCATTGCTTCAAAATTAATCTAACCCAAAAGGGATCATGCCTCAAAATAAAATTCTAACCCAAATGTGCTTTTCCGAAGGAGGGTTCGGGAAAAAAATGGGGCTATCCTGCAAGAGAAAAAGGCGCTTACCCGCGAGTTAAGCAAGCAGTATCAAAAGTCAAGCAGAAAAGAGAAAACCCAGATTCTCAACGTTCTGGTTGAGGCTTCAGGATGCAACAGAAAATATGCACTGCATATTTTAGCAAACTGGGGAAAAACTGCAAATGTGTATTTGAACTTGAGTGCCGTCAAATTAAAACCACCGCGCAAACGAAAAAAGGGAGGGGGCAGAAAGCCTGTCTACACTGGCGAGTTTGCTGTCGCCCTGCGAAAGATTTGGGCGTTTTTCTGGTACAGGTGCGGGAAAATCCTTGCCCCCTTTATTCGGGAGCAGATGAAGTTTTTGGAGCCGGCTTTCTCCATAGCGCCTGAAACCAAAGAACTGCTTTTAAAAGCCAGCCTGTCCACTATCGACCAGCTACTGAAGAAGGACAGGAAAAAGCTTGCCCTGAAGAAAAAAAGCGGGACAAAGCCTGGGAAACTCCTTAAAAAGTAGATTCCCGTCCGCACGTACTACGCCGATGCCGACAAAAGCCCGGCTTTTTTGAAATTGACACGGTCCACCACTGCGGGACATCTGATTCGGGAGAGGGCGGCCTTTAGTCCAATCCCTCACCCTTACCGCCACCGACGTGCATTCAGGCTGGGTCGAACTGCGCCAGACGCTCAACAAGGCCCATAAATGGGTTTTTGAAGCCCTGCTGGACATAAAATCTTCCCTCCCTTTCCCGCTTATAGGCATAGACAGCTATAACGGCTCGGAGTTCATCAATTCCGCCCTTCCCAAATGGTACCAGGACGGGCGCATCCAGTTTACAAGATCGCGGGCCTACCGCAAGAACGACAAGTTCATTGTCGAGTAGAAAAACTTTACCTGCGTCAGAAACTTAGTGGGCTATTACCGTTTTTCGGCGGAGGCAGAGCACGACGCGCTAGCCGGTGTCTACCGCTCTCTCTGCCCGTTGCTAAACTTCTTTATGCCGAATATCAAGCTTATAAGCAAAACAAGAGTTGGTACGAAAATAAAAAAGTTGTATGACAAACATATCGTAAGCCCTTGCCAAAGGCTTATGGCTTCGCCCGATCTTTCGCTTGAAACTAAAAAGGAACTGGACAGGCGTTTCTCCCTGTACGATCCGGTTAAGCTCCAAGGGGAAGTCCAAAAAGCCGTTTACGCTTTGGTGTCAATGAATAGGGCAACAAATCTTAAAGGGGTGGAAGCCCTAGCCGCTTCCGCTCTTCAGGCCATCTGACTACGGTTAGATTTTTATTATGAGGCAGCCGGTCATTTGGGTTAGATTTTATTTTGGAGCATCACGTGTCAGCGAAGTGACTTGCATTGTAAAAACCATTATAACCAATATAAATAACCGCATAAAAACCAATTATCTACTTAAAGACTCCCTTCCAATTCCAACAGAGCCCGCTTTTTCTCAATGCCGCCCGCATAGCCAGTCAGGCTGCCATCGGAGCCTAGGACGCGGTGGCAGGGGATGAGCAGCGAGATGGGGTTGTGCCCCACCGCTCCGCCTACCGCCTGGGCGGAAGCTTTTTTGCCGATGCTGGCCAAGCGGAACGCAATTGCCCCATAGGTGCTGGTTTCTCCGTAGGGTATTTCAAGGAGCAGTTTCCAAACCACCTGCTGAAAATCAGTTCCGGCTGGCAAAAGCGGAATCCGGATTTTTGGTTTCTTTTTGGCAAAGTAATCCTTAAGCCAGCTTTTAAGGGAGACAAAAACAGGATGATCCGGCTTATTGCTCCAGGCCTCGGTTCCGGCGGGAAAATACTTTTGCCCAATAAACCAAAGGCCTGTTAAAGCATTGCCTTCGGAGGCGGCCTGGATTTTTCCCAAAGGGGTTTCCGTTACAAAGGTGAATGTCGTTCCCCCTGTTTTCATCCCGTTCTTCCTTTCCCGCTTATTTCGTCTATATGGATTTTCCAGATCGCTGTTACG
>Ga0268262_10000940_pt1 | contig 37606 bp, 33 predicted proteins | sample TergutNc150P3_FD_190354 | JGI IMG/M metagenome (GOLD analysis project Ga0268262, IMG submission 190354) | Nasutitermes corniger P3 segment gut microbial community from laboratory colony in Florida, USA - Nc150 P3 (SPAdes) (version 2) | ecosystem: Host-associated > Arthropoda: Insects >...
ATTCCCTTTTTGTTCTTACTTCCGACGAGGCGGAAACAGTGCGGATAACTTCGTCCCTGCGTTTCCACGCCCTGCTGATCTGATCCAGAGCTTTCGCGGGCTCGCCCATTACCGCAAAAGTTTCCGCGAGCCTTAACCGTCCCTCGGCGTTGATATTTATATCGTTGGTTAATTTTTTAAAAGTATCCTCTACATGTTTTGTCCGCGAATCAACGGAAATATAATCAAGATGAGCTTTACAAACATACTCATCATTTTCATTTGAAGGTTCTTCAGGTTCGCCGCCGGGCTTTTGTTCGTCGGATTCATAGGAAGCCATAACAAAACCAAGCGCGCCGTACTCCGCGGAATCATCGTTTACTTCTCCAAGCCATTTGTCGTTTACAAGAAAAATTAAATAAGTGCCGCAGGTGACTATTTTCATGTTAAAGTTGACTTTGTCAAAATGCGGTATATCGGTCCAGGCAATCAGGGTTTTGGGGGAATTGTCTTTTACAACGTCAAGGCGGAAGTAGCCTTTGCTTGAGACAAGGGCTAAATAGTACGAGGCTTCGTCTATAATGTGAAAAATAACGCCCGCCGCCGCGTAATTGCCCAGGGTTTCCAGACGGATTTTCGCTTCTATTATGTGATCTTCAAATTCATAGTCGGGCATATCTACCCACGCGATACAGCTTTCCTTTTTTAAGCCGAGCGTAAGAGAGGTGTCTGACAGGTAGGCATTATATGAAGATTCTGATTTAATATCAAAAGGGGATTTTTTAGTTTTGGCAAAGTCAATTATCAGTTTACCTTCAGATACAATGCCGCTCTTGTTGTTATTCCTTGGAGCTATTTGCCGTAATTTATTGGAGAATGCGTAAATGAGCCTTTTGGAAAAAGTGAACATATTTAAGATTTACATTAAAAAGGTAAAAAAGTCGATATGTAATATCTGCAAAATTATCGCTGTTAAGATAAAAGAATTTATACATTTTATAGGCAGAATATGCGTTTTTGTCTTTAAAAAGATAAAAGATGCGATATTTTTCATAGGTAAAAGCATTGCTGTTATTGCCAAAATTATCGCCTTCAATGTAAAAGAAGCGGTATGCCATATTGGGCGGATAATACTTTACGCTCTTTTAAGGACGATAGACGCGATATGTTACGCCTGTAAAAAGACAGCCGTCTTTGCAAAAAAGACTGCCGTTTTTGCAAAAAAGATTGCCCAAAAAACCGCCCAAAAAACCGCCGGCATTACCCAAAAAATTGCCGTCAGATTAAAAGATACAATGCACCCCGTCAGCCGGACGGATATTTTTATTCTTGCGGCTTTGTTGATTGTAATTTTAACTCCTATAATTATTAATCTGTTTTTTAAGCTGGAAGCAAAATCAAAACAGGTGAATCTGTATTTGTCCGCAAGCGGCGAAGAATTATTCGGGAAAGATTTAATGGAAACGCTTATACGGGAATTCGAAGAAAAAAATCCCGATATTAATTTGAATTTTATCAATGCCGCATCCGCCGCGGAGCCCGACGTTCTTTTTTTTAACGAAGGCGATTACGGCGCGTTTATCGCCGCGAATGCTTTAATGGAATTAAACGCGTTTACCGAGTACGATTCAGGCGCAAAGCAAATGGCAATCCCGCTTGTCTCTTTTACAGACATGCTTTTTTACAACATTGATATTCTCTCCGCCGCCGGTTTTGATCACCCGCCGAAAACCAGAGACGAGTTTTTAGTTTACGCAAGGGCGGTTTCACGCGGCGATTCGGGCGCGGCGGGATACGCGTTAAGTTTGAGCCAAAGAGATCGTCAGGCTTTAGCGAGAGATGTCTTTTCATGGATATGGGCTTCGGGCGGCAGTTTGTTTTCGGTAGATGAGGAGGGTGTTCTTGTTTTTAACAAAGACGCGATAAAAGAAATTTCATTTTTAGGAACGCTTAACAAAGAGGGAATGCTTGCGCCGGACATTTTTGAAATAACAGGCGATGAACGCCTTGAGGCGTTTGTTCAAGGGAAGGCCGCGATGATAATCGCCTCTACCGGAGTAATTCCGTACCTGAGAGCGAAAATGGGAGACAGCGCGTTCGGCGTAACGACAATTCCGGTCTCGGGGACAGGCGGAAAATACACTATCGGCATTTCTTCCGTTTACGCGGGTATTTCCGCAAATACCGCTTATTCGGAAGAAGCGTGGAGTTTTCTTTCGTTTCTTGCGAGTAAAAGCAATCTTCTTTGCGAAAAGTTAAACGCGGTTCCCGGTATGGTTTCCAATATTATCCCCGGCGATTATGTAAGAGTCGATCCTTTTTATTCCAAGGCGTGGGAAATTTTTGAAGCTTCCGTTGTCGCGGAAAGTTTGTCCGTTAAACCGGAAGCGCGGGAATATGAAAATAACTTAATGGAAGAGTTAAAAGCCTTTTTTGAAAATAATCAATAAACAAATAATTTAGATATAAGCCGCCGCTGCATATACTAAATTTAAATAATCAATTATAATATAGTCATGGATAAAAAGGTTCCGTTTACATTTTTGCGTTTGTTTTTGGTATTTTTCTCCGGCGCGCTGATGGCGTTTAATATAAGAACATTTGTTCATGCCGGCGGCATTATTCCCGGCGGATTTACAGGACTTTCCCTGCTGATTCAGGAAATATGTTTACGTTACGGAAAATTCCATCTGCCTTTCAGCGTGCCGTTTTACATTTTTAACTCTATCCCCGCGGCGATATGTTTTAAAATTATCGGTAAGAAATTCACCCTCTATTCTGTGTTATCCATTTTTACTACCGGCTTGCTTACCGACTGGCTGCCTTCCATGTTCATTGATGTAATCCAACTGCACGACACTTTGCTTTCGGCTGTGTTCGGCGGATTTATAAACGGGTTGGCAATCGCTATCTGTCTTTATGCCGGAGCCACATCCGGCGGATCCGATTTTATCGCGATTATTATTTCAGACAGATACCACAAGGACGCATGGCATTATATTTTTATAGGGAACTGCGTTATTCTGGCGATTGCGGGATATCTTTTCGACATAGACAAGGCTTTGTATTCGGTAATTTTCCAATTTGCGACCACTATGGCGCTGGAAAAACTTTACCGGAATTACCAGCAAAGGACGCTTCTTATTATCACCAACAAACCGGATTTAATTTTTTCGGTTATCAATGAAAAAACACACCATGGCGCTACCTGTTTTGACGGCTTCGGCAGTTACGAAAAGAAAAGCAGAACATTGCTTTATTCTGTTGTAACCGCAAGCCAGATAAAGGCACTTATTCCCGCAATAAGAAAAATTGATAAAGAAGCGTTTATCAACGTAATAAAGACCGATCAGCTTAACGGACGGTTTTATCAACAGCCATTTGATTAAGCGCGCTGTTCATGATAGGTAAAAAAAAGGACTGTCCGCGGGGACAGTCCTTTGTCTGAAAACATTGTTTTCTAGTATTTCAACTGATAATGTTCTTGACCATTTATTGTTTGTTTAGGATTAGGGGGGTTATCAGTTTTTAAACCGTCACCAGTCAAGTTGGTTAATATCAGTTTATCTCCATTTGCGAGTTCAATATATGCCTGTATATAGAGAGAATTATTAGCCACTGTTTTTTCTGGAATAGGCAGGTTTCTTGTATTTTGGGGATTTGCCGATAACGCTGCTTCTATTTGATTTTTGGTAAAGCTAATGGTATTCTCGTGCTTATACGGACCTGTTTTATAACAGTCAGCCGGTCCTACTATCCAATACAGTACCAACTTATCCGAATCCTGTAATAGACCTCTTCTGCCTTTAGGAAGATCAAATTTAGGAGTAATTTTATAAACAGGGGAGCTGTCAGTCTCGGCGATCTTATTACCTATTTCAAGGGATATATACTTTTGAAAGTAAGTTGTAAAATCGATTTGTAAATTCACATTAGCTTTAATGTAGTCGGTTACATCGCCTTTGACACCTTTTATGCGATACTCGTAATTATCTTCCTTGACGGGAAGTGATTTATCGCATGCAGTGGTTAACGTAGGCGAATTGCCAAAAATGTCTGTTTTCGTCTTCTCCGTAAGGTCAAAAGGTGTGGTTGAATTATAAGTATCGTAAAGGGTTACCGTTTCGAAATTTATCGGTTTGTTATGGATGTCCAGTATCGCCCTTTCAATGGTGTAGGTAACGTCCGATTGAGGTTTTATATCCTTCAGGTCGATTAAGACCCAAAAACCTGTAACTGAAGTACCATCTTCAGCAAGGATCCCGTTTTCTGCAATCTCAAAAGATTTTAAAGATAAACTGGCGCCTTCGCCGAAAATCGGAATATATGTTGTGGTAATAGTCTTTTCCCACTTTCCTAAATCTTTGACGGCTGAATGTGGTATCGATTGAACCGTATAGGTATATTGAGTATCAACTTTTATTCCTTTGTCGGTATAATAATACATTCCATCTGCATCTGTATCTGTAACTTCTGGCTTAATTATTTTTGGCACCGTTTGTCCGCCGCCGCTGCGCCATACACGATAAGTTTCTGCTTCAATAACCGGTTCCCATTTCAGTTCTACATTATAAGATATATAAGGTGCTGTAGTAGTAGTTACTTTTACTACTTTAAAATCTACTTTCGGATCGCCAATCTTTGGTAAATGAACACTGCTGGAACTGTCCCCACCATCGTCTTTAGGTTTTTTTTCGGTGCTGTCTTCTTCACATCCCGCGAAAAACAATGTGAATACCAGCGCTAATGCCAGTATTCCTACCATGAAAAGGTTTTTCTTTTTCATTCTCTAATCCTCCAAAAAAAGATATATAAAAAAGCCCCTGCCGCAAAGTTACAACAAACAACGTTTGTCGGTCTTCTCAGATAAACTTTTGTCGGCGAAACTTTTATTTCCTATTATAAAATTAAAATAACATATAAAAAATAAATAATATCCCATAAGAATTAAACGGGGGGGGAGGGGGGGGGCTAAAAATATAGCTTTGACACCCCCGACGACCTGTCAAAATGCGCTTATTTAAGGTTTTCCTAATAAGAAGAGAAAAAATAGTATATGGCTTAATAATATTCACTATGTAAAATATATATTATTTTATTATTTTTGTCAATATATAGAGAAAATAAGAGAAAAATCAAGAAAAACTATAAGAATCGAATTTTTATACCAATAGTTAGGAACTATCCTTTATGTCTGATATTTATATTTGTTAAGTATTTGTAATTTTTTGCAAAATTCGTAAAAAAAACATGGCAGAATAGGCAATTTCGTAGTATATTTAAGAGGTTGTATATGGTTTAAGGAGCATTGGTGACCAAGCACGATTTCCCCAAAATCCACTTTTATGATCAGGATTTTGTCGATATTTACGATAAAACATGGGCGTGGATACAAGATTGCTGGATTAGCGGCGGTGAAAAGAGCAAAATAGAAGGAAAAATCTTCTCTTACCCCGATTCTCAAGTGGTAACTCAGACTGACGCTATCCTTTCCTCGTTTTTTCTGGTGTACTCCAACAGTATTTTCCAGGCTCATTCGACTTTAGACCTCTTTTACAGCCGTCAGGAAGAAGACGGGGCTATCCGCTCCGCCTATGACGTCAATTCCGGGGCTCCTGTAATCGAAAAAGACAACCCGGAAGGGCTTGGAATGCCCCTTTTTGCCTGGGCGGAGCACAATATTTACCATAAATCGGGGAATAAAAAGCGGGTAAAGGACACTTTGCCTATTTTATGCAAATACTCGGCATGGATCGATTCTACATTTAAAAAGCCTAATGGGCTGTACAAAACGCCTCTTGGAGCGGGCGGAATGACAAACGCCCCCCGCGGAGACGCGTATTACCCCATGGATTTCAACACCATGATGGCGATTAATATGCTCTATATTTCCGCCCTTGCGGATATTTTGAACGATAAAGAGACAAGTTTTCAGTACAAGCGGCTGTATTTCTCCCTTAAAACCAGAGTCAATACATTGATGTACAACGCGGCGGACGGTTTTTACTACGATATCAACAAAAGCGAAAAACAAGTCCCCATTAAGACAATCGCCGGGTACTGGCCGCTTTTGGCGGAAATTCCCAATGGCGAAAAAGCCGAACGCATTATAGAAAAACTTTCCGACCCCAAATATTTCGGCACGGCTCACCCGTTTCCGTCAATTGCGCTCTCCGAAAAAGAATTTGACGAAACAGGGAAAGGATTCAGAGGATCGGTTTTTCCTTACCTGACATTCATGGTTATAAAAGGACTTGAGCGTTATCAACGCTGGGATTTGGCGCGCGAGTGCGCGATCAGGCATGTGTACTTTATGCTTGATTCAATGAGTCCGGACGGGAATCATCACAAGGGAAATTTGTGGGAAGCTTATTTGCCCACAAAGGAAGGTCCCGCAAAATGGTCGGGCAAACCCGCTTTCCCGCGTCCGCAGTATTTAACTTACGACGCGCTTTCAACTATCTGCCTTATCATCGAAAATATTGTCGGGCTTTCAATATCTCTGCCGCGTAAAACGGTGGATTGGGTCATTCCCAGTCTGGAAATTATGGGCGTGGAAAATCTTTCGCTTAAAAATAATATGATTACGATTCTTTCCAATAAAAGCGGCAGAGGCTGGGAAATACACATGGAAAGCGAAAAACTTTATTACTTTACTATTAATATTCTGGGCGTGAAAGAAAAAACATTACCAATTCCCTCTGGTAAATGTTCAATCCTTATTGATAAGCTGTAATGTAATATGAGCGATATAGAAGTTTCAACTTATAAACCCTCGGACGGAACAACGCTGACAGCGATAATAGAAATCGGCTCAACGGGAATAAGATTGAACATCGCGGAAATTCTTTCAAACGGAAGCTGGCAGGTGCTGGACAGGGCGATGCGTCCCGCGTCTCTTGGGCGCGATGTTTTTACCTCGCGGCTGCTTTCGCGCGAATCGATTCTTGAATGCCTTTCTGTTCTTCAAAACTACCGCGAGCTTTTGTCGGGGTGGGGAATTGCGGACAGCAACATTCACGTTATCGCTACAAGCGCTCTTCGCGCCGCGCGTAACAGGGATATTTTTATAGACAGGATATATCAGGAGACAGGTTTTAAACTTTCCATCGTGGAAGGCATCGAGGAAAACAGATTGATGTATCTTGCGGTGCGTTTCGCGCTGAAGCAGGATCTTCCTCTTTTTTGGCGCGCCAATTCAATGATTATCGAGATTGGCGGCGGCTCTACGGAAATTATGCTTCTTCGGCGCGGACAGATGGTAGCGGCTCACAGCTTAAAAATGGGAACGATAATTATCGATCAGCGTTCCCGCCAGGGATTTAACACAAATGTTTTTTATGAACGTTATTTGAATGAAAATATAAAGAATACTCTGGGACATCTAAACATGGAAATGGATCTTGCCCATGTGCGGGTGTTAGTGGCTTCCAGCGGCGACGCGCGAATTGTCGCGGATAAGGCGGGAAAAGAATTAAACGAAAATTGCCGCATTATCGATCGTGAAGATTTTATAAATTTTTTAGAAAAAATCCGCAATTACAGCATAGAAGACAGCATGAAAGAATTTGGAATAACTTACGCAGAAGCCGAAGGGTTTGTTCTGGGTCTTTTGGTGCTAAAACTTTTTCTTGAACAAACGGGAGCCGCAAGTATCGCGGTTCCGCTTGTTACAATCCGCGACGGCTATCTTGTCGATTTGGTTTCCGGCGTTGACTCCTCTTTGCAGGATGAATTCTTTTCGCAGATTATCGCTTCCGCCGTCAATCTTGGGCGTAAATACCACTTTGACGAAGCGCACGGCAAACTTGTCGCCAGCCACTGCATGACAATTTTTGACTCTCTTACAAAAGAACACGGTATGAACAGGCGGCACAGGATAATGCTGGAAACAGCCGCTATTCTGCACGATGTCGGCACTTACATAAAAGAGTCGGGACATCAGAAGCACGGTCAGTACATTGTCGCTAACTCGGAAATTTTCGGGCTTCATCAGGACGAGCTTGAAATAATCGCCAACGTAATCAACTGTCATCGCGGGGAACCGCCCACCCATTCTGATCTTGAGTTTATGACACTCCAGCGAGAGGAGCGCGTTCTTGTTCTTAAGATGGCTTCGATTTTAAGAGTCGCGGACGCTCTGGATCGCGGTCATACTCAGCAAGTTAAAAAAATCACCGTGGAACGCCGCTCGGAAACAGTAGTCGTCCATGTAGATAAAGTTTATGATCTTTCCCTTGAACTTATGGGTATTGAAGAAAAGGGCGGATTGTTTCAAGATGTATTTGGATACAAAGTTATTTTAAGTTAGAGAACTAATAAATGAAATTTAAAGAAAGAACCTTCCGCCCATTGGCAGTCATTTTTGATATGGACGGTCTTATGTTTGACACTGAAAATCTAACAATTCCTTTTTGGGAAGTTGCCGGCAAACCGTTTGGGTACAACATAACCTATGACATTGTTCTTCGCATGGTAGGGATAAGCGCCGAAAAAGCGCGATTAGTTATGCAAGAAGAATTCGGCGATGATTTCCCTTATGACGCTATTCGCGATAAGTTCAGAGAGATTGTAAAAGAAGAAGTGGAAAAAAACGGAGTACCCTTAAAGCCGGGGCTTATGTTTTTGCTTGATCGCCTTTCCGCCGCAAAGATCCCTCTTGGGGTTGCGACTTCTTCCCGAAGCGCTACGGCAAATAATATGCTCAGCAAAGCCGGTATAATCGACCGATTTGCGGCGCTTACCTGCGGCGATGAAGTTAAAAACGGAAAACCTGCCCCCGATATTTTTCTGCTTGCGGCGCAAAAATTAGGTCAGCCGCCCTCCGCCTGCGTCGGCTTTGAAGACTCGCCTCCGGGGCTTAAGGGACTGCATGCCGCGGGGATACGGTCAATTTTTATTAAAGACCTTCTTGAGCCGTCAAAGGAAATACTTGCCACGGTTTGGCATAGGTGCAAGGATTTGAAAGAGGCGGCGAAGTATTTAAAAATTTGAAAAAAAGGTTAATTTATTATGAAAATCAGCCCTTAATTGTGCTAATTACATGTAAATACATTATAATTTAATAAATGGACAAAATAGAATATAACAAGCTTGAATTCCCCTACATTAGCCGCGATCTTTCATGGGTGGACTTTAATGAACGCGTAATGAACGAGGGTCTTCGCAAGGAGACGCCTCTGCTTGAAAGGCTAAGGTTTCTTTCTATTGTGTCTACCAATTTTGACGAATTTTTTATGGTCAGGGTAGCGGCGTTAAAACGTCTGCAAAAAGCGGAAGCGGGCAGGGCGGTTGATCCTTCCGGCTTAAATCCCGATCAACAGCTAAAAGCGATTTCCCAAAAAGTCCATGACATTATGAACAGACAGTATGAATGTTTGCGTAACGAAATATTTCCAGGGCTCGCGAAAAACGGTTTGTCCCTTCTGCGCCCCGATTCATGGACTGTCCCTCAGCTTGATTTTTTAAACTCGTTTTTTTTAAGCCATATATATCCTGTTTTAACTCCTCTGCGTCTGGAAGACGACAAGCCCATGCCGTTCATCGAAAGCCGTTTGTTAAACGCCGTCTTTCTGCTTGAACCTGAAAATCCGAATCCGCCGCAAGGGCTGGAAATAGAAGCCGCCGAGGCGCCGAAAGAATTAAAAGTGATTATTCCCCTGCCCAGTGTTTTGGACAGACTTGTCTGGATGCCGAATTTTGAGGCGGAGCGTACCAACGGCGAAAAAGAAGAGTTTCAGCTTGCTTTACTTGAAGATGTAATTGTCACATGGGGCGCTTATCTTTTCCCCGGCTTCAAAATAAAAGAATCCATGTTGTTTAAAATTAACAGGGACGCGGATTTTTCCGTTGACGAACAGAGAGACGAAGATTTTGTTTCCGCGATGGTGGAAGTTCTGGAAGGCAGGGGAAGATCGGATTGTATCAGGATGGTTTATTCCCCGGGAAGCGTCATGTTAAAAGAAGATCTTGCAAAACGTTTTTCGCTTGATAACGATTTTTTGTATGAAGTTGACGGACCGATTAACCCTGTTGATTTTATGGAATTGTCCGGCGTGGCAAGTCTTGAAGACTTAACCGAAAAGCCGTGGAAAATTCATAAGCCTTTAGTTTTTAACGAAGACACATTAATTTGGGATCAAATCAGTCAGGGCGACATTATGCTGCATTTGCCGTATCAGTCTTTTGATCCTGTTGTCAGTTTTTTTCAGGAAGCCGCGGTAGACCCGCAGGTTATTTCGATACGAACCGCGCTTTACAGGACGGGCGGCGCCATTCCGGGAATAGGTCTTAATTCGGGGTCTTCCGCTTTTTCACCTGTGGTTCGCGCGTTAGAGCAGGCTGCTTTGAACGGCAAGCATGTAACGGCGGTAGTAGAACTTAAAGCGCGGTTTGACGAGGAGCGGAATATCTCCTGGGCGAACAGATTGGAAAAAGCGGGCGTTATTGTTGTGTACGGACTTTCGCACTTAAAAATACATTCTAAAATTTCTATGGTTCTGCGGCGGGAGAATGATCGCGTTAAGCGTTATGTGCATCTTTCCACGGGAAACTACAACGACAGAACAGCGAAATATTACGAGGATATTTCCCTCTTTACCTGCCGCGAGGATATTGCCTATGACGCGGGTCTTATTTTTAATATGCTCACGGGTTATTCAATCGTGCAGACAATGATGAAGCTTACAATCGCGCCTACCGCTCTTAAACGCCGTTTCCTTGAACTTATCGAAAGAGAGGCAAACAGGGCAAGGCAAAAGTATCCCGCAAAAATAATGGCTAAAATGAATTCGCTTACCGATGCCGAGATTATAAAAGCTCTTTACAAAGCGTCTCAGGCGGGAGTAAAAATTTCTTTGTGTATTCGCGGTATCTGCACATTGGTTCCCGGCATTATCGGAGTCTCCGAAAACATCCGCGTAATCAGCGTCATCGACCATTATCTTGAACACTCAAGAATTTATTACTTCTCCAACGGAGGCGCGGATGAAATTTACTGCGCCAGCGCCGACTTGATGACGCGCAACCTTGACCATCGCGTGGAAATTTTATTCCCCATACAGGATGAAAAACTTCGCGCGGAGTTGTATGATATACTTAACGATTATTTCCGCGATAATTGTCAGTCTTCTGTTTTGGATAACGAAGGCAAGTGGACATTGCTTTCTCCTTCCGCGGAAGAAAAACCTTTCCGCGTTCAAAAAGAAATGCTTTTCCGCGCGGCAAGAGACAGTGAAAATCCGGGACCCGTAAAATTAGAATATACAGTGCGGCGCAGTCCGCCCGCTGACAGGAGTTAAAGATGTTTAATATGTTTTTTGATCAGTATTATTTATTGTTGGTAGTGCCCACATTGATTTTGTCGATTTGGGCGCAGATTACGGTTAAATCGACTTTCGCTAAGTATTCAAAAATACCGTCTTCGCGGGCAATTACAGGCGTTGACGCGGCGGGTCTTTTGTTAAAGTCAAATAATATCAGGGATGTAAAAGTAGAGCGTATCGCCGGCTCTCTTACCGATCATTATTCCCCTATGGAAAAAGTATTGCGGCTTTCTCAGCCCGTATTCGGCTCAACGTCAATCGCCGCGGTGGGAGTCGCCGCGCATGAAGCCGGACACGCTATTCAGCACGCGGTACACTGGAGTCCTCTCGCGTTAAGGAGCACGCTTGTGCCTGTGGCGAATATCGGCTCAAGAATCGGTCCCTGGCTTGCGATAATCGGACTTGCTGTTTCCGGTCAGTCTTCTTCGGGTATTGCGTCGCTGTTATTCAATATCGGAATTCTGCTTTTCGGCGGGGCTGTGCTTTTTTATGTCATTACCCTGCCTGTGGAAATAGACGCTTCCAGAAGGGCAATAGTCGTTTTACGCGCCAATAATGTGTTAAGCGAAAAAGAACTAAACGGCGTAAAAAAAGTTTTAACAGCCGCGGCTTTAACATATATCGCTTCCGCCCTTACAGCAATTGCCAGTTTACTGCGCCTTATTTTATTATCACGCAGAAGAAGATAATTAATTAAAATTATTTCTTAATATAAGCGGGAAAACGCGAAAAAACATACAATTTATTGTTAAATTATTATATTTTTTAATAAACTAGCTTGTTATCTTGCCTATTTTAATGGTATAATAATGATAAAATTAATAAGGCTTATTTGTAATTCCCTATTTGGGTTTTAAAAGGATTAAAAATTATGCATCTGGAAACAATCTACTATAGTTTTTTTAACTTAATTTGTGTTCTTGTGTTGTCGTTAATTGTAATCGCTCTTTTGGTAATTTTATTCTTAAGACGCGCCAATGAAAAGAATAAACTTGAAAAATTAGTGCAGCTTAAAACCAGAGAGTTAAACAAACGTTTACAGGAAGTAACGACCGAGCTTGAATCTTCCAAATCAGAAAGCAGATCTAAATCGGCTTTTTATATAAATATAAGCAATGAGATAATGACGATATTAAACAGTATCGTAGGTTTCCTGGTAACAGCGCTGGATGGCAACGCCTCTCAGAAGACCAGCGATTCTTTGTCTAACATTCGCATAAACACGGAAAAGCTTATGCAGATTGTTAATGACATAATGGATATTTCCAAAATTGAATCCGGTGAAATGTCTCTGAAAAAAAATCCCTTTGATATGCATGAACTTTTTGCGGGATGCAGAACATTGGTAATGCCTAAGGCGGTGGAAAAAGGTCTGCTACTTCACTTTTACGCTGAGCCGAGCGTAGGAAAAAAACCTGTCGGCGATATCGCGAGGCTTCGTCAGGTATTTGTGAATCTGCTTTTTAACGCGGTAAAATATACAAATACCGGTATGGTTAAACTTGTGTCTGATATTCTAAGTATCGATGATAAATCAATCACGATACACTTTGAGGTTAAGGACAGCGGCATTGGTATGTCGCCAGAACAGATAGAGAATGTATTTAAACCGTTTTCGCTGGTGGAAAAATCTTATAAAAACGGCGCTACCGGTCTTAGCTTGCCGATTACCAAAAGCATTATCGAAATGATGGGAGGCACTCTCTCCGTTGACAGTACGCCCGGTATCGGAAGCAGATTCAGTTTTGATCTTACCTTTGATACGATTGACATATCCATGGATGAAATGCTTCATGAAAGAGTTTCATATAGAGACATTGACAAGCCGGCGTTTGAGGGCGACATTCTGATATGCGAAGACAATTTTATGAAACAGGAAGTTATTCGCGAACATCTCGCAAGCGTTGGTTTAAATACCGAAGTTGCGGAAAATGGGTTAATCGGCATAGAGATGGTTAAGAATCGGGTAAATAAAGGCGAAAAGTTATACGATTTAATTTTTATGGATATGCATATGCCTGTAATGGACGGTCTTGAGGCGGCGGTTGAAATTGTAAAAATGGGCATTAAGATACCTATTGTCGCTCTTACAGCTAACATAATGGTTGATGATTTGGATATGTATAAGACGCATGGTATAGTAGATTGCGTAAGCAAGCCGTTTACATCTCAGGAATTGTGGCGTTGTTTGTTGAAACACCTGCCGCCTGTAGACAAATCCGGATCGCAGCCGGAATCTGAAACTGAAATTCAGGAATCGCTTGAGAAATATTTTGTAAAAGCAAATATGAACAAATACGATGAAATTTGCAAATGTATGGAAGCGGGCGATATAAAACAGGCGCACAGATTGGTATATACGTTAAAAGGAAACGCGGGACAAGTCGGGAAAAATCGTCTGCAGTCCGCCGCCGCCGCTGTGGAACATCAGCTTGCCGACGGTACAAATTCGGTTACTCCCGAACAAATGAACGCGCTTAAAAACGAATTAGATTCAGCGCTTGCGGAATTTCAATCGTTAATTGACGAGACTATTTAATTTTTATTGGAGGGAAATATATGGCGGAAAACCAGCCAAGCAGCGAAGTAATTAAATTGTATAACAAAGGAAATGCCGCGGGAATGCTTAGTAATTTTGTGGAAGCGTTTGAATGTTATCTGTCCGCGGCGGAACAGGGATACGCTCCCGCTCAATGTAATCTTGCTTATTGTTACGAAAAAGGACACGGCGTCGCCTTAAATTATAAAAAGGCGCTTGATTATTACCAAAGAGCCGTAAAGCAGGGATATTTGCCCGCTTTATGTAATCTGGGATGGTGTTATGAAAGCGGCTGCGGAGTAGAGCAGGATTTAGAGAAAGCTGTCGCATATTACAGTAAAGCCGCTAAAGAAGGATATGCGCCGGCTCAAAGTAATTTTGGTTTTTGCTGTGAAAACGGCAGCGGCACAGCCAAAGATATTAAACAGGCTTTTGAATTGTACAAAGCGGCGGCGGCTCAGGGTAATGTTTCCGCTCAATTTAGTTTGGGCGCGTGTTATGAATTCGGCAGAGGAACAGAGAAGGACCCTGCGAAAGCTTTTGAATGGTACAAAAAATCAGCGGAGCATGGATACGCGCCCGCGCAGAATTGTCTTGGTATTTGTTACGAGAATGGCAGCGGAACGGCAAAGAATCTGATAATTGCTTCTGAATGGTATACTATTGCCGTAGAGCAAGGATATACGGCGGCAAAAAAAAATCTGGATAACCTTAAGGGAAAATAACCGGCTGATTATACTCTTGCAACGCCGCTTTTTTTCGCCGCCTGCGCCGCGGCATTAGCCACAGCGTCTTTTACCCTTGGATCAAAAGCCGCGGGAATAATGTAATCATTGCGTAATTCGTTCTCGCTTACAAGACCGGCAAGCGCGTACGCCGACGCGATTTTCATTTCATCGTTAATGTCGCTTGCGCGCACGTCCAGCGCTCCGCGGAAAATGCCGGGGAAGGCGAGAACATTGTTAATCTGATTCGCGAAGTCGCTACGTCCTGTTCCCACTACCGCGGCTCCCGCGGCAAGAGCCTCATCCGGCATGATTTCGGGCGTCGGGTTGGACATTGGAAACAAAATCGCGTTAGGAGACATAGATTTTACCATTTCCTGCGTAACCATGCCGGGCGCCGAAACGCCGATAAAGACATCGGCTCCCCGCAGAACGTCGGCAAGGCTTCCCTTCTTCATTTGTTTATTGGATATTTCCGCCATCTCAGCCTTTTCGCTGTTAAGCCCCTGTCTGCCCTTGTAAATCGCCCCCTGACGGTCGCATAGCACAACATCGTTTAATCCCGCGGTCTGCAGCAGTCTTATTACGGCTATTCCCGCGGCTCCCGCGCCAAGAGTAACCACGCTTATATTTTCCAGTTTTTTCCCCGTAAACTTCAGCGCGTTAATCAACGCCGCAAGCGTTACTATCGCCGTTCCGTGTTGATCGTCATGAAAAATGGGAATGTCGCATCGCGCTTTTAACTTTCTTTCAATTTCAAAACAGCGCGGAGCGGAAATATCTTCCAGATTAATGCCGCCGAAACTTCCCGCGAGCATTGCCGTTGTTTCTACGATAACGTCAACTTCTTTTGAGCGTATGCACAAAGGAACGGCGTCAACTCCGCCGAAGGCTTTAAACAGCACGCATTTCCCTTCCATTACGGGCATACCCGCTTCGGGACCAATATCGCCAAGCCCCAGGACGGCGGTGCCGTCGGTTACAACGGCGACAGTATTCCAGCGTCCTGTAAGTTCCCAGCTTTTTTCGGGATTTTTTTGTATTTCAAGGCAGGGTTGGGCGACGCCGGGGGTATAGGCAAGCGACAGATCTTCCCGCGTTGATACGGACATTTTGGGTACGGTTTCAAGTTTACCGCGCCACTGGTAATGTCTTTTTAATGATTCTTCAGCGTAATTCATAATGAAATCAATATATTAGAAAATCACCGTATTCGCAAGCGGGTTGTTTTGTGTTAAAATAACAAAACATTAAGTAATTGGAGAATATTTTGATAATAGGAATAGATATCGGCAGTACCATAACAAAGGCTGTTTCCATAGAAGACGGAAAAGTAACAAGAAAAATAAAAACAAAAGCGTTAGACGCTGTAACCGCCGCTACCGGCGCTTTTGGAAAAATAGTTCTTGAAAACGGAATAAAAATAAGCGCTGTGGAAAGAATAGAAATTACCGGAGCCGGCGCGTCAAAAATTAAAGATGATATTTTCGGTATTCCCACGGGCAGGGTAAATGAGATTGAGGCTATCGGTGTAGGCGGAATGTTTCTTTCCGGCATGAATAATATTATTATTACAAATATCGGAACGGGAACAGTAATAATCGAAGCCGGCGATAAAGGCATTTCTCATTTCGGCGGCTCAGGCGTAGGCGGCGGAACAATTTTAGGACTGGGAAAAAAACTTTTATCAGTCGCCGAGTTTTCTGACATTATGGAGTTGGCAAAAAACGGAAAATTAAGTCAGGTTGATCTTTTAGTCGGCGATATTACGGATACAAGCCTTAGTTTTTTAAACGGCGAGAGTACCGCTTCCAATTTCGGAAAAATGCTGGATACCGCTACCCACAGCGATATTGCCCTTTCGATTATCAACATGGTTTATCAGGTAATCGGCGTTCTTTCTGTTTTTGCGGCAAGGGCGAAGAATTACAGCCGCGTTATTGTTACGGGAAACGGCAATAAAAACCCGATAGGCAAAAAAGTGCTTACCGATGTTTCCGCTATGTATGGAATTGAATTTGTTTATCCTGAACATGCTGAGTATACCACGGCGATTGGAGCCGGATTATCAAACAGGAAGTGATATAAAGAACAGCGTTCCTTTGTTTGTTTCCGATTTAATTTTTACAGAGCCTTTTACTTCTTTTATGCGATCGCGTACAAGATTTAAGCCGATACCTCTTCCGCCGTGTACAGTTTCCGTATCCGCGGTGCTGAAACCGGGCATAAATATTACTTTCATTAATATGTCGGGATTTTTTGCGTCTTCCGGCTTAATTAATTTCTTGGCTAACGCTCTTTGGGCAATCTTCTTGTAATCAAGACCTCTTCCGTCGTCAATAAGTTTTATATGAATATTCTTGTGATCTTCCGTCATCTTGATGGAAAGTTTAATAACGCCCATTCCATTTTTGCCTTTGGCTTTTCTTTCTTCAGGCGACTCTATTCCATGCAATGCGGAGTTGCGGATAAGCTGCATAAGTATTTCTTTCATTACGCGTCTTGGACCTTTATCAATGGCTTCGGAGTCAATATCGGAAGAAATAAATTTAATTTGTTTCTCCAAATCTTCGGCGACTCTGGATGTTGTTTTAGCGAGAGATTCAACCAGAACTTTGATATTTTGTTTTTCGCCGCCTTTGCTTTTACCGCCGCCTCCGGCGTAACTTTGTATCTTGTTAAGAATATCCGCAAACCCGTCTTTTTCTTTGGAAATTTTCTCTATTTCCATGGTCAGATTCAACATCTCGTTGAAAGGCACTTCCTTTACTTCGCGTAACTTCTTTATCTTTGATTCCAGAGCGTGTACCTTGTTGCCGAATATGTTTAATCCAAGGATAACCGCGTTTGATTTAATGGCGTGAACAGATTGGTAAATCTTTACAAGCGCATCGTGCGTTGACATAGCTTCGTTTTTAAGTATGCCGTTAATTTCACCGATTTCGTGTTCCATATCCGCCATGAAATCGGAAAATACATCCGGCTCTACCTGAATAAGTTCAAAGACAGACTGCATTTCTTCCTGGCGTCTGGCTTCTTCTTCCGCTAACCTTTGCTGTAATTCAACTCTGGTGGTAATATCGTATATTGTTACAAGAATAAAAACGTCGCCATGTCCGCGTTCTACCGTGGCAAAAGCAAACTGGAAAACTTTTTTTTCTTCTGTTTCCCTGTTTATATAATGAAGCTCGTTTAACGGATTTATTTCATCAAGCATTTCCTGATCATAAGTGCGTTCAAGGATCATGTTAAAGTAATCTTTTATCGCTTCCGATTCGCTCGGAGTGACTGAATCGGCAATTATATCCATTAAGTTTTTTCCGAAGAGTTTTGTATCCGATAACAGTTCTTCCAAATATCTTGAATAATGATCCTGAATAATATAATCCTTATCCATGAAGAAAAGACCAATCTTCATGCTGTCTTTCATAACGGCGATTTCATCGCGTTCGGCAAGATGAGTCATGTCATATAAGCTGATAAGAGTGCCGCCGCCGCCCGGCAAACTGTGAGAAGCCGCTTTAAAGTAGCGTTTTTGTCCGTTTAATGAAAATTCCCAGTCTTCCGCGTAATCGTCTTTTTCTTTTAACAGTTTCCCGGCGTGATTCTTTAAACTGCGTCCAGGGAAAAGATCGATGAGAGGGCGTCCCTGAACCAATGTCGGATCATCCGTACCCGCCAAATCGGATAAAGTTTTACTCGCGTAGACAATTTCATTGCGCTCGTCTATCATGGCGACAACGTTTTCCGTGGAAGCAAGAAGATCCATGAATGAATTTTGATGTTCAAGCGCTTTGTTAAGAACAATAGTCGCCGATCTTGTAAGCAGGAGCATTATAACGCTGCTGAATATACAAACAACCCAGATAACCAGGACGGTAAAAAGAGGCACATGCCCGTATATCGGATAACCTTTAAAAAGAAGAAAGCCGGTAAAAAGATTTTGAACGATTATAAAAACAAGAGTTCTGTTAAAATGCGAATAAATACAGCTGATTGCGCACAGGAAAATGCAGATAATCATGTAATGGGAATCGTACCATTTGCTGAGCATCATAAGCGCGGTGTAGAATAACAACAGAATAAAAGGAACGTTAAACGCCATTTTGTAATGATTGATTGAGTTTCTGATAATCGCGATAACTATCATAAGCGTTAGTATCATTACAAGTCCGGCTAAACTGTAATTAACTTTAACTTCGGACAGGTTTGTTTCAATAATATAAGACGCGCTTAAAAAGAAAATCATTGCGATAGAAGAAAAGTTTGCAATGCTTTTTAATTTGTTGTTCTCTGCTTTCTTTATAGCCATGAATAAAGCCTTCCTTAAAGAGCCGTCATTGACGCCAACGGGTATGATAAATTATTTACCGTTACCATTTGTACCGCGTGATTAACCACATTTATAGTGATATTGGTATCCTGTATATACTCATTGTCAAGTTGAATCCACATCTGTTCATTGGATTGAATAGTTATTTTTTTCCCATGAAGATGAACGCAATTCTTCGGACGTTTTCCTCTGGAGTATTTTCTTATGGACGAAAGCGTTCCCATTGGGTGAGATGATCTGATTAACGCAATATCCAAAAACCCGTCGTCCGGAGTCGCTTCGGAAGATCCTGTTAATTTTCCCGCCTGATACGGACCGTTTGCGACATGGATAAGGCAGTAGCTTCCCGAATAATCCGCGTCATCTACTGTTATTTTATATTCACGCGCGGCGAGTTTTTTATCAAAAGAACTGGCTATCCTGCTTAAATAAGACGACATTTTTGAGAATAAAATAAAACCGGTTTTATTCATATTGGATTTTAAGTCTTTTATTCTTTTGGATATTACTGAATTCATTCCTATATAGCAGGAATTTAACGCGTAATTTACTCCCCATCTGATTGCGTCCGTGGGAATGGCTGAGCCTTGAACAAGAGACGGAATATCCCTGAATAGCTCGACATTGGCTTCGCCGAAGATTCGTAAAAAGTCATAGGATTCGCCGTGAGGAACAGCCGCAATCTGCATATTTGGATAATGAGCTACCGCGTTTATACAATCAAACAGAATTTCTTCTCCGCCGATTGCGTAAACTCTGATGGTATCGCCTGATTGCGCCTTTTCCGCCTCATCCTGAATTATACTCATTGCGTTTCTTCTGTAACGCGAAAACTGTATGGAGAAATCAGGAGATTCTTGTGTTCTGAAAAATTGTCCTATACCGTCCAGGATGTTATCCATTTTCCACTGCTGACTATAGAACGCTTTAGGATCGAACACAAAAACATGCTTCATTATGCTCTCTCCCGCTTATTTTTCGACATCAAGTTCAATAGCTATCATTAGGTGAAAAATATCGTTTTCAAACGCTTTGTGAGGAATACAAAGAATGCGCGTTTGTTTACTAGGCCACGCGATTGAATGTTCCTTTCCTTTAATAATTGTAGGAATTGAAATTACAATTTTATCTCCGTTAGGCACTTTCGGCTTAATGTTACCGGCAATAATATTGTTTATTTCGCCGATAGCGTCCAGTACATCGGCGTCAACTTCCGAATGTTTTGAACCGACAAGTATATCGGTTAACTTAATCGCCAAGTCGGCTTTCATGGAGACAATTACGGCGCCTTTAACCGCGCCGGAAAGACCTATTACCGCAGAAATGTCCCATTCAAATGCTTTGTCGGGATCCAGAAAATGCGGATGTTTCGGGCTTACCTCAATACCTACAAATTCTTTAAATGTACTGACGGTAACTTCAACAAATGGTTCTACATAATTTTGTAATTCTACTGTCATTTTTCTTACATCCTGAATAAACGTAGTTTAGACAATTTTTGCTTGAATAAATCAAGCTTAATTGGCTTTGTAATATAATCAGTGGCTCCGTGTTTTAACGCTTCGATAACGTTAAACTTCGCGGCTTCACTGGTTACCATAATAATAGGTAAATCCTTATATTGATCCATTGCTCTGACTTGTTTTAAGAAATCAATACCCGATAATCTTGGCATATTCCAGTCGAGCAATATTAGATCAACAGTTTGAGTTTCCAATAATGCTAAAGCTTCTTCACCGTCTTTTGCTTCGATAAAGTTACATGAAGACTCTACCCCGGAAAAAACACCTTTAACAGTGTTTCTCATAATTCTGGAGTCGTCAACAATCATAATTGTTACACCGGCAGGCATAATACCTCCTTTAAATTAATTATTTATTTAATGATACTATATTTTTATCGGAAAAACAATGACTTTCATGTACTTTTATGTACTTTTTTTACAATTTTCTTTGAATTTCCGTTCTCCATGATACAGTCCAATTCCATTTTTCGGGAAAATCCGGCGAAGCCGCTTTAAAACTAAATCTGCCATGTTTAAAACGAATAGTTGTACCTAACGAAAGCTCCCATTTTTCATCTTTTTCCGGAAAAAAGGTATATCCGGTTTTAGATCTAAGTTGAAAAACCCCGACAGACCATAAAAATTCGCAATTTAAGCCGGCAGATTGCCATGACCAGCCGTTATCAAGCGCGGGATAAATCGATTTATCGCTATTTTCCCCCGCCAATCCCTTTACTGAGCCTGAAAAATTGATACCAAGAGGGTTTTTTATCCCGATTTTCCGCATATTCAGGGAAATTCCTAAGTTACCCGAAAAGTTATCGCTAATTTTTAACGGATTTACCGCGTTTCTGTCCGCTGAAAGGGATATTCTTGTCAGCCGGAGCGCGTTATTTCGGGTTGCCGCGGAAGAAGGGAACCGCCAATAAAAGTCCGAAGAACTGCGGTTAAAGTCCTCGTTTAGACCGTTTCCCCGTAATACAGTACTCATTTTGATTAAAGAGCTGTATCTGCCCTTCCACTCGATTTTTGCCGCGCCTCTGAACCCGCCGCCGTGATCAAGTCCGTCTCTGTAAACAAACTGTTCCCCCGCGCTGTCCGCTGACAATGAAATTAACAAAGGTCTTGCCTTTTCCCCGAACGGTAAAGACGGCGAAAGGGAAACGCCTAAATTGGCGTAAATATCCTTCCCCACGGCAAAAGTTTCCGATACCGCATAATCCGAGCTTACGGAAAAAGCCGGGTTTGAAAAAAGAAGCCCCGCGGCAAAGAGCCGAAATTCCCTTTCAGGAAGAGGCGGCGAAGCTGAAAACCAAGAGCTTGATTTTGTAGGCGGAAGAGTCGCGCCTGTGTAAAAAGTTTCTATTAATAGCTCCGTATTTTTTGCAAAGGCAAAATCCAGTCCGCCTGAAAACGCAGGCTTGTACTCGTCAACTTCCGACTGCGCGGAAGCAAAACCGCGCAGTTTTAAATTTGAAAAAAGTTCCAAATACGGACTGGAAAGATACAGGTATGCTTCGTCCTCTTTGGTTGCGGACGCGGCGGTTTTTACGTCGGCAATAAGGGGTTTGTGGTTTTCGGCATAGGGCGGCGAGCGTATCCACGGATTGCGAATTCGCGCGGAAAGTCCCCATTCGTCAAGAGTTCCGTAAAGGAGCCGCGAACCTGTCGTTTTGTGGTACAAACCGCCCGTATAATTGGTAACCAATTTATCGGGATCGCTATACGGCGGCTCCAGAGAAAAGTTCAGAGGACGCTTATCCAGAACCTGCCCGCGCAGAACAAGTTCAGGCGGGATAAAATGCAGTTTCATTTCCCCGCGGTTATGAAGAGTCCCTGATACTTCAGGTTCGTCCTGAAAAGTAAAGGTTTTCTCTTCCCATGAGCCGCTCCAAAGCAGACTCCAGTTTAGAAGGGGCGCAGACTTATTGTCAGCCGCGCCTCCCTCCGCAAAAAGACCGGCGCCGCACAAAAGAACGGCAGCCAAAAAAGATAAATTTTTCATACCTATATATGGCGCGAACATATCATTTTGCTTGACAGAATTTGAAAATATTTTTATTTTTTTTATCGCGAACACTCACGAACAATGACAAGATTTCGGACAAAAAGTTCGTGAATGTTCGTGGTAGATCTCTTCTCTCTTTGGTTCGTAGTGAAATTCTTTGGGTATTATGAATCCTTTGCCAGTTCTCCGCGTTCCTGTAAATCGGAAAGTATCTGCTTGTAAAATTTGCTGTCAATTTTATACTTCATACGGTAAATTAAGTAACTTCCGGCGAAACACAAAAGCGGGAAAATCAGCATGGCGACTTTCATCATTAAAAGACCGGATGGCGTAACATCGGCGGCTGTATTGGCGGCTTTAATTCCAGAGATAATTATTACTACGGAAACAACTCCGCTACCTACCGCGCCGCCTATTTTGTTGATTAGCGGCTGGAGAGAGAAAGTGATGCTGTCGTTGCGCTTGCCGAGTTTCCAATGACCGTAATCAACGGAGTCGGCAAGGAACATAGTCATTAAAAGCTGGATAAACGACTGCCCAAAGAAAATTAAAACGCCGGCAATGCCGATGAATAACATTGTTGAAACAGGAGCGAAGAAAAAAAGCAGATAACCTGCCGTCATGGAAATAATCGCGCCGGTATAGAGAGTTTTACGGTCAAACTTTTTGCTGAAAAGCTGGAAAGTCGCAAGGGCTGTTAATTGCGATATCCCCAAAATGGCGGAAAAGACTGAAAACATATTTTCATTGCCGTAGGCGTATTTAAAAAAATACAGCCCGAAACTGGTAGTTGTCATATAACCAATCATAAAGAGCGACAAAGAAATAGCCGTAAAAAACAGTTGGTCGTTTTTAATTATAATGTTCACCAGTTCACGTAACGGAGTATTTTCCTTTTTTTGCGCTACGATACCCGTCTCCTTTACGCCGAAAATTGTAACGCACATACCCAAAGACATAAAAACCGACACGCAAATAGCAAAAATAAAATAACCTTTTTGCAAAGAGCCGAATTTATCGCCCAGCGTTTTTGTCAGCGGCACTATGGCGACGACGACAAAAAACAAACCGATATTCGCGAAAATGCGGGCAAGCGCCCCGATTTTTTCCCGTTCTTTTTGATCGATGCTCAAACTTGGAAGCATTGACCAATACGAAATGTCATGGATCGTGTAACAAATCCCCCACATAAAGTAGATGATCGCGAAGGAAATGACGTAAGCGTTTCCCTGAAAGCCAAGGTTGGTAAAGAGCAAAATTGTAAAAATCGGGGAAGTTGCCGCGCCTATTGTAATCCACATCTTAAATTTGCCCCAGCGCGAGTGCGTGTTATCTACGATGAGTCCCATGAAAGGATCGTTAAAGGCATCGAAGATACGGGCGACGAGAATAATTCCCGCCACCCACCACATCGTATTAGTCGGCAGGTTGATTACGTCGGTAAGATAGAACATGAGAAACATACTGACTATGCCGTAAACCATGTCCCTGCCGATAGTGCCGAGACCGAAAGTTATCCGGTTACGAATAAAAGTTTTTTGCATAATTTATTATATCATCAATTCTCTTCTTTTGCCTGCTTTAAATTCATCAATCTTAAAATGACGACCAGCGCCGCGCCGACAACCGCCAAAGCGCCGAGCGCAATAAATTGTAACGCTTGACCATTGATTTTTTTGATAACGATTGGGAACAACAGCGCCGAGAGCATAAAGCCCACCATGACCGCGCCGTAGTTAGAACCGATATTTTTAATGCCGAAATTTCCCGAAGTGAGAACAGGATACAGTCCCGAATAGCCGCCGTAACAGAAAGCGACTACCGCGATGATTACAATCAGCAGAACCCCATTGGCGAAACAAAGCCCGAACGCTCCGAGCGCGGTTGCGGCAAGAATAATAATGTCCGCCATTTCGCGTCCGATTTTATCTGACATAAGCGGCGCGCCAAGTCTTCCGAGCGCGTTGGCTATGCCTGTGAACATGACAATTCCGGTTGCGAAAGACGCAAGTCCTCTGTTTACCGCCAATTCTTTAAGGCTGGGTAGAATAATGAAAAAGACCGAAGTGCCGAACATCAGAGACAATGCGATCAGATAGAAGCGCAGCGTTTTGATCATTTCCAGAGTAGTGTATTGTTTGCCTTTCAAAACCGGCGCGGCGGCGTTCGGCACTTGTTCCGGCGTTTTTATAAAATTGAACAATAACAGAACCGCAGCCGCGAAACCTCCGGCTAATATTAAAAATGTATTCTTTACCGCGTTCTCTCCAAGCTTACTGATTAATGTTGTAACAAGCGGCGCGAAGATAACTGTCGAGAGCCCAAACGCGCAGACGCTTATACCTGTCGCAAAGCCGCGGTTTTGCGGAAACCACTTTTGCGCGCAGGAAATGTTCGCGTTATAACCGGCGCCCACGCCGAAGCCGCCGACGATACCGTAAAAAAGATAGATAAGAAAAACAGGCGCTTTTCCGCCCGCCGGGATCAACGCGGTTGCCAGCATACCCGCCGCGACCATTAGCCCGCCAATCAAAGTTGTAATTTTTACGCCGATTTTAGTTTGCAGTTTTCCCCCCGCCAATATGCCTATGACAAAAAAGCAAAGCATAAACGAAGACGTAAGCTTTACACTATCAACAGACCATCCATAAAAATCTTTGACAGGTATTACAAAAACGCTCCATACATAAATTATCCCAAGGAACAACTGTAAAATACTTCCCATTATGAGAACCTTCAAACCCTGTTTGTTTTCCGTTATTGACGACATAATTTTCTCCTTTTTCTCGGTATATTATAAGCATATAGGATCACGGTGGAAATGGCTATGGGGATTAACGAGTTATACAGGAAAACCAATTTTCGGGCAATATTGTAGAAACACCGAAAAGCATTTTTTAATTGTAAGCAAAAGATAACTCTTTGTCAAAGAGAGAATATATTTCTATTGATAGAAGGGTTGAAGGGAAGAAGTGAGTGGGGTATGATTGAACATAGAGAGTGAATAACCATGATCCTATACCACGGTAGCGACCAAATTATAAAAACTCCAGAACTTCGCTCCTCAACCAGAACTCTCGACTTTGGAGCCGGCTTCTACACAACCACTAACAAAGAACAGGCTATTAATTTTGCTGTTAAAGTTTATACCCGCTCAATTAGGGAAGGTACTGCTCCAAGAGGAAAGTTTATCAGCGTTTATGAAGTGGATTACGAGAAAATGAAACAGGAACTTGATATATTGCACTTTAAATCAGCGGATGAATTGTGGCTTGATTTTGTTATGGCTAACAGGCGTAATACTTATAACGGCAAAAGATATGACGTAATCTATGGACCCGTAGCAAATGATACTATATATCGAACATTAATAGCTTTTGAAGACGGGGTATTATCAGCGGAGGATACAATCGCCAGATTAAAAGTCCGACAATTATTTGATCAAATGACTTTTGTGTCGGAACGTTCTCTTTCTTTCCTGAAATATTCAGATTTTATAGAGGTTCCAAATGGTTGATACCCAATTTAAGGCAACGCTGGAAATGCTCATTCCTCTTATCATCAAAGAAGTAATGAAAAGCCGTAATATAAGTGAGAGAGAAGCTTTTGAATTGTTGTATTCCTCGTTCTTGTACAGTAAACTGGAAATAGAGTCCACCAAGTTATGGCATTTAAGCCAGTTGACTTTGGCAAATTTATTGAACGAAGAAATTGAGACAGGGACTATTATCTTTCCGGAGGAAGCATAGCATGAGCGGTAATGCAGAATTTATTACCTACTGTATGGAAGAATACAAAGCCGCAAAGGGCATAACCGGAAAAGAAGCTATTATGCTTTTCAAAAAACACAACATAATTGATTATATTGTTACGTGCTACGGAGCTTTACACACTATGGGCGGTCTTGCCATTGCGGAAGATATAGATTCACTTATTGAAAAAACAAACAAATAATATAAGCCGCTTATGTGCATAATAGAATAATTGCCTATTTACTGTTTACTTGCCGCAATCAAATCATAAACCGCGAGGCTCGCGATGACCGCGAGATCTTCCGCCGCGAACCAAGTTTTTGCCGTTTGATCAAAGAGTATATTTCCGTCCGGGGGAAATTCTTCGCTGGCTTCCCAGATGATAAAAGTCATAGGCAAATACGGAAGAACATATAGCGTAACTGCGGTATCGCCCATATCGGTTTTTTGTCCGCCCAAGGCAGTACCGGTAGCAATGAGACTCTGCGGATTTTTGCCAAAATGATTAACAAGAGGTTTTACCGCGCGCTTATTAAAATTAGTTTCATAAAAAAGCGCCGGCGCGGCTTCCCTGTAAGCGATTAAATGTCCCGATGGTTTTTGTATTCCGTCCGCCGTCAAATAATGCAGCCATAATATTTTATGCGAAACAGAAGCCGATGAAAGGTGTTTTTCGGTATTGAGCCAAGGTATAAAAAATTCTCCGTCTTCATAGCGCACGCCGCATTTTTGGCAGATCTCCTGCGGCGGTATCTGCGCTAGTTTTTGCGCGGCAAGGTTCAGCGCATCATCGTATCCCAAGAACTGACTCCTTTTCTGGGATTATACCTTGCATGTCTGTTTTCACTATCAATTTGAAAAAATCTTCCCTTAGTTATTTGAAAGTTAAAGAAGCAAACGAAAAGCTAAGTTAATTACCGTTTTAATTATACTAGAAGACAGTTTATCAAGTTCAATTTTTTCTATCCCTGCCTGTTTAATAGCAATGAATTCAGCTCCAGCCATTTGACGTTTCACAAGATCCTCATAATTTTCTTTTGTTAGTTTGCCTTCTGATACTTGCTGTGACCACTGTTCAAAATAACATTTAGACTTTTCAAGGAATTTCTGCATATCCTTTGATAGGACATTTTTATATTTATCCAATGAACCAACACATAGACCTTTCATTTCTTCATAAACTTGTACAGTGAATTTTTCCCAATCCATAATAATCTCCTTTACTATTATAATTTATTTTTTTACACGTTTGCGAAGCAGTTCAATTATATCATCAAATCTATCTGAAATAATTTTTGACAAACCTTGAGCATAAGTATCGTCTAATACTCCGCGAAGTTCCCATTCTTTTAGAATATTTCCAAGAAGCAAACCGTCAGGATCAATCATTTTTTCCCATAGAGTAATACATTCTTCATTGTTAGGTTTGTTTTTAGCATATTCTAACATGAACAGCATATCTTTTTTTACTTTTGATACATCACTCTGATAGAGGTGGAAATTTTTGTTTGCATTTCCCAAAAGTGACAATGCGTCGATTTTCAAAGTTATCGCCCTTTCGTATTCCGCTTGATCAAAAGGAGGCGTTGAAACGCAGCCAAAAACGAACAAGGAAACAAAAAGAAACAACCAAATTATAATTTGCTTTTTCATAGATATTTCTCCTTAAAAAATGGTAATAAAAATTTCACAATAACCAATTATTTTATTCAAGTAGTACAAAATCAAATCATTTTCTTCACGGTCACCTCATATCAGTCTCTCCCAAATCAAAGTATCTTCTATGTCAATAATACTGATATAATTATACAAAAATAAACAATATATGTTAATTAAATTTACATTATTTTTTCTTAATTTAGATAAATTAATGACAATTTAATTGATATTTGCTATGTATTTTATGTTAAATTATACTTTTATACTTATTCATGATAGATAAAAAAGATATACTTAAAAATAAAGCCCTGTAATAAAACAAGTAAAACTTACAGCAGCCTCTCTTTTATCTTTGCTCCCCCATCCTTCTCCCCACCTCCAAACAAGCTCTTGCGTTGTGATAAGGACACTTCCAAAACCCAGCCTTAGGCATACTTGTATCCGGCGAATTATCAATGAACAGCTCATTGTGCCATTCGCCGTTGAAGTGATCCACAAAATATTTTTGAATGTAATTCCAAATGCTATCCGCGGCATCAAAATACTTTTGCTGACCAGACAACTCATACGCATTGTAAAAACCCACGACAGCCTCCGCTTGGGTCCACCATTCTTTTTTAGCGTGAGTTTGTCCCTCCGTGTCACAGCCACTAAATAATCCGCCGTTTTTGCGGTCTATGGCGGCATTATAGGTAACTTCCGCAATCGCCAAGGCGGTTTGCTTTACTTTGGAAATAAGATTTTCATCGCCGATAGCAAGCGCCGCTTCATACAATAGCCAGCTTCCTTCAATGTCATGACCGTAGGAAATATTTTTGGTTAGCGAGCGCCAATCATTGTCAAAGAACAGCTCAAAATGAAAATCGCGGTTGACAATTTTATCAAGTGTTATGTGCAATAGCGCTTCAAGAGCTTTATACGCGCGCTTGTCTCCGCCGGCGCGGACTAGGTTTGTGTAGGCTTCCAGTACGTGAAGGTTGGTGTTCATGGATTTTGGGCAGTTGAGGTCTTTTTCGCTTAGACGGTAATCGTCAATGCTGCGCCATTCGCGGTTGCACGCTTCAATGTATCCGCCCGCGGAGGGATCAAATCCGCAGCGTTCTGTTGCGTCGAAAAGGGACATCGCTAATTCCAGCGATGATTGATCTCCGGCGGCGAGGTAGTGTTCGCTTAATGCGTAGATGCCAAAGGCTATGTTGTAAAACTGCTTTCTGGTGTTTAGCGGTTTTCCGGTGTGATCCGCAAGCCAGTATAGTCCGCCGTGCGTCGTATCCAAAAAGGCTTTCGATAAAAAATTCCGCGCGTGTTGGGCGCAGGTTTTGTAGGCGGAATCGCCGAATATGCGGTATGCGGCGGAAAATGTCCACAGTATACGAGAATTTAAAATACAGCCTTTGTCGGCGGTTTTGTTCGAGTTGCCGGAAAAATCTGTTTCGCCGTAAAAGCCGCCGTTTTCTTTGTCGATCATGTTTTGCCAGAACGGGAGAATATTGTTTTTAACTTCCTGTATGACAGTCTGTTTGTTTAGCAAAAGCTCCTTCCTTATGTTTATCAGTATATTCATTAATAAAAAGAATTAATATATTTATATAACAAATTCCGTAAATCGCGAGGTTTGCGATGACTGCGGGATTTTCGCCGTGAACTATGTTTTACCCGATTAAATACGCGTTAACTAAAGGCAGGTCTTTTATTCCAATTCCGTATTGAATGGAAATCTGTCCCCAGTTGCCGGAAGTCATATCCTTTAAAAATCCTTTATAGTCCGGGTGCGATGTAATATCGTATTTAAGATAAAGCATTCCCGAATTCAGATAGGTAAACTCTTTTGATAATAAGTCATCGTAACTTGTGTAGCCGCCCATTCGGGTTTTTCTGTCCCAATACCAAGGGAAAGATTTATAATCTATACAGAAACCGTTTGTTATTGAATTTAATATTACCTCGATTCCGCCTAACCCGCCGAGTGTTCTGACTTTTGCGTCGTTCAAGGCGATAATAAAATAGTCGATTGTACCGTCGCTGAGTTTCGATCTTATTTCCTGGTTTAATCCCCAGCCTTTCTGATTAACATTATCGGGGTTACTCCATGTAAAAATATTCCCTAATTCGTAAGAATTACTCACCCTATCAATAATATTTGAGGGAATAGTATAAGCTTCCATTTTAAGTTTCTCCTTATAAACCTTATAAATATAAATATAATAATAATCAAGGTAGGCGAGTAGTGTTTTTTTATATTATCGGCAGTCTAATAACAAAGGCGTTTAAATTAAAATATACTATCCTTATCTATTTATCTTGTAAATTTTACGGAAAGAATCTGACCTCGGGGCAGATTGACGATAGCGGACGTTTTGTCATCGCCTATTTTGACGTCTTCCCATTTTGCGTAACTATTCTCTTTCGATCTCATTGCGACCGCCTTGCCTATTTTGAAATCAGCGGGGAGTTGAATTTTTATTCTTCCCATGTTTATTCCGTCTGTTCCGTTAAAGTATGTCGGGGTAAACATAACAAGGCTGATTGTATTGCCGTCCGGCGACACAAAGGCTGTTATCCTTGCTGTGGTTCCGTCAACGGTGTCCGCGTTGCTGTTTAAGTAGGCGCTGGTTAATCTTGTGTCATCGCCGCTTCTGCCGGTCGCCGTTATACCGCAACGGTAGGTTTCTTTTGCGAATTTCGCGTAATGAGACATTGCGTAACCGCGCGGCATAAGTTCTCCGTTTTCTGTGTCATACTGACCGTCGCCCATAAGACCGTAAAAGCGTTTTGCCGCCCACCAAATAAACGCGCTTTCGTTGTTTATCCTTATGCTGAGATCGATATCGTTAAGTATTTTCCACACAAAATTCCATGTTGAGTCATTTAGATATCCCACAGCGTTTCCGCTGTTTATATTATGTTCCGTCATCCAAACTTCCTTTGGATCGGTTGGGTGATCAAGCGCTATTGCGTAACGATTCAGTCTGTCGCCGTAAGTATGACGACCGATAATATCAATTACCTCTCTTGATTCAGGGTTGCCGAGCGCAACGTCGTTTATGTTCGGGTTGTTAGCTGATTCGCCGTTCATGGTGCGGACAGACGGTATTTCCTTGCCGCCGCCATAACCTTTTACGCCGTCTGTAAAATGCCCCACCTGCAAAAAGAAGTTTCTCATGTCAACAGGCGACCATAAACAGCCGTCGTAACTAACTTCATAATTAGGTTCGTTCTGTATTGAAATCGCGTAAATAGGCGCGCCGTGTTCACGCATGTGCGCCGCAAACGATTTAAGATAATCAGCGTAATCTTTGTAATTTTTTGGATTCAGTCTGCCGCTACCGTTTAAATCGTTATTGCTCTTCCAGTCTTTCGGCGGACTCCACGGAGTCGCTAAAACATAACCGCCGTATTTGTTTACTATTTTTACATTCTCGTAATAATCCGGTCTGTCGCCGCTGACAAGCGCTTTCATAGTTACGTTAATATCCGTATTTTGCGGCATTATCATTATTCGCAGTATATTTAAACCTAATCCGGTATCAGGATTAAACAGCAATTCCGTATCGCGGGCGGATGTGCGAGGAAAATTTCCCCACCCGACTTCCATTCCGCCGAAACCCCGCACATATTGATATTTTGTATTGACATCTACGGTTATAAACGCATTTGGCTCTCCGGTATCCGTCTTAGACGACATTGACACGCAGGTTGAAAAAATCAAACCTGTAATAACAGCGGTAAAAATTAAACATTTTAGTTTTATTGACATCTTCATAATATTCTCCTTATTCTCCCATCACCCGCACATGAACTTTCCGTGTGCGAGGTCCGTCATATTCATTAAACCATATTCCCTGCCATGTGCCAAGAAGCAATCTGCCCCCTGAAACAATCAGCGTGATCGACGGTCCCACAAGGCTTGATTTGGTGTGCGCCGCTGAATTGCCCTCGCTGTGTTGGAATTCACGGCGGTCGGGGGAAATTGCGTTAAGCGCAAGATTTACGTCGTGGGGTACGTCGGGGTCGGCGTTTTCATTAATCGTTACCGCCGCTGTGGTGTGCGGCACAAAGACGACGCAAATCCCTTCTCGCACACCGGAAGCAGATACGGCTTTTTGCACCTCGCCTGTAATATTGATCCAATCGGTTACGCCGCCTGTGCGGACATTGAAACCGGAGAGGTTTGTCATAAACCTATTACCTTGCCAACAGGCGGTTAAGCCGTTTTACAAAGTCCGCCGGATCGTTGAGTTTTACGCCTTCCACCAAAAGCGCCTGATCGAATAACACCGCCGCCGTATCGGCAATGCGTTCTTCGTCGTCTACGTTTTTCAACCCTGCGACAATGGGATGTTCGCCGTTCACTTCCAAAATCGGTTTGATGTCGGGCATTGTTGTCTGTCCCATTGCCTTTAGCATTTGCGCCATTTGCATGCTTGGGTCGTTTTCATCGGCGACAATACAGGACGGCGAATCGTGAAGACGGCGGGAAAGTTTTACGTCTTTCACTCTGTCGCCGAGCGCCTTTTTGATTTTTTCGATAACAGGCTTCGCTTCTTTCTCGGCGTCCTTGTCTTTTGTTTCGCCAAGTTCTTCGTCCGCTCCCGCTCGGTTTACCGCTTTGAGTTCCCAAGTTTGGCTTTCGCTCTTGCCGTCCGTACCAGCCGTTTCTTTGCGGTAACTGTGCAGAGTGGGAATAACAAGGTCGTCAATTTCATCGGACATTATTAAAACTTCGATTTCTTTTGCCCGATAGGCTTCCAGCAGAGGAGAGGAACGCAGGGTTCTTTCATCGCCGCCTGTTATATAGTAGATATGTTTTTGATCGCTTTTCATGCGTGAGGCATACTCGGCGAAACTTGTCCAGCCGTCAACGGCGGTGCTTTTGAAGCGCACAAGTTCCTGGAGCGCTTCTTTGTTGGCAAAATCCTGATAAAGCCCCTCTTTGAGTGGACGGTTAAATTGCTCGACAAAATTTTCCCACTTTGTTTTCGCTTCGTCCGAGCCCGACGCCGCATTGTCCGCCATTTGCTTGAACTCGGAAAGCAGTTTTTTAACGGAAGCGTTTTTTATATTCAGAAGAATTTTATTCTGCTGCAAAATTTCCCGGCTTACGTTGAGAGGCAAATCTTCAGAGTCAATTACGCCTCGTACAAAACGTAAATATGTCGGCATCAATTCCTTGTCGTCGTCCGTGATAAAAACACGTTTTACATAAAGTTTTACACCCGGCTTGTAATCGACATTGTACAAATCGAACGGCGCTTTTTTGGGAATGTAAAACAAAGTCGAGTATTCCAAAGTTCCCTCGGCTTTTGTATGAACATAGTGCAGAGGAGCGTCGCTGTCATGACCAAGCTGTTTGTAAAATTCGTTGTAGTCCTCTTCCTTCAACTCCGTCTTTGACCGCCGCCAAAGCGCAGTCCCAGAATTTATCCTGTCGGTTTTTGTTTTATTGCCTTTTTCGTTCCCCTTGTCGTCCCACTCTTTTTCATCATAAGTAAGGTAGATAGGGAAGGCGACATGGTTAGAGTAACGCTTGATAATATCTTCGATTGACCAGCGGTTAGCGTACTCTGTTCCCTCGTCTGTGAGATAAAGAATCACAGTCGTTCCCTGACTGTCTCGCTGGGCGTTCTCTATCTCATAGCCTTCTTTGCCGTCGCTTATCCATTTCCAGGCGGCGTCCTCGGCGGCTTTTCGGCTTATAACCTCGATTTTTTCCGCAACCATAAAAGCGGAATAAAAGCCGACGCCGAATTGCCCGATAAGGTTGGAGTCTTTTTTCGCGTCTTCCGCAAGTTTTTCCAAAAACGCCCTTGTTCCTGAGCGGGCGATAGTTCCGAGCGAGTCGATTAAATCGGCTTCATTCATGCCGATTCCGTTGTCGCAGACAGTCAAAGTTTTCGCTTCTTTATTGAAGGAAATATCAATGCGAGGCTCAAAGTTGATCGATTTGTACTTTTCGTCAGCGACAGTCAGGTACTTAAGCTTGTCCAGAGCGTCTGAGGCGTTGGAGACAAGCTCCCGAAGAAAAATCTCGCGGTTGGAATAAAGAGAATGAATGATAAGGTGCAACAACCGGCTTACTTCGGTCTGAAATTGATGTTGTGCCATGATGGGCTCCTTAATAAATTAAATTTGGTTATAAAGTGAAATAACATGAATTTAAGAAAAAATCAAGGCAAAAAGCGGGTTTTTCTGTCGGATTTGCGTGACATGAATTAACAGCGCAAAAACAGTCTACCCACGTAAAAACAGCGTATTTACGTGGGTTCTTTTTTGGTTTTTAAAGAACAAAATAATTTAAGGAAAAATTTACAAAAAGAGTCAAAACTCAAGGGGTTTCAAATGTTAAAGAAAAAACTTTTAGGTATGGTAATTTTATTGGTTGGGGTTATGCTGGTTTTTGCGGTAATTGGCTGTAACGACGACGATAGCAAAGACAAACTTAAAGATGATGACAGTAAGTCTGGCAGTGATAGCGACATAGGCGCAATTACATCTTTGTCCGTAAAAACTAAGGGCATAAAATCCCTGTATGCGGGAAACCTTGCGGTAACAGGAAATAGCATTGGGCGGGCAATTGTAGGCGGTAATGGGGATATTTTGACGCTTTCCTATATAGACGAAAACGGAAAAAACGCCCCTGTCGTGTTTACCGGTTCGTCAGGCAAACAGTATATGCTGGAAATTATAGGTATGGAAAAGATAGACGATAAACGCATTATTGTTGGTTACAACGGGATTTATGAAGTAACTACCGGAGATGATGGGAAAATAGTAGTCGGTGCAAATGTAAAAGAAGACGGAACTCATAATGGTGCTTTAATTGATATGAATAGCGGCAGGGTATATGAATTGAATGTTACATGGAGGAAAGATATTGATGGAGTGCTTGTGTTTTGTCAAAATATATTTTTTATAGAGAATAATATCTGTTATTTTCAAAGTGATCATCCAAACACTACAGTGTACAAGTTCGATTTGACTGCGGCTTCTCCCCAAGGACGTCCTCTTTCCAACGGAAATTTTGATCCCATAAATATCGCCAGACCTGCCTTCACTATTAATGGAAAATTAATAACAGTTAGTTATTTTGGAGAACAGGAAAAGTGGTACAGTATGGACATTACCGGAGCTCTTCCTCCAGCAGAATTGAAATGGGCGACTCTGCCTGCCAGTGAGATTAGCAGTACAGAGGGAGTTAATTATACCGTTACTTTGTACAATCGATGGTTCAACGAAGGTCTTATGATGAAAGACCTTTCGGGGAACACATGGATGTACACTCATTATGGTTATGGTATGAACGATGAAGGACAGGAAAATTATGGTCTTGGAATGTATAAAATGAATCCTTATTATTTGATTGCACAGCTTAATGTGGATAATAACGGTAATTTTGTAGCTTCCAACCTATCTAAAGGAAATATCAATTTTACGGCGGCAGAAGATAAATATCCTTATGATAATACTACTTATAGAGTGGACTATTTACCATTCTACATTAACGATGCCGGTATAGGGCTGTCATCTTTTGAAGACCCTTATAGTTCCGGTGTTGTGCAAACGAAAACATTCCTGCATAACGGAGTGTATCTTCTTAATACTGAAGGATTTATCAAAATAACCAAAAAGCAAAACGGAATAGAACAAACATCTACTGCTCTTAAAATACCCAACAAATTTACGAGAAGAAATGCGGTTATAAGCAAAGATGATTATCTTTACTGGGTAGAGACAGGCGCAATTAAAAGGTTAAAACTGGAATCCGGCAAGACGCCGGAAACCGTATACAGCAATAACCAGATTGTTTCATCTACAAGTCGTCGTGATTGTCTTACCGTATCAGGGGGTGATACGCTTATTTTCTACCAGTACATTGATGCTTCTAAGGTAAGCACTTATGCTTTAGATTTGAATAAACCAACAGTCTATGATATGTTTAAAGGAAAGCTTGCCGAAAATGATATTGAAATAAAGACTATTGCGGAACTTAATTTCTAAGCGATTTACATGATTCGGGTAATTTATAAAAAATTACACTAATTACCCGAATTGTATTTGCTTATCAATATTGGTATAATGAATTATGCAGAAGGAATTAACATCTCAGGAACAGACAATTCTTAATTTGCTTGTTGAAGGGATTTCTCCAAAAGATATCGCCTATAAGTTGAAAATCAGTTACCATACATTCGATTTTCACCGTAAGAATATTTACAACAAACTGGGAGTTCATAGTATTCAGGAACTCCTTGTTAAAAACAATTCCTCGGAACAGAATACGGAAACGGTAAGCTCAGCCGAACCTGAATCCGAAACTGAAGATACGCTTTCTTTCAATATAAAAAACAATAAACGTAAATTCTTAATCCCTTTTGGGCTGGGAATACTGGTAGGCGTAGTTTCTATGCTATTTGTTTGGTGGATTTCTATGAAACCGCACGGGGTGGGGTGGGGGGTATTATTGATATTGTATATTTACGGGCTAGCAGATGGACCGGTGAAGAAGCGCACGGTGAAAATTATAACTCAGAGGATAGCATAAAATTTTCTGATATTTATCATGCCGGTATTGACAAGTTTATGCCGGTTGGAAGCAAGGAAACCCGTGAAATACTTATATCCGGAACAGTTGATAAAGAACTTAAATATGTAAAGATTAATTTTTCGTATATAACAAATGAGCCGGACTCCAATGGAAGAACACAATATTATGTAGGCGGCAGCAGCAGCTATCAAAAAATCGGTCAAGGTGATTTCTTGGAAAAATTTACTGTTAGAAGAGCGTTAAATAAACCCATATCTGAATTGCCGCCCGGCAAGGTTATAATTGAAATAATTGACGAACTGTCAATTATACGTGATGATCATCCGGAATTTACTTTTGATTCCGGTGAAAGAATACCGGATGATATACGTGATAGCACAATTATGGCAACTATCCGCAATTTAAGAATCAAGCCGATTATTCCATAAATTTTAAACCACGAACCACATGAACTTTTAATACATATCTTGTCGTTATTAGTGTTGGCTAGCGTATGGACGCTGAGTCTGTCGAAGCGTCCTTGCTCCCTTCGACAGGCTCAGGGAGCGACCCCATCCGTTCGTGAGGTTCGTGGTAAATTATTTATTGTCTGCCGCTCTCTCGTTTAGACATAACCGGATAGAATGATATATATGTCGGAACGTCAAAACCTGAGCCTTTGGAAACTACATTCAACGCGGGATTTGTTTTGTGGTGCAGAGTTACATTCTTGATTAATTGCGTTATCCCGCCGAATCTTCCCGAGTCCATGCCCGATATGCCGACGCCGAAAAAGAAAGGACCTGTGTCGCTCGCGTGCGGAACGTGGGTTTTTACAAATTGGCTGTGTCCTTTTGCTCCGGAAATATCATAAGTTAAGGTAAACCATTCGTTGGGAACCGCGCCCATGCTGTCCCATGTTCTGGGAGTGTTGTCCATGATGTACGGACCGTTAGAACTGTCGGGACCGTCGCCCATATTAAAGTTGCGATATGAACCCGCAAGTTCAAATTGATCCTCAGTGTAATTGCCCATAAGCCTGACAGCGTTGCCGTTGCGTATTTTTTTGTTCATGTTGTCTTCGTCTATCAAATAGTCCGCTGTGATTTTGCTATAGTCGCCCCATTTTGCGCCGGCAGGAAGCTCGAATTTGAAGATTGCGTAGGCTCCGTTTTCCAGCGTAAGTCTTTCTGTTCCCGGGGGCGGCGGCGGCGCAGCTTCTTTGGCTTTTGCAGGCGCTCCGGCGCTGGAAGAACTGG
>Ga0268262_10000941_pt1 | contig 37603 bp, 31 predicted proteins | sample TergutNc150P3_FD_190354 | JGI IMG/M metagenome (GOLD analysis project Ga0268262, IMG submission 190354) | Nasutitermes corniger P3 segment gut microbial community from laboratory colony in Florida, USA - Nc150 P3 (SPAdes) (version 2) | ecosystem: Host-associated > Arthropoda: Insects >...
ATTCCCCTTCCCATACTTTATTATCGAGACTTTATAGGGCAGTATTATCGGTTTGTTCGTGTCATCCTTGAGATAGGTGCTTAAACTTTAAATTGCTGCGCATAATTGTACTTACATTGACATATAAAGAAGCCTTAGATAAAATTGCTAAACGGTGGTAAGTTTGCTTCACCGAGGAGCCTGTCGGCTCTTTTGCGAGAGTGGTGGAATTGGCAGACACGCCAGACTTAGGATCTGGTGCCGCAGGCATAAGGGTTCAAGTCCCTTCTCTCGCACTGTTTTAAGACATGAAAAGCGAGTAATGTGGCATTGATAAAGAAAAATGCCATATAGGAATAAGGGACTTGAAGGGTTCAGCCTGCCGACCAGGTGGGAGGAAAAGGCGCCATGGATGGCGCCGACAAGGCTGAACCCCGGCCCGGAAAGCCGAGACAGGATGCCGAGGCTTGGAGGGTAAGTCCCTTCTCTCGCACTGTCTAAGAATTCGATATTGCGCAACAAAGAGGGCTTAGAGTGAATTTAACCAAAGAAATTCAGAAACTGGAGAAATCCAGGGTGAAATTGAACGTTACTGTCGGAAAGGATGATATCCGTTCCGAATATGACGAACTCCTTAATTCCTATACCAAGACCATTCAAATTCCGGGTTTCAGAAAGGGAAAAGTCCCGCGGGATGTGCTGGTAAGAAAATTCGGGGACGCCCTCAAGGGCGAAACCATGGGCAAAATAATTGAAAAGTCCCTGGAAAATGTGCTTGGCGACGAGACTTTGCCCAGAGAAAGCAAACCCCTGCCCTATTCAACCCCGCGCATGGAAGAAGAGCCAAAGCTCGATCTGGAAAACGACCTGAAATTTTCAGTTGTATACGACGTGCTTCCGGAAGTTAAGGTAGAAAAATGGCAGGGCCTGGAAGCGGAGATCCCGGATGTTTCAATCGGAGACGAGGATCTTAACCGGGAATTGGAACACATTCGGGAGCATAATTCTATTGCCCTTGATAAAAACGAAGGCGAGAGCGCCGCGGAAGGCGATGTATTAACGGTAGACTACTGTGAATTGGACGAGTCCGGGGAAACTCTGAGCGGAAGCGAGAGGGAGGATTTTACTTTTACCCTCGGCTCCTCCAACAATATCTATCAATTTGACGACGATGTTAAAGGAATGAAAAAGGGAGAAACAAAAGAGTTCTCCAAAACTTACCCGGAAGATCATAAAGATTATCCGGGGCAAACAAAAAAAATTAAGGTTACCCTTACGGCGCTAAAAATTAAGAAACTCCCCGAACTGGACGATGAGCTGGCCCAGGATGTGGACGAGAAGTTTAAAACTCTTGAGGATCTTAAAAACAGCGTTCGGGAACGGCTCAATAAAGACCTGGAACACAGGCTAAGAGATATGAAAATAAACAGGCTTCTTGAAATACTAATGGAAAAAACTCCGGTGGAAATACCCGAGTCCATGATGCGCATTGAACTGGACTCCAGGTGGCGGAATTTGGCGAGGCGTTTCAACACCGACACCAACGGGCTGTACAAAATGATAGGAAACGGGCAATCGGAAGCGATTATTGACGGGTGGAAAGGCGAAGCCGAAAAAGCCCTCCATTCCAGGCTGATTGTAGAGACCCTGATTGAGGAGCTGAAACTTGACGCCAATGACGAAGAAATAGAAAAAGAACTCGAAAGGCAGGCAAAAGAAAGCGATGCCTCAATAGAGGATATAAAAAAGTACTATGGGGAAAACCAAATGGTGGAATACTTGAAAGAAGACATAAAAGAACGCAAGTTTTTTGATATACTCCTTGAAAAGAACACTGTCAAGTCCGGGGAGAAAAAAAGCTATATAGACCTGTTCTCCAATAACGGGTAAAGTATTGGTATGGACGAGAGAATGAGCAATCTGGTTCCCTTTGTTGTTGAGCAAACCGGCGCGGGGGAAAGATCATACGATATTTTTTCGCGCCTTCTAAAAGACAGGATAGTGTTTCTGGACGGGGAGATTAACGATCAAAGCGCGGATTTGGTGGTAGCCCAGCTCCTTTTCCTGGACGGCCAGGATTCGGAAAAGGACATAAATCTCTACATCAATTCCCCGGGCGGCTCCGTTACCGCGGGCCTCGCGATTTACGATACGATACAGTATTTGAAAAGCAATACACAGACCATCTGCATCGGCCAGGCAGCCAGCATGGCGGCGCTTATTCTCGCGGCGGGAACGGAAAAGAAGCGTTTCGCGCTTCCTTCTTCCAGGGTTATCATCCATCAGCCCTGGGGCGGAGCGCAGGGGCAAGCCAGGGATATCGGGATACAGTCCAAAGAAATTATCCGCCTAAAAAAGCTCACAATCAACTATTTTTCCAGGCATACCGGCAAAGACCCGGATCAGGTTGCAGGGGACATGGAAAGGGATTTTTATATGTCCGCAGAAGACGCGGTAGCATACGGGGTGGTTGATTCGATTCTGGAGAGGAAAAAAAATGGCAAAACTTCGTAACGGGCAGGGAGATTACGATCGCACCTGTTCTTTTTGCGGTAAAAGCGCGGACATGGCGAGGCGGCTTATTGCCGGCCCCAGGGATGTCTATATTTGCGACGAATGTGTCGAGGTGTGCCGCAAAATCCTTACCGAGGAAGATCACGAGCTTTCAAGCCAGTTTACCGGAGACATTCCAACTCCTAAGGAGATAAAGGATTACCTCGATCATTTTTGCATTGGCCAGGATGTGGCAAAAAAAGCCCTTTCCGTCGCGGTTTACAATCACTACAAGCGCATTGCCAATCCCTCAAAAGAGCATGACGATGTCGAGATTGAAAAATCAAACGTGCTTTTAATCGGCCCGACCGGCACGGGAAAAACCCTTCTGGCAAAAACACTCGCGAAGAAACTTAAAGTCCCATTTGCCATTGTAGACGCCACAACCCTCACCGAAGCGGGCTATGTCGGCGAAGACGTGGAAAATATCCTTTTAAAGCTGATTCAGAACGCAGGCGGAAACATCGCTGCGGCGGAAAGGGGAATTGTATACATAGATGAAATTGACAAGATAGCCCGTAAAGGCGAGAACGTTTCCATCACCAGGGACGTTTCAGGCGAGGGCGTGCAGCAGGCGCTGCTCAAGATAATCGAAGGCACCATCGCCGCGGTTCCTCCGCAGGGAGGTCGCAAGCACCCCAATCAGGAAATGATCCGTATCGATACGACGGACATTCTTTTTATATGCGGCGGCGCTTTTGTCGGGCTGGACAAACTCATCGAGCGTCGGGTGGTTGAGCATCCAATGGGCTTTGGGACCGATACCAAGGATCACAAAGGAAAGAACCTTAAAGAGCTTTACGACGCCCTGCACCCGGACGACCTTATCCACTTTGGAATGATCCCCGAGTTCATCGGCAGGCTTCCAATCACCGTAAGCCTGGAAGAGCTTAACAGGGATGATTTAAAGAGGATTATCACCGAGCCTAAAAACGCGATTATCAAGCAATACACCGCTTCGCTTGCCATTGACGACGTTAAGCTGGAATTCACCGAAGACGCGATCGACGCCATTGCGGATACGGCAATTAAACAGAAGACCGGCGCAAGGGGACTCAGGGCTATTGTAGAAAAGCTAATGACCGATATTATGTTTGAAATCCCGTCCATCAAGGGATTCAAGCATGTACTTATAACAAAAGACACGGTGCTTAAATCCGAGCCCCCCGAAATTCAATCCCTGCAGAAAATCGCTTAAGTTCGCCAGAGCCAGGAATGAAACCTTTCGGCAGCTCAAAAACCAAAGTCGAAGAGTACCCGCTGCTTACCTTAAGGGAGCTGGTTATTTTTCCCCAGACAATAATATCAGTTTTTATTACCTATAAATCGGGCATTGCCGCCATCGAAGAAGCCCTCAGGGGAGAAATGCGCCTTTTTGCGGCATGCTTAAAAAGCAATGAGGCTGCCGCTTCCGGTTATAAACCGGAAGAAACATGGGATGCCGGGACAGTGGTGCGTATTGTCCAGAATTTAAGGCTCCCCGACAATACCTTCCGGGTGGTTCTTCAGGGGGAATACCGGGCACTCCTGGTATCGTTGAACCAGAAAAATAATACCACCCTGGCAAAGGTTGATCCAATCAAGGCTGAAAATCCCGATCCTGTTGAGCAGGAAAAAGGCAAAGCTAAAGCCCAGGAGATTGCAGGATTAATGAGGGCAGTGCAGAAATCCTTTGTCCAGTACGCGGAGTTTACAAAAAAGGTTAGTACCGAAATTCTTTCTGCGGTGGATAAAACAGAGAACTCTGAAAAACTTATCAACATTATAGCAAATGCCATGACAATAAAAGCGGAAAGAAAAATCAGCCTTATCCGCATTGCAGATCCGGCTTCAAGGCTCGAAAAGCTTCTGGAAATCCTTGAAATGGAAAATGAAATTTACGGAATTCAGAAAAATATTTCAGGCAAGGTAAAAAGCCGGATGGACAAAAACCAGCGGGACTATATCCTTCACGAACAGCTCAAGGAAATAAACAGGGAACTGGGAAAAGACGCGGCGGAAGACGAGTTTGCCGAGCTGGAGCGGAGCATTGAAGAACGCCGCCCCGGCGAGGAAGTGCTGGCTAAAGCCCGGAAAGAAATAGCCCGGCTCAGAAAGCTTCAGGCGTTTTCACCGGAAGCCGGAGTGTTAAGGGCTTACCTGGAATGGATCAACGACCTTCCCTGGAGCGAATACAGCGCGGATGCGTCAGACCTTTCAGAAGCGGAAAAAATACTCAACGAAGACCATTATGAAATGAAAAAGGCCAAGGAAAGGATCATCGAATTTATCGCTGTAAGGCAGTTGAACGCCCAGGCCATAGCTCAGCAGCAAGTCCCCCTTGGCATCAAAGGGCCCATACTCTGCTTTGTGGGGCCGCCTGGTACAGGCAAAACCAGCCTGGGCAAATCTGTTGCCAGGGCGCTGGGGCGAAAATTTATCCGCATTTCCCTGGGCGGCGTCCGGGACGAGGCGGAAATACGGGGGCACAGGAAAACATACGTAGGCGCCCTCCCTGGGAAAATAATCCAGTCAATGCGAAAGGCCGGGACTATGAACCCCGTATTCCTCCTGGACGAGATCGACAAGCTTTCCAGCGATTTCCGTGGGGATCCCGCCTCGGCCCTGCTTGAGGTTCTGGACCCTGAGCAAAATTCCACATTTACCGATCATTACATGGAAGTCCCTTACGACCTTTCCAAGGTGCTTTTCATCACCACGGCAAACTCGCTGCATACAATCCCCTACCCGCTTCTGGATCGGATGGAGATTATCGAAATTCCCGGCTATGGGGAAAATGAGAAACTGGAAATCGCGAAGAAATTCCTTGTTCCCAAAGAATTAGAGGAGAATGGGCTGGCCAGGGCCAAAATAACTTTCAAAGACGAGGCAATTTTAGAAATAATCCGGCACTGGACAATGGAATCAGGTGTGCGCAGCCTTGAAAGGGAAATAGCCCGATGCGTAAGGCGCATCGCGAAAGTAGCGGTGAACAAGGAATACGGCAAAAGCGCAGACAAGCCTATCGAAAATTTCAGAAAGAACATCGACAAGGAAGATTTGGAAAAACTTTTAGGAAGGCGAAAATATAAAAACGACGTGGTGTTCAAGGAAGCCCGCATCGGGGTTTCCTACGGGCTTGCCTGGACTGAAACAGGCGGCACTATGCTCCCTGTCGAAACAATCCGCTTTGACGGCAATGGGGAAAACATCATAACCGGCAACCTTGGAGACGTAATGAAGGAAAGCGCCAGAATCGCCATTTCGTTTTTACGCAGCGTCCAGGACCGCTACAATTTCCTCGTAAAAAACATGGCAAAAACCGATTTTCACATCCACGTTCCTGAAGGCGCCATTCCCAAAGACGGCCCCTCCGCCGGCATAACCCTGGCTGCCTCGCTTCTTTCAACCCTCTGCCAGGTTCCCCCTCTGCCGGGCTTCGCCATGACCGGGGAGCTTACCCTTACCGGCCGCATCCTTCCCATAGGCGGGCTAAAGGAAAAGCTCCTTGCGGCAATCAGAAACGGAATGGAAGAAGTACTGCTCCCGGCTGACAACAAGGAGGACTGGGAAGAGCTTAACGCCGATATTAAGAAATCCCTTAAAGTTAATTTTGTAGACAACGCCTGGGAAGCCTTTGGGATCCTGTTCCCCAAGGGGATTTTACGCACAAAGAAAAAGCCGAGTACTCCAGCTAAAAAGCGTCATAACAATCTGTAACATCTAACCTTTACTCAAAAAATTTCTCACAAAGGCACAAAGTTCACGAAGAACACAAAGAAAACGAAATACTTTGTATTTACCCCTTGTGTCCTTTGTGCCTTAGTGCCTTCGTGTGAAGTCTTATTGGATTTAGATAACTACACTTGCATGTCTTCCCCAGTCTCAGGATAAAGCGAGCGGTAAACCTCAAAATATGAACCCCCGCTGGATTCATCTTTCGTTCCATTTAAGCTTGCAAGCAGCGAAAGCCTTTCCAGGCTGTATATGCTTCCGGCAGAGCCAATCCTCGCTTGGCGGTAGGACTTTTCTTCCTTTGCTTCTACAATTTCCTTTTCACTGTCTTTTCCTGCATACACATAGCCCCACAAAAGCGATGAAAGTGAATGTTTTTTCCCGCCAGACGGAATGAAAACATTCATCGCTTCAACAACTTGTAATCCCTCAGGAAAGAATTTGTTAAGGTTTTTTTTAAATTGTTCAATAGAAAAATATCCGTCAGTTTCAATAGAAGCAATCTCGGCTCCGGCCTTAATACCTAATGAAAGAGGAGAAGCGATTTCCAGTTTCGGTAGCGGATTAAATCCCTGAGTATAAATAACGGGAATGCCGGCCCTTAAAAAGGCCATCGAGAAAATTTCCAAAAGCCCCAAGTGAGGATGAAAAACGGCTCTTCCCTTTTTTGAAAATGAGAATATTATCCTGTAGGTATCAGGGTCTGTTTTGCTTGTTCTTGGTATTTCCAGCTCTTTGCCACTGGTATTTTCTTCATAATGTATGATATTTTGTACAATTTTTGAAGATTCATTGCACATACCGCAATTGCTACATTTTTTTATACATGGATATGTAAGTTCTCCTATACGAGACTTTTCCATTTCTTGCAAATAAAAATTTTCGTTCAATCCTGAATAAATACATGACCATGGAAACGGAGCTGAAGCATCTTTTTCACTCAAAAAATCATCGACAAGATTTTTGTGTTTTACTAAAATCTCCTCCCACATATCCTTTTTTAAAAACTCTGTCCAGGAATCAAGCCTGCATCCCGCTTTGAAGGCTTCTTCAAAAATTGCCCCTGCCCTTTCATCCCCCCGGCTTGCAATTCCTTCAATTATTGAGATTAGCGGATACTGTATGCCAACCTTATGCCCCTGGGGCTTTAGCCTGTTCCGTATATAAGTAAGTTTCTCTTCCGCCTCTTCCGTGCTGATTTGCCTTGCCCATTGAAAAGGCGTATGGGGTTTTGGGACAAAGGTGCCAATATTTATATTAAAACTCATTCGGGTTTGCCGGGCCACTGTTTCAACGAAAAGCGCTATTTCCTCTTCTTCGACAGAAGAAGATTCTTCTTTAAGGTTAGCTCCTTCAAGCGGAAGGCCAATCATAAAGTAAAACTTGGCGCCCCTCCACCCCCGCTTCTTTGCCTCGCGTAAAATGGAAACAACGTCTTCTCCCGATACCTGCTTGTTTATAGCCATTTGCCAGAAATCCGATGGTGTTTCAACCGCAAAGGTAAGCCCGCTCTTTCTTACCAATGAGATTTTTTCCAATAGATCTAGAGAAAAACTTGAAACCCTTAAGGAAGGAAGCTGAAATGAAACATGATGGGAGCTGTATTTTGCGTTCAGATGATCCAACAGATCTTCAAGGTGCAGATAATCAGCCGATGAAAGGGAAGAAAGCGTTATTTCTCTGTAGCCGCCGCTTTTAATTAAAGAGCCGACTTCTTCTTCGACAAGATTGGCGCTTTTCTGGCGGGCGGGCCTGTACCAATAACCGGCGTGGCAAAAACGGCAGCCGTTTGGGCAGCCTCGCATAATTTCAACCGCTCCGTGATGGTGAACTACTTTCATGCTGGGTACAGGAAACACCACGCCAGGCCGGTCGGAAAAACCGTTGTCTACTGCCTTTACGGCCTTATCTTTCCCGCTTGCCCAGACAGACGGGTGGGAGACGAGCTTGCTCAATAAGTCTTCCCTTTTTCCGCCTGATTTCTTTATATCGCGCAGATCAATGGCAAGCTCGAAAAAGCCGCCTTCCGCTTCGCCTATCCAGAAAGCGTCTATAAAATCCGCGTAGGGCAGCGGGTTTGAGACACAAGGCCCCCCCATAATGACCAATGGATCATCCTCACTGCGATCGCGGCGGCGAAGGGGAATGCCGGAGACATCAAGCATGGTTAAAAGGCCAGTAATTAAAAGCTCGTAGCCAAGGGTGAACATTAAGAGGTCAACATCCCCAAGGCTAATCCCGGTATCCAGGCCGTAGAGTGGTAAATTACGGCTTCTTAATAGCCCTTCAAAGTCAGGAGCAGGGGCAAAAGAGCGGTCGCAAAAAATGCCTTCTATACGGTTGAGCCGGTTGTAAAGAATTTTAAGCGCCTGATTTGACATTCCGATTTCATAAAGATCGGGAAACGCGATAACAGCGCTCAACGCCGATTCTGTTAGCTCTGGCGAATCTTTATTCAAAAGGCGGCCATATTCTCCGCCAGTATAACGCCCGGGTTTTTCTACTGAAAGCAGCAATTCGCCCAAATCTGTCAGGGGATCTATATATCTCTTATTTGCTCCCATTAATGGGCATACCTTCTTACGTGAATGCTCATGGCCAACCCTATTCCTATCATTGAAGACAGAACCGCCGACCCACCGTAAGACACAAACATTAGCGGGATACCGGTAATTGGCATAATTCCCATGGTCATTCCCACATTAACGATAAAGTGAAATGCGAACATATAAACCAGCCCGGCAACTATGTAGGAACCAAAAGAATCCGATGTAATTTTCATTATCCTTACGAGCCTTAAAAAAATAAGCAGGAATAGCGCAAACACTAAAACTCCGCCGGCAAATCCCCATTCTTCCGAAAGGATTGAAAAGATGAAATCCGTGCTCTGCTCCGGCAGATAGCGGTAATGGCTCTGGGTTCCCTGTAAATAGCCTTTGCCAAACGGGCCTCCGGATCCAATTGCGGTGATAGATTGAATGATCTGCCAGCCAAAGCCCCTTGGGTCTACATTGGGATCCATAAAAACAATAAGCCTCATAACCTGGTACTGCTTTAGCATTTTCTGCGCCAGGTATGAACCACCCAGCGATACGATAAAGATGCTGGCGCAATAGCGTATCCAGTAAAAATATCGCTTCTCGTAACGGACGTACCCGATCCATGCAATTGCGGCAATAAGAATCAAAACTATGCAGCCTGCTGCCACAAAACGGGAATTGGCAAGCATCATAAGGGCCGGTATGGCGTTGTTCATTATGAAAGACTGCCAAAACGGAAGCACCAGAAGCACCCCGGCAAGGACAATTGAAAAACCAAAAAAGGCAATGTACCTGATGGAAATCCCCGCGACATAAGACATTCCTAAAAGTATAGGAATAAAAACAAGAGCGGTTCCTAAATCCGGCTGGACGAGGACCAGCATCATTGGGATCATTGCGATAATACTGCAAATAATAAAACGAAGGAAATCGTTCTCGTTTCTTTTGGTGCTGTCTAAATACCATGCCAAGAAAAGTATGGTCGCTATTTTGGCAAATTCAGACGCCTGGAAGCCCAGAAAGCCTATCCTTAGCCATCTGCTTCCGTGTATTATCCTGCCAAAAATAAAGGTAACCACAAGCAATGCAAGCGTTCCAATATAAAAATAAACGGCTAAATCGTAAGTCCGCTTGAAATTAAGCATGGAGATAACCAAAGCAAAGACCAGGCCTATCGATGCCCAAACGATCTGCTTTTTATACTCGCTGGAAATAAGGACCCCTTCGCTGGTAATCCCAGAAGAATAAATAAACAGTATGCCGAATACGACCAGGACCAAAGCGGCCAAAAGCAGAATAAAGTCTATTTCCAAAAAATCCCGAATCTTCATGCCTTGTTTATTCCCTTCGCCCCTGTACCGGCTGGGCATTGTAGATTCCCAGAGTTCTCGCGGCTTCTTCGTAAGTTTGATTTGCGAAAATTCCCTGGTAAATCAATGCCGAACAGTACGGCGCCCACCACTCCCACGCGTTGACAGCTTCAACAATAACCGCAACCACAATTCTTTCTTCCGGCTTGTCAGTTTCATAGGGCGCGAAGGAAGTGAACCATGAATGCCAGTTCTCAGGCAGCCCCACTTCGGCTGTTCCCGTTTTCCCTGCAATCTGAACTGCCCTGATGTTAAGAGGGTACTGCGCGGTGCCTTCGCTTATTACCCCGCGCATATCACGGCGTACCAGGGCAAACACCGAAGGGTCAAGATCGCTTTTATGCAGTATCCTGGGAGCTACGCTGGTTTCTACCGCACCAGTTTTTGGATCCCGAACCTCCTTAAGCACATGAGGTTTATAGATTACACCGTTGTTAACCACCATGGCCGCCATGTTTGCCATCTGCAGCGGGGTAACCAGGGTGTAGCCCTGCCCTATTGATGTATTCATCGTATCCCCGCCCTGCCAGCGTTCATGAAGACGCCGTTCCTTCCACTGTGGAGTCGGGAGAAAACCGCTTATTTCGCCCGGAAGGTCTATGCCTGTAACATCACCGTAGCCGTAATCCCTGGCGTAAGTAATGATGTTTTCAATGCCAAGGTAATCCCTCCCGACAGTCCAGTAATAAATATCACAGGACTGCGCCATAGCCCTCTGCAAATTCAGCCTGCCGTGACCACGCCTGATATGGCAATGCCATTGCCTGTCGCCGTAGTCAATTTCCCCCTTGCACTCCACAAGCTGTTCCGTGGGAAAGGCGTTCTCCGCCAGGATGCCGGTAGTCATTATAACCTTGAAGGTTGAAGCCGGAGGATAGCTGGACTGAATGGCACGGTTGATAAAGGGTTTGTTAGGATCGTCCAGCAAAGCAAGGTACGCTTCTTCCAAATCCGTTTGATTGAAAATATTCGGATCGAACCACGGATACGAAACCATTGCGAGTATTTCGCCGTTTGTCGGGCGCAGAACGACAACAGCCCCCATCCGCCTGCCCAGGGCTTTCTCCGCAAGGGTTTGAATTTTCCTGTCTATAGTAAGAACCAGGTTTTTCCCCGTCTCAGGGTTTATCCTCGTGTTGTCCCCGGTAACATTCCTTCCCCTAACGTCAACAGTCCTGGTTTCCCGCCCTTCTTTCCCACGCAGCAACTCATCGTACTGCTTCTCAATTCCGCTCTTCCCTATTATATCCCCCTGCTGGTAGCCCTGGTTGTAAAGGACCGTAAGCTCGTCCCTTGTTATATTGCCTACATAGCCGATTATGTGCGCGAGGCTGCCTGTATCCTGATAATTACGCAGGGGTTTGGACTGCCAAAAAACACCCGGCAGCGAATCCGCCTGTTCGGAAAGGACGGAAATCGTGCTAAAAGAAACGTTAATGGCAATCTCCACAGGCTGGTAAAGGAAATATATCGATCGCGGCACTTTTCTTTCAAGTTGATCAAGCGGAAGCCCCAGTATTGATGCAAGGCGGGCTAAAAGCTCCTGCATTTGAGCGGCCGGAACCTCAGCGGGAATTATACTCACCGCAAAAGATTCGGCATTTAAGACAAGAGGCTGGTTGTAATTGCGGTCGTAAATTTCGCCGCGCTGTGCCGGAATAACCGAAGTCTGCCTGGCAATATTCGTAGCCCGCAAGCGGTACAAATCCCCGCTGAAAATCTGCATGCTGAAAAGACGGATTGAATAAATTATAAACAGCGCGATAAAGCCAATCCTGAGCACTATGAAGCGCCTCTCGGCGTTTTCTTCCCCGTCTTCCTTCATTGTCCGCCCTCCTTTGACTCCGCGAGAAGGGGCCCGAATAACCTAAGCAAACCGAACAACAGTGGGGCTGTAAGGACATTCAATCCAAGCTCTATCCAGAATACCAGGGCTCCAAACGAATAGGATGGAACAGTCTGCGGAAAAAGCAAATGAAGCAGAAAAAAAAGCAGGGCTTTTATAATTGTTGCCCCTGCGCAGAGCGCCATCGGGAAAAAGAAAAAATCAAGGTAGAAAGTGCCTTTCATTAGGCCTGTAAGGGCGCCTGTCAGGGTACGCACAAAAGAGTTAAGCCCCAAAGGCGATGACGAAAGAAAATCCAGCAACACTCCGGAAAAAAAACCTGTCAGCTGCCCTGACATAGTCCCGTTCATATAGGCGGCATAAACCAGAATGCCCAAAGTAAAATCCGGTACTGCATGAATGTATACAACAAAGCGGGAAAAAACTGTTGACTGAAGAATTGCCATAGCAACGGTTAATATTAAAGCCCAGATAATTTTTTTAACCATCGGTTTCTTCCATCTGCTTTATTACAAATACGTATTCCAGGCGTAAAAAATCTATGGAAGGCTCCAGTTCCACTTCCATGGAAAGATCGTCTTCCTGGTATATAACGCGATTTACCCTTCCAATATTGATGCCGGCAGGATAGATACCCCCAATACCGCTGGATACCACCATATCGCCGATGCTGATTTCGTCCCTCGCCCCTTTTCTGATAAAGCGCATTAATAGGGGTGCCTCAGGAATTCCCCGGCCTTCGACAATCCCTTCGTAGCGGGATTCAGATAGTCTGGAAGACACGAAACACCTGGAATCATAAAGCGGCATCACAAGGCTTTCAAAAGCCCCGGCGTTTACAACTTTGCCTACAAGCCCCTGCGTCCCGTTATGGTAGGCGATCACCGGCATATTAACTGACACACCCGCATGAAACCCCTTATTAATTACAAAGGCGGAAAAAAGATTATTCGGATCACGGCCGATAAGAACCGCCGGAATGTGCTGGTATCGCAGATCGCGGGAAAAACCTAACTGCTCCCTAAGGCGGTTATTCTCTTGCCTGATTTCAGCGGAAGATCGCTCAAGCTGCTCATACCTGGCGATTCGCTCAGTAAGCTCTATATACTCCCGCCTCAGGGAAGCAAGCTCTCTTATGGATAAAATGGTACGCGATATAACGGACGAAGCTTCATATATGCCGCCCCTAAGCCCGGAAAACATTGTCAAGCCCAGATTTTTAACGTTTTCAAGCACATTCTGGGAAGAAAAGAAAAGCGCAGAAAAAGAAACAAGGATTAGGGAAATAAAAACATAAAAATCAGAACCAAATCCTTTTTTCTGCTTCTCTCTCCCTATCTTCATGAAAACCCTATTAATTATTTAAGCTATCGTACATATTGCGGATTTCATAACCTCTTGTCTTGTCAAAATACTTGCCCGCACCCAGGGCGACGCAGTCCAGAGGGCTTTGGGCAAGGATTACGGAAACCCCGGTTTCTTTGGAAATAAGTTTTGGCAGCCCTTTAAGAAGGGAACCGCCCCCGGTCATTACAATACCGCGTTCAACAATGTCCGCTGCAAGCTCAGGCGGGGTTTTTCCCAGGATGGATTTTACTTCATCCAGAATCTTATTGACAGGTATCTTAAGAGCTTCCCTGATTTGCTCCGAATCTATTTCCAGCCGCCTGGGCAGCCCGGTACCGGCATCAGTCCCCTTGATCTCCATCTTTTCAATTTCTTTATCAGGAAAGGCGTTGCCAATTTCAATCTTTAGCCTTTCAGCGCCACCACCCCCTATAATCAGGTTTAACTCGCTTCTTACGTATTTAATGATGGCTTCGTCAAAATCGTCTCCCGCTGTCCGTATGGCATTGGTTACAACCATATCCCCAAGGCTGATGACAGAGATTTCCGAGGTTCCGCCGCCTATGTCCACTATCATGTGGCCTGCCGGCTCGTGGATTGGAATTTCAGCGCCTATGGCAGCGGCAAGGCTTTCGGGGATAATCACAACTTCCCTCGCCCCTGCCTTGTAAGCGCATTCTTCCACAGCCCTGCGCTCAACTTCCGTTATGCTGGAAGGAATCCCAATAACCATGCGGGGCTTAATAAACCGGTAGCGCGGCAAAGCCTTTCCGATAAAATAGCGGATCATTTTTTCAGTAGATTCAAGATCCGCTATAACCCCGCCCCGCATCGGCCTTATCGCGTGGATGGATCCTGGGGTCCTAAAAAGCATTCTTTTCGCGTCAGCCCCTACAGCCATAACCTTGTTTGTTCCCTTTTCAACCGCAACTACAGATGGTTCATTAATCAGTATCCCTTTTCCGGTTACATAGATTAAGGTATTGCAGGTTCCTAAATCAATTCCAATGGCTGTACTCTGTCCAAACATATTCCCTCCGGGGCTTATATGCGATTAATTCAACCGGCTTCGCGCCAGCCCATGTGCCGGATCAATTCTTATTGCCCTGCGCCATTCTGCCCTTGCTCTGGTTACGTCTCCTGCCAGAGCATACAGTTCTCCAAGCTGAAAACGAGCTTCGGCATTATCGCCGCTTTCTTCGATCACCATTAAATATTCCTTTTCCGCACCCTGAATATCCCCGGTTTTTGCCAGTGTATTGCCCAAAACCAAACGTGCCGCAGCTGTGGTTTTGGAATCCTTTGTAATTTCCAGGCAGCGGATTAAATACGCTTTTGCCTGATCAATTTCATCAAGGGCAAGGTACGATTGCGCAATGGCAAGCAACAGGATATCCGAAGGAGAAGCATCGCCGACCAGGGCCAGCGAAAAAGCTTCCACGCTGCTTCGAAAATCTTTCATTGCCGCATAGGCAAGCCCCAGGTACTCGGGTATATCGGCTGCCCTGTATAGGGCTGCTCTTGCCTTTTCCAGGTAATTAACAGCCAAATCCGAATATCCCGATCCCTTGTAATAGTACGCTTTTCCCAGAACATATAAAACCCTTCCGTCATTCCCCCTGGAAAGCAGGGCTTTTCTGAGCGACCAGATGCAATCATCCACAAATGAAAGGGTGTCGAAGGTATTGGTTTGGGCGATGGCAAGCTGGTAGGCGGAAAAGCCATGTATTGTCAATAAAAAAAAATCCAGGGGTTTTTTTATCAACATCTGGCTGCTTTGCTTATAGGCGGCCTCAAACGCTCCCGATTCAAAAGAATCCCTTAGCTCCCTGCTTTCGTTGCGGCTCGCGCCTCTAATTTTCAGAAAAAAAACCGGCAAAAGCGAGAGAAAACCAAGAATCAATGCCCCCACAAGGACGTTCTTCAAGATTCTTTTTCTTCTAAAACCGGCTCCAAAAGCGGAAGAACGTATTAAAGGCATAATATTGTATATAATTATTTCGATAAAAAGTCAACGCGGGGAAATACTGATAATCCTAATAACATTTTTATTCATCTTTTTATAATTTTATGTTTCTTTGCGAGAGTTTATTTTCTCTGTGTGGGTGAATCAAGAATTATCGTCACCGGCCCGTCGTTTGTGTAAGTCACGTCCATATGCGCCTGAAAAACCCCGGCTTCGCAAATAAGGCCGCGCTCCCTGATCTTGCTAATAAAACATTCGTAAAGCCGGTTTGCTTTTTCCGGATCCGCCGCTTCCCCATAGTAAGGCCTGCGCCCCTTGCTGGCATCGGCAAGGAGGGTAAACTGCGAAACAGCAAGAACGCCAATGGTGGTATCCGTGTTTTTTTCCTGCCCAATGATATCCAATAGCGAAAGGTTCATCTTTCCCTGGGCATCTTCAAAAATCCTCGAATTTACTATTTTTTCGGCCATCCATTCGGAGTCTTTTTCACTGTCGTACCTGGCGACACCAAGGTACACCAAAAGACCGCTGGCGATGCTTCCGGTTACGGCATTATCGACTCTTACGGAAGCGTTTTTTGCCCTTTGGACAACAGCCTTCACTTCTGCTCCAAAAGTCCGGTTTGGTTCAGGGCTATGCCCTGGATAACAATTTTTAACTCGCGATCCGAAGAGATGGGAATTATCCGGCCCAAAATTTCCAGGGGGCGCTCAGGGTTAACCGGAATAGCAAAATCATAATCCACCTGAACAATGCCCTCCATCGTACGGCGGGTATCATAGCCCACAAGGAAATCAAAGGAAGTGCTGTTTTGCTCAACAACCAAATTGGTCGCCATGCCGCGCCAGATAATATGGCAGTCCCGGTAAATAAAAGGATCGCGTATAACATCGCTGTAAGAAAACCTGTCCTTCAGGGTGTCAAAGCCCGGCGTTACCATAAAAGAAATTAAGAGCCTGGCCCGGTTCTTAACAGGATCGGCAGCATTTGACTCAATAATTTTGTTAAGGCGGACCCTGGCGGCGTCATCGCGGTAATCGGCAAAAAGCTTTAAAGCCTCGCTGTACTCATCCAGCACCTGGCTTCTTGTCAGCACATAGCGGTAGCTGCCGCCGGTTTGTACAGGCGAATTCCGCTCTTCCTGAGCCAAAGCAATTTCAACAGGCAGAGTGCGGCGGCCCGGCTGCTTTCCCGAAAGCGAAATGAATCCCATTTTTAGGGCAATTCCTGAGGCGACAAGCAAAACCGCCATCGCGGTAATAATATACAAAACAAGGTTTTTCCTTGATATACCTACTTTTGGAAAAGGAGGAAAAATAGAACTAATAGAACCAGTATCGATCCAGGAAGAGATATTATCCGGCCCGGGATGCTTTCGTATTATTTTCAGCGCTTTTTTTGCGATCCTGTTTGATTCCTCAATGCTTTGAATTTCCAAATAAAGGTCTACAGCCTTGTCGGTGTCGCCGTGGTTCAGGTAAAGAGCCGCAAGGCCCAGCAAGGTTGAGGGATCCCTCATTTTCTGATCGTATGCCAGGCGAAAGTATGTCAGAGCCATGCCGAATATATGCGAATACAGGTAGGAAAGCCCAAGAAGGTAATAATAGGTAAAAGAGCCGTAATAGCGGTTTGCTTCAGGTTCCAGGGTTTTTATCGCCTGGTCGTAATTCTTTTTCCTGGCAAACCTTACCGCTTTCGCAAGAATGGGATCCAGCTTCATCGGATACCCTTCAGGAGCGCGGCTTTTTCCTGAATAATCATGTTCTTATGATAATATTCGTAAAACGTCTTGTAAAGCACTATGCAAATAAAGGCAAAACTTGTATAATTATGTAGGGTAATTATACCCTATTGGTAAAATATTCAAAGCATGAATGGTAAAGTCGAGGAATTTATACAATATGCTTATGATAGCCTTAAGGATGGAGACGAAATATCCGCCCTTGGCTTTCTCAAGGAGGCGTTAAGAGTCGATTTTGAGCACCAAGAGGTCCTTTACGCCCTCAAGTGCCTGAACTGGTGGCTGGAAAAATTCCAACGGCTGGATGGTTTAAGCGGTCCCTACGAGCAAGGGGGATACATTTTAGCCCAGTGGGAATTGTACAACGCGTTTCTGGAGCTTATAGGAAACGCCTATGATTCCTGCCAGTACGCCCTTAGGCGTTTTGTTTTTACAAAGGCGTTGGATTACTACCTTGAGCTTTTGTCTGACGGAACCAACCAGCAGGATCCCGCCCTGCTGTTACAGGCAGGCCGCTGTTACAAAGGCGCAGGTGAGTGGGAAGAGGCTTTGCGGTACATAGAGCAGGCAAGCCGCTTAAAGCGGGAAGACAGTGCCATTCTTTCCGAGCTTGCGGATGTTAACGCCCTTTTAGGCGAGACAAGAGCCGCAAAGGTGCTTTTTCGGGAAGCGTTTTACCTCGATCCGCAGGGGGTAGATCTTACGGGCCTGGAATCTGAGATGATTCGTAGCCTTAGAGATAAAGTCCGGGATTTGGGATACTCGGGAAATGAAGTTGCGGAATGGATTCCTGTCTGGGGATGTATCTGGGGGATTTTTTCGGTTAAAAGGGAATTGAAACCGGTGGAATTGGGCAGGCTGAAGCAGTCGATCCTTTCACTTGAAAATGAATACCGAAGCAAAAGCGGCAAGGCCTCGGCCGATTTATCTGGCGATAAATCGTGCGTAAAGCCCAGACTTTTAAACCGGTATTTTTGGCTCATCGATTATTGTGAGCATAACAGAGATACTACGGGTTTGATCGATGAAACCATGTTAAAGATAAAAGTCATCGATCCTTTAGTGCATGAACACTATAAAACATAGTTTTGGAACACAGGAGTTATATGATGTCTGAAACATTGCTAAAAAATGTCCAGGAAATGCTCAACGAGGAAAAATGGACCCGGGCAACGCTTAGCAATTACTCTACCAGCCAGTTTAAAGAGCTGGATACGATTTTAAAAGAAGCCAGAGAGGCCCGCATTGACGGCGAGCTTAAAAAACTCTGTGACGAGCATTTGGTCCATACAAAGAACAGCATAATTGCTCTCTACATGGGAGGCATGTCCGCCCTTTCGCAACAGATCATCGATGATTCAGCTATGGTAACCCTGGTTACAATATTTTTTGACAACCACAAATGGGTTATCGTCCGGTATCTGTGCGAAAGGATACTTGATTACGGGGAATCAAAGTTTGCCCTTCGCACCCTGGCGGAATGTTATAAAAACGAAAACGAAGAAGAAGCTTTATACGGCATTTGGGAAAGGCTGGTCAAGATCGATCACGAAGAAGCCGACCTTGCCAAAACGCTCGCCGAACACTATGAAAAACTCGGAGACCTTGAAAACTCAATCGATTTCTATAAAAAAACTCTTTACCGCTACATAAGCAAGCGGCTTTTCAGCAATGTCAAGGAAATATGGGACAAGCTGCTGGTCTACTGCCCTGAGGAAATAGACTTTTTTCTTCATGTCCAGAAGAAGGTCGCCAAGAACTTTGACGATCTTAAAGCGGGTGCGCTGCTAAAAGACGTTTATAATGTATGTATAAAAAGGGACGATATTAAAACTGCTATTGCGGTTTTAAAACTCATTCTGGAATACGACAATGACGATCGCCAGGCCAGAAGGGACATTACCGAGTGTTACAGAAAAAAGTACGCCGGGCACAGCCATCTTGAGGATTACATACGAATTTCCAGCCTTGCCCAGGGCCCCAGGAATGTTAAGGAAGCGGTTCAGGACTTTGAAAAGCACATCGCGTTTGATAAGGGGAATTTTGTCTTTCACAGAACCTGGGGAGTCGGGCGTATCGCGAATGTCCAGGGAGACGATATAATTATCGATTTCGCAAAACAGCGCAACCACTCGATGTCCCTGAAAATGGCGGTTAACGCCCTTCAAACCCTGTCAAAAAACCATATTTGGGTATTAAAAGCCACATGGAAAAAAGAAAAACTCCATGAGAAAGTCAAGAACGATCATGAGTGGGCATTAACTATTGTAATTAACAGCTATGACAATTCCTGCGACTTTAAGCGCATTAAAGCGGAGCTGGTTCCGTCCGTACTTTCCGTAACGGAATGGAACGGATGGAGTACCAAGGCAAGAGAAATTCTAAAAACCAATCCTTCTTTCGGGTCAAGCCCCGAAAACGCCGATCTCTATACTGTCCGGGAACGCCCAATCAGCGTCGAAGAAAAACTCTACAATGAATTTAAGTCCGCTCATAATTTCTTTGAAAGGGCACAATCCATCAGGAATTACGCCGCGCAAAAAGACGCCGATCTTGATACGGAGTATTTTTCCGAGATGCTCGATTACTTCACGGGTTATTTGAAATCCTACAGTCAGGTTAACGAACAGGTTGTATCTTCGTATCTCCTAATAAAGGATTTAGTCAGCCAATACCCTTACCTTGGAACAGGCATAAAAATAAATTTCCTGGATCTTTTCAACAGTATCGACAACACAGTAGAACTTTTCCTTAATTTAAAAGATCAGAAGCTTAAGGAAGAATTTCTAAAAAACATCAGGTTATTTGTACCGAATTGGGAAGATATTTATATTGGGCTTTTTCCACGTTATCCCCACAATTCAATTATTCATTATTTACAGAGAGACGGCCACGCGGAAAAACTTAAAGCCCTTACGATCAACTGTTTTGAAAATTTCAGGGACAACAAAGAAGCTGTTGTTTTCCTTTTCAAAAATTTTAACGCTGAGCCGTGGTTTAAAAACGCGAACATTCCGTATGAAAAGCAGCTTATCACCCTGATTCATATTATGGACATCAGTTACCGTGAAATTGAAAACCGCAGGGATACTACCGAGAACCGCAAGATCAGCAAACAGGTATATACAATCCTTTTTAAAAAGGGAGTAATCAACACTTATATTGATTCGGCGGATCCTGAAACAATTACCCGCATATATACTTTTATCAACGATGTCAAAGATCTGGATCCCGCTGACAAGATGGATCTAAGAAACAGGATCACCAGGAAATATCCTGACTTTAAATTCTTTGGGATTGAGGAAAAGAAGATCACCAACCTGGGCCTTTTGGTTACCCTTGCCAAATACCAGGAAAAGCAGAAACAGTTCACTGCTATAATCGAAGTTGATATTCCTGCCAATTCAAAAGAAATAGAATCGGCCAAACAGCATGGCGATCTGAAAGAAAATGCGGAATATATCGCTGCCAGAGAAAAGCAGACTCAGCTTAACTCCCTCGCGTCCAGGCTAAGCGAAGAGATTGACAGGGCGCAGATTTTCGATCCCTCTCTGGTCAATACTTCCAGAGTTTCCTTTGGAACACACGTAGTTCTGCTGAATAATAGCAATGGCAAAAGGGAAGAATTTACCATAATGGGCCCCTGGGAGTCCGATCCGGATAATTATATCATTTCTTATCTTTCGCCTTTTGGAGGGGCTATCTTAAACAAGGCTGTCGGCGATAATGTCGAATTTACAAACAACGATGAAAAGACATCGTATTTGATTGAAGGCATTTCTTCGGCGTTTTGATACCGGTTGTAAAGAATTTCGGGGGAGATGTATGAAAAAACCGATATTTGTCCTGATTTTTAGTGTTTTTTTAGTCTTTGGCATGTTCAGCCAATCCGCCAATTCATCGGGCCCCAGAGACCTGGTAGTTGTACTTGACACTTCCTCCAGCATGAGCAGCAGTTACAGGGAAACCAGCAATTATTTGATTGGCCCCTTTCTATTGGATAATCTCCGTATAGGTGATACTTTTCACCTTATATCCTTTTCCGGTACCCCAAAACTGGAAATTTCCCGCCGGATAGAAGGCTCCGGCGATGTGGAAACGATTATCGCCAGGCTGCTTTTAATGTATCCCCTTTATCCTGAATCCGATATTTCAGCGGCATTAAGTTATGCCGAAAGTTTCACCTCTTCATTGCCCAACCGTTCAAAAAAAATTGTACTTATTTCTGACGGCGATGCAGAGAATACGCAGAATCTGGTTAATGATAGCTCTGCACGCTTCAGGAGGCTTGGAGCGGAACTTCAATATATTAAAGTACCGGTAACAGGCAACGGTTCAGCCAGGGCACCGACAACAGCGCAAAACACGCAAACAACTCAACCGGCGCAAAGCGGACAGTCAGCGCAGGCAACTCAACCAACACAAACAGCGCCAAGCGGACAGGCAACGCAAACGACACAGCCCGCGCAGACAACTCAAACCACGCAAACAACGCAAGGCGGACAGGCAGCGCAGACAACACAACCTGCCCAAACAACTCAAAGCGGACAGGAGACGCAAAACACACAGGCAACTCAGGCTACGCAAACGGAGCAAACTGTCCAGCCAACTGAAAACAAACAACCATCCGAACCTGCACAGCAAACGCAAAGCCCTTCTCCCGGAGAAAGCCCTCAGACATCCAGCCAGGCAGCCACACAGGAAAGCGTCGCATCAGGTTCCACTCAAGCCCAAGCCCCGGCACAAGTTAGCAGCCAGGCGCAATCCGCCCAAGGCTCTTCGGGAACAAACGCAAGCTCTTCCGGCTTGAATATTCCCCTGCCCTTAATAGGCCTGGGATTGTTGTTACTTCTTCTCTTAATTGGGATTATTATTTTTGTGTCAAGAAGGCTGGTTAAATCTCCAAATCGTGTTTTAGCCAAAGCTGCGGCTCCTGGCCCATCAGCACCCGCTCCATCAGCAATAAAAACGGAGCTAACTATGAGCCGTAAACCAGATCAAGTCAGTAAACCGGTTCAAATCCGTAAAACAGATCCGGTCCTCGAATACCCTCCGCCCAGGGTGAAGCCCCTTCCCAAAGACAAGGTCTACGATGAAAGTACATACGGCAATGGAGGCCCCCTATTGCTTAACCTCTTTGTGGAAGATCAGAATACCGCGATAGGGAAAAGAAACATTCATTCGCTCAAACCAGGCTACTCCTTTACCATAGGCGGCGGCAAATCAGACTTCCTTATCTTCCTTGTTCCCATTCCTCCGCGCATTGCAGATGTCAGTTACGACGGCAGAAACTGTTCCTTTATACCCAGAAAGCCCCAGTACTTCCCCGACATAGGCTCTCAGACTATTCCAAACTGCATAGGCAAAACTTTCAGGGTAATCTCGGATAAAAAATACGAGCTTCACATCCGGCTTGAAAGATACGAGGATCCTTTACAAGCCCTGAATAAATTGCTTCGTTCAATTAAGGTACCAGGGCCGGTACAGTAACCGGTACAGTAAATAGCAGCTTTCTGTATGATTGTTCAATCAAACGGAGCATATATTTTTCAGGATATTTCGCTGGTTGTACCCTATGGCACGCCTGATTCCCATATTCATGAAGAAACCTCCCTTGAATTGATAGAAAAGGTTTTTGATAAAAAAGTTTTTTCTGATACTTTTGTCGTTCCCTCCCTTGACGGGCAGGCTGACATTTGCTCATTCATCATTCAGGAAGGGGAGCTTCCGGCAGGCTGGAAATCAATTCCCCTTAGGCAAGCTCTGGGTATCATGACCGACGGAGGTATGGCTGGCGGCCAGGGCCCTGTCGGAAGGATTCTGCGCTCATACCACATAAGCCAATGGCGCCAAAATTCGCTTTTTTGCGGAAGCTGCGGAAACCCCAACAGGGACGCCGATTCCGGCATTGTAGCGCGGCAATGTGTCGCCTGCGGCAAGCTAGAGTTCCCCCGTATCGCTCCTGCTGTAATTACTATTATTACCAATGATAAGGAGGAAGCCGTACTGGCGCATAACAAGAATTTCGCAGGCGGCTTTTACAGCCTTATCGCCGGCTTTAACGAAGCAGGGGAAAGCCTTGAAGATACTGTCGCGAGGGAAATAAAAGAAGAAATCAATATTGACGTTAAGGGCATCCGCTACATTCTTTCCCAACCCTGGCCTTTTCCAGGTTCCCTCATGCTGGGCTTTTCCGCCCGTTATGACGGGGGAGAGCTTAAACCTGATGGAATTGAAATTGACGACGCCAGGTGGTTTTCAAGGGATGCTTTACCCAGCCTTCCGCCCAGTGCCTCGGTCTCCAGGTTTCTAATTAATTTATGGGCTGCCGGGAAGCTGCCTGATTCGCCTTATGTCTGAGATGCGCCAGGATCCTTTATATAAAATGAAATCAAGTTCATCTTTATAGGGATTGCTCGCAATCGTTTGAACGCTGTTTTCATCATCGTAATTTGGCATCCATAACATATATTCAGCCGTAAGACTTGCCTTTTCCTCATTCATTGAAAAGCCGCTTGTTTTTAAATCGGTAATTCCAAAAACAATTTTATCTGTGTCAGGGCTGCCTTCATCAATCCATTTTTGGGCGGAAATAGACGAATTGGAATAAACTTCATAAGCCTGCCGCACGCGGCTTATCACAAAAAAATTCATTACCATGTCAATATCTTCACGCCCTGCTTTGCCCCTTACACAATTCTCCATCAGTGTGTGATCCAATTCTCCAAAGGCATTGTAGTAAGCCATGGCTACTTCAATTGGGCTCATGCCTTTGGTAATATCTCTGGATCGGTTTTTTACCAGGTCGTGTACAATAAAACCAATAAATGCAATAACCGCTATTGAAGCAATAATTACAATTCTGTTTCTTGCTGCAAAACGCTTTGTCTTTACAGTGAGTGCGCTTTTTTTAGTATAACGCGCCTTCTCTGTGTTTATTTTTATAGTTTCTTTTTCATCAAGAGTCCTTAGCCATGAAGAAACTGTCATGGAATCAGGAGCGCCTATAAACTCTATTATTTCAATTGGTTTGGGCCTTTTTTCCAATTCGCTTCTTATTTTCTTTATAGCCCTGCTAATTAGTTCCGACATATCAGGATCAAGGGCGGGCAGTGCCAGATTTGGCGGCAAAAAAACACCTTCGCGTATATTCTGGTGAATTTCTTCTATGCTTGTACCTGAAAAAGCGTCGGTGCCACAAAAAATGCGGTAAAGCATAGTTCCGGCACAGAATGATATTTCTTCAGCTCCTTCCAGATATGGATGCGCCCATTCAGCTTCATTTTCAGTTATGATAGAACATATAAAAAGATCGGCTGGTGGAAAGAAAACAGTGCCGAAAGGAAACAGATCATTTTCTTTATGAATAGTTAACGCACCTGATGAACCTCTAAGCATTACATTCGCCGCTTTTGCGAATTTTTCTTCCAGGACTATCTTTGCTTTTAGCCAGAAACGAAAAGCATTTAACGCTTCATCTTTGTTGTCGGATTTTATAAGCTCCGCTAATCTTTCTCCGGGAAAGATTGGACCCCAAAAAACAATGGTTTCGTCCGTTCCGGAACCTAGAGAGGTCACACCCCCGCTTTGCCAAATATCAACATTGCCATCCGGATAAATTATATAGCCAGGCTGTGGAATGGATTGTGCCATTTTTGTCCTGGCAAAATCCCGAGGATTAAGGCCCGTGTCAAAACCCAGGACTTCCTTTCCGTCAAGTTCAAAGCTAAAAATTTGTTTTTTCAATCGGGCTTCCTTAACCGCTATCGCTATCGCCCTCGTATTGAATATAGGTATCTGAAATAATCCAAGTCTGTGGATAGAGTCTTGTCTATAGACGGAATTGTTGTCCGGTAAGATTCTATTGCCCTCCAAAAATCAAAGAAATCCCTGTCACGGTTATAAGCTTCAGCGTAAATTCTTGTTGCCTCAGCATCTGCCGTTCCCTTAATGGACTCTGCCTCGCGGTAGGCTGTGGAGAGAACAGTCATGCGTTCGCGTTCCATCTGCCCAAGGATGTCGGCTTTTCTGCCTTCGCCTTCGGACCTTATAGCCTGTGCAATCTGGTTTCTTTCCTTTATCATCCTCGAATAAACGCTTTGGGTTAATTCTTCGTTATACCGGATTTGCCGGATCACCACATCAATAAGCTCAATGCCGTATTCGGGAACCATGCGCCTTGAACGGGCAAGCATTTCGGCGGAGAGCTGCCTTCTGCCCCTTGAAATCGGCTCGTAATGGACATCAGTTTGTATTGAGGAAGTAATAAACCCAGGATCCACATCGCCTGAAACGCCGAGATCATCAATGCTTATTTTGCGTTCCATAATTATATTGGAATTACGGACAGACTCGTTAAAATAATTTTCTACTACTACAGTTTTAACTTCGGAATCAATTACCTCGCCGAGCTTTTCATATGCCATGTTTACCGTTTTTATAGATTCGTAAAACTTTAACGGATCCGATATCTTCCAGCGGGCTGTTACATCCACCCATATATATTGTTTTTCCCTGGTTGGTATGCTTTTTTGTTCCCCATTCCAGGCCATGATTTTTTTTGGGTATTTTACCACATCATCAACAAACGGAATTTTCATGTAAAGCCCTGCCTGGTTTACCGAGTTTATTACCTTCCCCATCCTTACTATTACAGCCTGTTCCCCTTCGTCTATTACGTAAAATGGGCCGATCAAAACAAAAACAAATATTATTACTGCAATAATTACGATAGACTTTAGTTTTAATTTCATGCTGCTACCTGCCTGCTTCCTGTGAAGAACTTCCCAAATCCCTCATGGGAAGAAAGTTGTTAAACCTGCGATCAATCACAACCGTTTTTTCGCCATTCTTAAAAACGTCTTCCATCATTTCATAATAAAGGCGCTGGCGGGTAACATCGGGCGATCTTCTGTATTCTTCGTAAACTGAGTTAAAACGGGCAACGTCTCCTTCGGCGCGGTTTATTCGTTCAGCGGCGTAACCTTCGGCTACCTGGACAAGCTTGTCGGCTTCGCCTTTTGTGCGGGGTATTAACTCGTTATATGCCTGTTGGCCTTCATTAATCAGCCTGTTCCTGTCCTGTATCGCCTTATTAACGTCATCAAAAGCTTCCTGTACCAGAAGCGGAGGATCGGTGTTTTGAAGCTTTACGGTGATGACATTGATTCCAAGGCCGTAGCTCTTAAAAGTTTCATTCATGTATTCCGCGCCGATTACTTCTATCGCGCTTCTTTCAAAACCCATGATGTCCATTATTGCCCTGTCCCCGACCAGCATATTAATGACCGATTGTGAGACATCCCTGATGGTTTGGGTTCTTTCATTTACATTGAAAGCCCAAGCAAACGAGTCAACAATCCGGTACTGGATTATCCACTCTACGTCAACCATATTAAGGTCTCCGGTAAGCATTGTGGAAATGCTCATATCTTCGGTGTACTTGGAGTTTATTCCGGAACTAATGGTACGAAACCCGAATTGCTGTGTTTGTACATTTTTTACATTTACCAAAAAAGTTTTGTCGATCCCAAAGGGCATTTTATAGTGCAGGCCCGGCCCGGTCGTCGTTCTGTATTTACCAAAACGGGTAATAACCGCTTCTTCCGCCTGATCCACTACATAGAAGCTTGTTACAAGAAAAAAAAGCGCAAAAATAACAATAACAATTACGGAAATAGTTCCCGGATTGATTATCTTTGCGCCTTTTGACGGCGTAAAATGAAGCATTATTGACCTCCTGCTTTTTTATCCCATATTTTAGACATATCCAGCACGCTGTTAATTGAATTAAACAGCTGTTTCGCAGAGTTATTAATACTTTCAATTAGCTGAAGCAATTTTTTATGATCATCGGTTTTTGCAGCTTCATCCAGCATTTTATTTATTAAGTCTAACGGCTCTTTCATCTCACCCAATATTTTATTATAAGCAATAAGGGAAAAATGCATTTCAATACGCCTGAGAAGCAAATGGCTGAAAAACGGTTTATGTATATAATCCAAAGCGCCAAGATTAAAACCTTCCATTTCGCTTGTTGAATCATTTCTCGCGCTAAGAAATATTATTGGGATGTTTTTATAGGAATCACTGCTTTTTAGCTTTCGCGCCGCGTCAGTTCCGCTGGTACCTGGCATTTCCACATCCAAAAGGATCAAATCTGGTACCATGTGTTCCAGCAGCTCAAACAATTTTGCGACCGATTGAGCGGGGTAAACTTCATAATATGGCTTTAATATATTCTTGCACGCTATCAAATTTCCATTGTTATCATCAACAACGAAAATTTTTTTTAGCTCACTTGCCATACAATTCTTCTCCATGGAGGTGGCGGGAGTCGCCTTCCGGTCGCAAACGTCCTGTTTGCTCCCTCCAGACCGCCTCCGCGCTCCCCGCTGCATCCATGCAGCGGCGTAATCGATCAAGGCTTTCGCCTTAGCATCAACTCAAGAGCGCTACGTTTCGACTCCCGTATAATTACATCAAAATAAAAACAATATTATTCCTAGTGAAACTCCATGGAGGTGGCGGGAGTCGAACCCGCGTCCTGATACGCGAAATATAAGCGTCTACAGATATAGCCGTTTATTGGATTTTCGAGAGGGGCTTGGCTAAACGGCACGCGGCCCTTCCTTATTCCGGTAATCTTACCGGGCAGTCTCCGGAAACGGCTGCCCGGCCAGCCCTGATTGCGACGCGGAAGCCGTCCCTCAGAGCGGCGGAACGGTTCCACGCGGTTACGCAGCTAAGGCGTAATCGTAACTGACGTTATCGGCAGTTAATTTTTTTGCTCAATCAAGAGATGAGCGCTCTACCTGCAGCCTATACCCCGAACCGCACCAGTCGAAACCGGTGCACCCCCAATTTATCACTAAAATACCCAGTTTAGTATATCTTTATGATGAAAAGCAGGTCAAGGGGTACGATTTTGGAATATATTGTTTTTATTGCAAAAATAATCTTGATTTATTGGGAAATGCGGGGTAGCTTAATATACGGGGGATTTCTTGCCATGCTGGGACTAAACAGGGAAGAAATAGAGCTTGTTGAAAAAATCATACTTTTCTTTGACTCAAACAACCCTGAAGAAAGCGCATTGGTAAGGCAACGATTTGAATGCCTGAATGCCCTTGGAGATGCAATTTCACGATACCCGTCTGTTAGAGAAAGTCATACTCTGCGCGGCATACAAAGAAACGAAGCGAAGCTGGTGAAAGCCCTTTGCTCATTTGCTTCTCCTGCACATCTGCTGCACATTCCCACGCGGGTAGTAGCCGCAAGGAGTTATTTGGTCGCAAAGTATCAGGCTTTCTCCCTGCTGCACATACTGACCAGTGACGAGGAGGAATTCATCTTTCCAATTCGCAAGATTATTTTAGCGGTTATCCATACGCTTATGGCTGAAGAAGTATACTTTTCCTGCCTTGATGATCCCGATTTTTCCCAGGATATTAAATTAAATCTGGCAAACGATCTTATTATGCTTTGGGATAGCGGTACGGATCCCCGCACGGTCAGGCACTTGCCTGCCCTTGATACCCTTTGGACCGCCCGTGACTCATCCCCGCCCGCTTTCGGAACAATGAACGCAACAAGCGAGCTTCTTCGAATTTCCATAGACCTGGAAGAAGACTGGCATGATTTTCTGATTTCAAATGTTTCAGTAAAAGAAACCCGCTGGGCTCTTGAGGAATTTCTTTTCGGCCTTTCTTATGAAGAAATAAATTCAGTACGCTCGCGGCTTTTGAAATTTGGCATTAATGCCGTCAGCCGCGATGAGATTCCTTCCTTTCTTGAAAACCGTCCCGCTTACGGAATTATAAACAGCTCCGATTACAGGGCGATGTATGATTTTTATGTTGACCGCCGCGATGCGGCACGGCTGCGCCAGAAGCTTTCCGTTCCCGGCCCCGGCCGTACCCTGGAAGAGATATACATCAAATACCGCATAGCCCAGGAATAAAGATATAGCATCTTTTATTGATTAACGTATTGCTGGGTTTCTTTAAGCACATATTCCAGCGTGATCCCGGCAAGCTTAAGCATGGCTTCGGAATCGTCCGCGTCGTGGTAGCGTCTCTGGCATACTACCCTTTTTATTCCGCAGTTAATAATAAGCATGGCGCATGTTCTGCACGGCGTCATTCTGCAATATAAAGTCGCGCCTTCGATGGGAATGCCGCGCTTTGCGGCCTGGCAAATCGCGTTTTGTTCGGCATGAACAGTCCGTACGCAGTGAGTGGTTACCGAGCCATCCTCATGAAGCATTTTCTTAAACTGATGGCCTTCTTCGTCACAATGAGGAAGGCCGGCCGGAGCGCCAACATAACCGGTAACAAGCAACTGGTTGCCCTTCGCGATTACACATCCGGATCTGCCCCGATCGCAAGTTGCCCGCTTGGAGATAGCTTCGCAGACTTCCATAAAGTACTCGTCCCATGTTGGCCTTTTATAATTCGTTTCAGGCATTTTATTTCCCGCCTTGTTACTTATATGCTAAACGGCTAAATTATGCTTATGTTTTTCAGTTTGCTCAATAGGTTTTTTATATGAAAAAATCCTGCTTTCTTTCCGTATGCATGAATCCGACTTTACAAAAGACTCTGGTCTTTTCCGGCCTGGTTCACGATTCGGTGAACCGTACCGGTGAATACCGGCTGGATGCCTCGGGGAAGGGGGTAAATGTTTGCCGCGTTCTTACCCAATTGGGAAAGGAAGCCTGTCACCTTACCCAGGTCGGAGGGGCCCTGCGCCCCCTTTTTTTGGAACTTTGCGACAAGGACGGCATTAAGGTAGAATGGGTGGAAAGCTCCAGCCCAATTCGTTTTTGCTACACCATTATTGACAAGGATCAAAAGACTGTCACCGAGCTTGTGGAAGAGTCGGAGAAAGTTGGGGAGGGTACGGGGGGGCGGCTTTTTGAAGCATTCACGAAGCTTATCCCGAATTATTCCACGCTTGTTATTTCCGGTACCAAAGCAAATGGCTTTTCAGACAGCCTGATTCCGGAAATGGTGCTTAAAGCGCGTTTGCTGGGCTGCATGGTCATCCTTGACGTAAGAGGACTAGATCTTCACAATGGTCTTGCCTTTGGACCCAATCTGATAAAGCCCAATCTTTACGAATTTATTTCTACCTTTGCACCTGAGCTGCTTTCTGAAAAAAACGCCGACATAGTTAAAAAAAAGGTGGGTGAAATCTGGGCGGAACTCTACAAAAAATATCCCACTTGTGCTCTGGTATTGACACGCGGAAACGAGCCTATATGGTACGCCGAAAACGGGGAACTTGCGGAGTATGCCTTTAAAAGCGTAGAACCGCTTAATACCACCGGCTCTGGCGATGCTTTTAGCGCCGGACTTGCCGCCGCGCTGGAAGAAGGCGCTTCCCTGGCTGATGCCGTAACCGAGGGAGCGCGCTGCGGGGCTCTTAATGCCGCCCTGCTTAAACCTGGCGTTATCCGCTAGGAACCGGCCCAGCCAGCTCTTTTAACATTTCCGAATAATATCGGCTTTCTATCGCGTCTTTTTCTATACCCAGCTCTGAGAGAAAGCCCAAAAGCTTTTTTCTTTTTTCTTCAATTATAACATTGCTTTCTTCGGAGACATCAATATCATTAACTACAATTTCCATTTCCAAAAACCAGCCAAGTTTTTCTACTTCCAGAAGCTCAGCGTTTATCTCTTCTCTGGAAAACGCCCAGCCCCTCTTCCGCTTTGAATAGCCCGGCTTTAATCCCATCATTTTAAGGAATTCATTAAAAACCTTGATGGTACTGTTTTGCGAAGAGTATACTTCAAACTCCTTCTCATCGTTTATTTCAATACCGTCCCTTACTTCTTTTGTCTTGTATGTAACATAAACAGTTGTTTTCTCTGTCCCATCCGGAAAGATTTTATTTTCTGAACGAAGCCGGACACCGGATTTGGGAATATCGGAATTAACAACAGAAAAATAATATGTATCTTCTTTTTCAAATGAACACAAACATTGCGCTTTGTTTTGAAGAAGAAGCCTTAATGCTTCACTGTTTTTGACATGGGTTTTTAATTCAATTTCAATAGCCATGGTAATACAAAAATATCACAAATAACAGTATTTGTCCCATACAGTGCCCGCTCGCTGTCCTTGCGCTGATTCAAAGGCTGAGCTAAGCTACTCTCATGTACTATGCAAGGGTAGAAGAGGAGTTTTCGGCAGCTCATTTTTTAAGCCATTACAACGGAAAATGCGAAAAACTTCACGGGCACAATTATCGTGTCCGCGTCTGGCTATGCGGCGAAAACCTGAATGAGGGTGGGATGCTTATTGATTTTTCGTTAATAAAAAAAAAGTTAAGGGAGGTTTTGGCTGTTCTTGATCATTCAAATTTAAACGATATGGAAATTTTTAATAACGATCCAAGCGCCGAACGTATCGCAAAATTTATTTTTAAGGAAATTCAAAAGAAACTACCGGATGAAGAAACAGTTAAGCCCCTTTTATGGGCGGTTGATGTTTACGAAAATTCCCGCAGTATGGCAAGGTACTCGCTCCAATGAAGCTTTTGCTCCATACCTGCTGCGCTCCGTGTTCAATCCAGTGTGTCGAATCTCTTGCGGAAGAGGGCATTAAGCCTGATCTCTTATGGTATAATCCAAATATCCATCCCTATACTGAATACCGTTCGCGGCGGGACGCGCTTTGCCATTATGCCCTGGAAAAAACACTACAGTTATATACCGAAGACGAATATGGCCTTCGCTCTTTTATCAAAGCTGTCTCTTCTTTTGAGCAAAGAGATGATCGCTGCCTTTACTGTTACCGTATAAGACTTGAAAAAACCGCCCGCATAGCCTCGGAAAGATCTTTCGACGCTTTCTCTACTACCCTCCTAATAAGCCCTCATCAAAACCATGACGCTGTAAAAAAAATTGGGGAGCATGCGGCAAATGACTTTTCGGTAAAATTTCTTTACCGGGATTTTCGCCCGCGCTTTCATGCCGGGCAAAAACAAGCCAGGAATTCCGGTTATTATATGCAAAAATACTGCGGCTGCATTTACAGCGAAGAAGAAAGGTACCAGGAAAGGTTACATTGATGACAGACGCGCACTGCCATCCCTGGGATCTTCTGGATTTTGAAAAAGCCATGGAAGAAAAACGCCGGGAGACAGGCACTGCCGTCGCCGCAAGCGCCTGGAACAGGGAACAGTTTGAGTACCACGAAGCCCTGGCAAAAAAAGCCAAAGAAGACGGCGCTCCGCCTTTATTCCTATGTTTTGCCCTTCATCCCCAGCTCTCAGGCGAAAAGGATTTTTCCCCATCAGAAGGCCTGGAGCTTCTCAATTCACTTGCGGTTGAAAAAAAGCTGGATGCCGTTGGGGAAACGGGTTTTGACCTATACAATGAAAAATTTAAAGCCGCTGAAAATATTCAGGATAAACTGTTCAATAAGCACCTTGAAACCGCATTGCATCGGGGTTTGCCGATGATCCTTCACATAAGAAAGGCGATGCATAAGATTTTTCCATTTGCAAAGCAATTGAAAAAAATCCCCGCTGTTGTTTTTCATTCATGGCCCGGAACCAGGGGAGAAGCGGAAGCTCTGTTAAAAAGGGGTATAAACGCATATTTTTCATTCGGGACTGTGGTACTTAAAAACCACAAAGAGGCAATGGCTTCAGCTGCTATTTTACCGGCGGAAAGGATACTTCTGGAAACCGACGCCCCGTATCAGCCGCTTCATGGAAAGGCATTTTCCACCTGGCAGGATTTGAGCCAGATATGCTCATGCATAGCTGACTTGAGAAAATATGCCAATAGTTCATGTGCAACCCCTGAAGAACTGGAAGCGCAAACGACAAAAAATTTTCTTAGGATCTTTAGCCGTTAATGCGTTAACTTAACTTTCAATATTTCTCACAAAGGCACAAAGCTCACAAAGGACTCAGAGGAAGAATAAATTTTTCAATTTTTATATCACTAAAATACTTAAGAGTACAGCGGAATTTACAGATTAAGCCCAAAACTCCGTGTTCTTTGTGCACTTTGCGCCTCTGTGAGAGGTTTTTTTTGAATCGATCTATTTCTTATCATAGACGCGTATGTATATTCGTGATGGTTCGTGTTGGTTAGTGGTAGAAAAATTTAAGAATAAATTACATGCTCTTGGATGCGGCGCGGCGAAGGCGGTCGTTGATTGCTTCTCCAAGGCCGCAGCCGGGCGCTTCTTCCGCCCTGATAAATTCAAGACCAAGGCTGTCCAATTCGTGAAGGTAGTCGAACAAATTGGCTGCGGCTTCAGTAACATAACCGGTTTCGGACAATACCCTTGCCCTTTCAGCAATTATCTCTACGCCCTCCGAATGGGAAAAATAAAGCCTCCCCTCGCCCGGGGCATAAGGGATTGCATCCAGTTCTCCGTTTTTACAAAGGATCAGCGGAGTGCGAGGAGCATAATGGCTTTTTAACTGCCCCGGTGAAAGCGGCGCGTCGGAAGGCGAAGCACATGAGACTTCCACAGGGCCGATGAGCGCCTCAATTTTTTCCAGCTCTGTTCCCCCTTGCCTCAATACTCTGGGAACACCGTGTGAAAGATCCAGCACCGTGGATTCCACGCCAACCTGAGTTTTGCCGCCATCAATGATATAATCCACCTTGTCCCCCAATTGTGCTTTTACGTGCGAGGCCCTGGTGGGCGATAAGCGACCGAAAAGGTTGGCGCTTGGCGCGGCTATCGCTCCGGTAGAAAGCCGGATGAGCTTTTGCGCCACAGGGTGCGAAGGAAAACGAATTGCTGCGGTGGCAAGGGCTGATGTCGCAAGGTCAGGAACCTCTTTGCGTTTTTGCAGAATCAGCGTAAGCGGCCCGGGCCAGAGCCTTTCGGAAAGAATGGAAAGCCTTTCCGCTGTAGTTCTATCCAACAGCGATTCATCAGCGATTTTCCATAGAGTTTCCAGGGTGGCAATGTGAATTATCAGGGGATCAAAACGTGGCCTGCCTTTCGCTTCAAATATCCTTGCCAGCACGGATCGATTAAAAGCATCCGCTCCCAATCCGTAGACCGTTTCGGTAGGAAAAGCCACAAGGCATCCTTTTACCAGAGCCGCGGCTGCCTTCTCCAGATCGTTTTCTGCGGTTGAGAGCATTTCCATGTGTCACAATACAATGCAGAAAAGCAGGGACGCAAGGGCTTGGTGATTATTAACAATTGTCCTATTTTCATTATAATAAGAATATGATTCGGCATATTTTTTTTGACCTGGATAATACCTTGTATTCAATAAACACCGGGATTGAAGAGCTTTTTCTACGCAGGCTTAAGGAGTACACTTCTTCCTGGCTTGGCATAACATGGGAAGAGTGCGAGCCCATCTGGAGAGAGGGGCTTAAAACTTACGGGACAACCCTGGAATGGCTTATTAAAGAAAAAGGCTTTACGGATAAAGATGCGTATTATGCCCACATCCATCCTGAAGACGAAGCTGATTTTTTAGAAGCCGATCCTGAATTGCGGCATTTCATTGAAAGCCTTCCATGCCGCTCTTCGATACTGACCAATTCCCCGCCCTCTCATGCCGAAAGGATAATCAAAAAGCTTGAATTGGAAGGGGTTTTTCAGAACATGTTTGCCATAGAGGAACATGGCCTGAAAGGTAAACCCCATCCGTCGTTTTTTTACCGAGCGCTGAACTGCATAGGTTTACAGCCTTACGAAGCGTTATTTATTGACGATATTCCGCGTTATGTTGAGGGTTACATTGCTATCGGAGGCAAAGGGCTGCTTTTCGATGAACGGGATAAATATACCTGGTATACACATGAACGTATCAAAGACCTAAGGGAGCTGTTAAATTTTATGGGCTGATGGCTTTTTTAGTATACTTCATGGTAAAGTAAATAATTACTACCGCTACCACAATGGCTATGGATATCAAAATAATGATAAAACGTTTCAACTGGTTTACTTCTTTTAAAATGTACTTTTCCGTTGAACCGACCATTACCGCCCATGTTGTCGTGGGAGCCGCCAGATGAATTGGTGCTAAGGCTATTACTATGTTTGTTTTTATCTTGGGGTCATAGCTTGAGCATTCGTATTCCTGCGCGTTTTTAACAGCCTCGGCGACTTCGCTCAAATAGCTGCCGTATTGTGTTTCCACGTCAGCCAGTTGCTTTCCTATCAGCTCCGGCAGGTAACTTGCCAAAATAAATCCGGTGTTAGTGTAAATAGCCATGCTGGAAATTTCATTGTTATCTTTAATAGCCTGCTCTACCAGGGGTTGCATCATATCAATATTAAACTGGCAGCCTATGACCGCGACTGATTCATTGAGGCGCTTATTAAAAATGGGTACCATGATTCTTAAGCACCAGGCATCTTTTCCCGACAACTTAATGAAAGTGGGGTCAACCATTTCAATAGATTTGCTATTGGGCCCGGTCAAATGAGCCATTGCCTCTTCGACAACGTCGCTGATCATTGGCGCTATCTGCCCGGTTTCCCTTGTCAGGGTAAAAGCGAACTGTCCTGTGGGGGTTGAACCCACCCTGCTAATATTACGAGCGTCCATGCCGTCAATGGCGTCCGGTTTCCAGACAATAAACATCCGTACAAATTCCGGCATATCCTCAAAAACAGATCGTAACGTATTTTCATACGCCTGGCGACGCATATCCGGCTCAATGCTTTCATAAAAGTTCATTAAGTTCGTTAATGTTTGCAATACCTGTATATAGCCGTTTATTTTACCGTTCCACTCCCTGGCGTACTCACGCGCCATATACATATTTTCCTGCATGGCAAAGGTCAGGGTTATTTTGGATAACCGCTGAAGTTCGATTAGGGCAATACCGCCCGCCACGATGATCAATACAAAGGCGATCATCAAAACATTCAGTTTGAACCTGCCTTTCATTATTAGCTTACCTTGAAGCGCGAGACCTCCCTCATCAAAGTTTCAATGCCTTCGCGGTTCTTGGTGCTTATCTCGTTGACCTGGTTTACCGCTATGTTTATCTGGTCCGCCCCCTGGGCCATCTCGTTCATGCCGCCGGTTATCTCCTGCGTCGCCCTTTCAAGGTTCTGGCTTTCCTTCATGACTTCCTGGCTGCCGTTAAGCATTTCCTCGGAGCTGCTCCTGACATTTTGGGTAATATCGTTCAAACTGCCAACGCCTTTCAGGATCTGCTTGCTCCCTTCGCCCTGCTCCTCCATCGCGTTGCGGATATTCTCTTCCTGATCCGAGACCGTCTTTACGCCCGAGTCAATCGCCTCGAATCTCTTAAGCACGTTATCAGCCGAGCCGGTTATCTTTGAGATTGATTCCGCTATCTTTTTCAGCACTGTGCCGATCGTCTTAGACTGCTCGCTTGAACTCTCTGCCAGCTTGCGAATCTCGTCGGCGACTACCGCGAAACCCTTCCCCGCCTCACCGGCGTGCGCCGCCTCGATTGCCGCGTTCATCGCAAGCAGGTTGGTCTGGCTGGCTATGTTTTCCATTACCGAGTTGATTTCCAGCAAGCCTTCGGACTCGCGCGCGATTTCCTGGATGTCCGTCGCCACTTCCTGCAGCCCGCCGCGCCCTACTTCGGAGGCTTCCCTTAGGCTCTTGACGTTGGCGGCGTTGTTGACCAGCGTGTTGGTTACCGAGTTGATGTTGGCTACCATCTCCTCAATCGCAGACGAAACCTGCGAAACGTTCCTGCTCTGGTTTTCCACATGGCCGTTGAGCTTATTGATGTTGTTGATTACCTGTTCCATAGTGGCGTTGGTCTGCGTAACGCTGGCGCTCTGGTTAATAACGCGGCCTTTGATGCTCTGGATGTTCGCAGTGATCTGGTTGATAGCCGCAGCGGTCTCGGTCATGTTGCTGGCAAGGGCGCTTCCTATGCTCTGCAGGCTTGACCCCTGATCCTTGATGACAATTATAAGTTTTTTGATTTTATCAAGCGTTTGGTTGAAGTACTTGGCTAGGTCGCCTACCTCGTCTTTGGAATTGATGTTAACTGTCTTAGTTAAGTCGCCTTCGCCCTCGGAAATGTCCCTGAGGGTCGCCGCTACCTTGACGATTGGCTTGGTTGTGCTGCTGAGGGCAAAGAATACAATTACTGCCGCTATTACAATTGCTATTGCCGAGATAATGATCGTAAACCTGGTCATTGCGTTTACTTCTTTTAAAATGTACGTTTTTGTCGCCGCGACCATTACGCTCCATGACTTGCCGGAATTGCCCAAAGGGAAAGACTGTATGACAATTTCTACGTCTGAGTTCAAAGCCGGCGCGAAACTTTCGCAAGTAAAGGTCTTGCCATCCTGAACAGCCTGATTGGCATCCTTAATATAATTACCGTAGACAACATCCACGTCGAGCAATTGCTTTCCTACGCGCTCCGGCACATAACTTGCTATAATAAACCCGTTGCTGGAGTAAATTGATACCGCGGAAATTTCTTCTCTGGTTTTTATGGTATTCTCTATAGTCGGCTGTATTGCGTCTATAACGCAAAGACAGCCCACGCCTCCCACTACTTCGTTGTTACGATGATTAATGATGGGAACCATTAT
>Ga0268262_10000942_pt1 | contig 37565 bp, 30 predicted proteins | sample TergutNc150P3_FD_190354 | JGI IMG/M metagenome (GOLD analysis project Ga0268262, IMG submission 190354) | Nasutitermes corniger P3 segment gut microbial community from laboratory colony in Florida, USA - Nc150 P3 (SPAdes) (version 2) | ecosystem: Host-associated > Arthropoda: Insects >...
CATTAACGATTAACGAGGCAATTCTGCGTGAATAACGCTCATCGGCGTTATTGTAGAGCATATCAGCCAATTCTCTCTCGGGAAGACGGGCTAAAAGTTCAGCCGCGGTAATTCCCGTAGAAGTATCCAGTCTCATATCAAGATATTCGTCTTTTTCAAAGGTAAAACCCTTGCCGCTTTTCTTGTAATGATAAAAACTAACGCCCAAATCAAAGAAAATGGTATCGGGTCTTTTAAACTGGGAAGGATAATCCGTTAAAAAGTCAAACGACCAACCGCAATGGAAATAAATACGATCGGCAAAGGGCTGTAGGCGCTGTTTCGCTATTTCCAATATTTCTTTGTCAGCGTCTATGGCGATCAACTTTAAGTCTGAATATTTTGACATCATCGAATAACTGTGACCGCCTTCGCCTGTATTGCAGTCGATAAGGAGTTCGTTATTCCCCCTGGGTCCCAACAATTCGAGGACTTCGTTCAACATGACGGGTGTGTGCGCGTATTCTGTCATTCCTGATTTCCGCCTTTACCGTTTTTTAATTTATTAGCAATCTCTTCAGATGCTGAAACGAAATCATCTTTGCTTTCAGAATAATATTTTCGATATGTTTCTTTGTCCCAAATTTCAATATAATCCCACGCCCCAATAACCAAGCAATCTTTTGTTAATCCTGCTTCTTCACGGTAATTTTGGGGTATCGGTATTCTTCCAGCTTTGTCAATTTCTACATCTTTGGAGTTAAAAAAACGGCGGCGGAAAGCGCGGTCTTTCTCGGATAAAATATCAGTATTTTTGTTGTATTTTGCCGACATTTCATTATAAACGGTTGTTGGAAAAAGCCATAAACATTTTTCTTTTTCATAATCACATGGTTTGATAGTTAGTTCCGCTTCGCTTAAAATTTTGCGTAAAGCTGCGGGTAAACTGATTCTACCTTTTTCATCAAGAGTAACTTCAAATTGTCCCTTAAAGTTATATCCCACTTTTTCCTACTTTCTCCCACTTAATTCCATTTATTTATCATTTTATAGAAATTTTACCACTCGTCAACCACTATTCATAATATTTTTATAAAAAATGAAAGATTTTTGTCGTTTTAACTACACAAACATGTAGTATAAGGCAAAAACCGCCAAATTTGCCTGTTTTATGGTGTTTTATGGTGTTTTATCGTATTATTAATCATGCAAATAAATGAGTTTTTTATAGTCTTTCCCGAAGGCGATGTTCAGGAAATTCAGGGGCGTCTGCCTTTTAACGCTCTTGTCGACATGAACGGAAACGTACTCAGTCTGCCACTGCCGACAAACAAGATGATTGCTTTTAAGGTAGCGGGAATAAAGACCGAAGAAAGAACAGGCGTAAGTGAAACTTTTCATTTCCTTGATTTGCTTAGCGCCGAGGAATTACTTGAGTACACAAAAAACAATAGGTACTAACAACGAAAGTTCTCTGCACCGCGCGTTAAAGTTCCAATATGCCGGTCCCGGAGGCAAAACCGAGGCTGAAGTAGGACATTTTGTCGCCGACGGCATACGAAAGGACGGCGAATATATCGAAGTTCAAACGGGGAGCTTCGGTCCCCTTAAAAAAAAAGTAAAAGAATTCGCCGCTATCGGCAAAGTGCGTATTATCCACCCAATAGCCGTAACAAAAACGATTGAAGTCCACGCCAAAGACGGAAAACTCCTCTACCGCAGAAAAAGCCCCGTACACGGAACGACGTGGGACGTTTTCGACGCTCTTCTCTACGCCCCCGAACTGCCGCTTATCAAAGGCGTAACAATAGAAATCGCTATGGTAGACATTACCGAAAAGCGCAAAAAGGACGGCAAGGGAGCGTGGCGGCGCAAGGGCATCAGTATTAAGGACAAAGAATTGTCGGCTTTTCACGAGAGTATTGTTTTATCAAAACCGAAAGATTATCTGCGCTTTATCCCTTTTAAGAAAACGGAAACGTTTACCGTTTCATCACACGCCGAAAAAGCCGGCATTAAGAGATGGGTGTCTCAAAAAGCGCTGTATGTGCTGACCAAGATGAATTTGATTAAGAAAGTCGGGAAAAAAGGGAACGCTTGGGTTTATGTTAGAGTATAAAGCTCAAGTCTTCCGCAACAATTCCATCGGTTTAAGTTTTCCCGCTCTTTGCGCCGGTATTAATGACGCCAGCACTGAACAGAAAATGGCGAAAAGCCAGATAAGCAGAACCGCCCCCCAATCAATTACTATGGGGATTGTTTCAAGGTAAAAACCGGGATCAAGTATTTTTACTTCGCCGCCGTGGAATAAACCGGAAATATTGCTAAGAAACTTTTCCAAAGAACGGATTAAAATATTTATGTTGCTTCCTATCAACAGCCCAAATGTAATGCCCACAACCCCGCCTATAAATCCTGTAAGAAAACTGCACCACAAAAAAACTTCCGTTATGTCTTTAATATTCGAACCTGAAATTTTTAAGATGGCTATATCTTTTTGACGCTCCAAAACCAGCATGCTCGTAGCGGAAGAAACATTAACCGCCGCTACAATTACAATTAACGCCATAATAAACAATAAAAGCTGTCTTGTCGTTTGGTAAGAGCTGTACTGCGATCTTAATAAATCCTGCCATGTGTAAATATTGTAATTATTTGCCAGTTTTATGTCCATTTCCCACGCTATATTATCAGCGTTCTTGTACGGATCGTTAACTTTAACAATATAATTTGTCGATGGCTCTTGCGAAAAAACACGCTTCGCTCCTTCCAGACTGATTATGCACCATAACGCGTCAAGCTCGTTATATCCGCAGGATATTATTCCCGTAACGGTAAAAGGCGCTGTTTTTGGAGACACTCTGCCGTTTTCCGCGGAGGTAATAGTCATAAGACGCACGGTATCGCCTTTTTTTACATTTATATTATTAGCGAGCGTTTCGCCTAAAACAATTCCCCTGTCCGACTGAGGCTTGCTTTCGCCGTCAATAATTTTTAATAAAGCGACAGTAGCGGGATCATCCCAAAACGAGGTTTCAAGCGCTCTTACGGATACGCCTGTCTTCCCTTTCCTTCCGGCTAGAACTCCCATTCCCCGCTGTTCCGCCCATATTCCCCTTACTCCTCTAATCTCGCTTATTTCTTTTTTTGTTTTTTCGTAACCTTCGTAATTATTAAAATCCAAAACTTGAATATGACCTGTTCCAAGTTCCAGATACCTGTCCGTAATTCCCCTTATCATTCCGTCCGCGACAATTAATGTTACGATAATCGGAACAAGACTGACAGCTATTCCCGCCGCCGCTCCTCGAAGATAACGCACGCCCTCTTTGGCTCTGCCCCATAAATATCTTATAGCTATGTAAAATGACGCTTGCTTTTTCAAATTTCTTCCTCTGATAATTGACCGTTTACCAATGTAAGCCTGACAGACGCTCTTTGCGCTACCTTTTTATCATGTGTAACTACAATCAGCGTCTTTTTTCTTTTTTGTGCGCTTTCATACAACAATTCCGCCGCAATATCGCTGTTTTGCGGGTCTAAATTTCCGGTCGGTTCGTCAGCGAGAATCAAAGCAGGATCGTTTACCATAGAGCGAGCTACCGCTACCCTTTGGCGTTCCCCGCCTGAAAGCTGAGATGGGAAGTGACCGCTTCTGTCTTCCAATCTTACGTCGGACAACAACTGCTTTGCCCTGTCTATCGCTTCTTTTTTGCTTACTCCCGCAATGTAAGCGGGAAGCATAACATTTTCCAGAGCCGTAAAATCTTTTAACAGATAATGAAACTGAAAAACAAAACCCGTTTGCGTAGATCTATATACCGAAATCTCTTTTTCGGAAAGCGATGTTATATCGATGCCGTTTAAGAATACGCTTCCTTCATCGGCATGATCAAGACAACCTATAATATTTAACAGTGTGCTTTTGCCGCTTCCGCTCTGCCCGCTGATTGCGACAGACTTTCCTTCCTCAATCTCGAAATTTATTCCTTTAAGGATGTGAAGCGTTTCTGTTCCCGAAACATAATTTTTTACGATGTTATTGACTTTAAGCAAAACATTTCCCTGCGTATCACTCATAACGCAATACCTCCGCCGGTTGTATATTAGATACTTTTCTTGACGCAAACCAAGCCGCCGCAAGAGCGGATATAAATCCAAACATAAAAATAAGCGCTACTTCAAAAGGCAGTATCCGCGACGGTATTTCTTTTATGTAGAATACCGCAGGCGAAAATACAGCGAAATTTCCCGCCATTCCCGCTCCAAACAATCCCGCCAATACATTTATAATATTGATAAATGCGTTTATAATATTTTCTACTAATGTAAAAAAACCCGATATGTGCAAGGCGATTGCCAATCCCAAAAACATTCCTATAAACGCTCCCGCAAGCCCTATAATCGCTCCGTCAAGAACAAATACAAAACGCACAGCTCTTCGGGAACCGCCCACAGCCTGCAACAATCCGATTTCTTCACGTCTTTGCAAAACCGATCTTCTTTGCGCCTGAAAAATATTCAACCCGACTACAATAAAGATAAGACCGACAAGTATGAACATAAACAGTTTTTCCGTTCTTAAAGCGCCGAAAAAAGAACGGTTATAATCGCGCCAACTTGATACCTTTATGCCTTCATAAGCGGATAATCTTTTTTTGGCGTATTCCAACGCTTGTTTATCCATGAAACGGTTTGCGAGCTTTACGCCCAGTATCAAGTCGCTTTCATTTTGTACGAATGAATTGTTTTCAATATTGATAAAAGCCCAACTGCAATCATATTCATAGTACCCTGTTCTGAATATTCCCGTAACCAATCCGTCAAAACTGCTTCCGGCTTCCTGCGACAGAATACCAGTCAAAGAATAAAGCGTTATTTCGTCTCCTACCGAAAGACCAAGCCTGTAAGCGAGTTCGGAACCCAATAATATATTTTTGTTGCTTGAAAGAGCAAAATAACCCGATTCAAATTCCAGTTTTTCCCACATTGCCTTGTCTATTTCCAGAGTATTTTCCCCTAACCCTCTTACCAATACAGCTTGTTGGTTTACTCGTTTCCCTCTCGCGATAGCCTGATATTCCATAAAAGGAACTACCGCTCTTACTCCGGGAATTCCAAGTATTATTGATTGCACCTGATCAACTTGAGCTTTTTCAAAGGACTCTACGCGCAAATGAAACGATGAAACTTCCAAAATGCTTTCTATAAAACCCAGTTGAAACCCGTTCATAACGGCGATAATCACTATCAGGGCGAGAACTCCTATAGCTATTCCCAAAACAGCCAAAACAGGAGAACTGCTTCGTCCCTTAAAAATATAACGAGACGCTACAAATAATATCCACGAATTATTCAATTTCTTACCCTGGTTTCCGATATTTTTCTTCCGTCTTCCCAAACGGCGCGAAGAACTACGGCGTTATTCATATAAAGTTCCTCAATTTCAGTTTCTCCATCTATTAAAACAACCCTTTCCAAAACGCCGTTTTTAAGATTTTTCTCGCTTATCATCTCTCCGTCTTTATTATAAGAATATTCCGCAATTAAGACGGTTTCTCCTTCTATTTTTGTGGTTGATACAATACGGTTATCTTTCCATGTGTTCTGTATCGTCCATATCAATTTATCTTCTTCGTTATAAAGAGTTTGCCCTAAAATTCTGCCTTTGTCATCTATGTTAAAATCCATTTTATAGCCTGCGCCGACAGATATATTACCGAAAAAATCGGGATATAAATTGATTCTTTCGCTTATAACAATGCCGGTTTTTAAAGAGTCCCTAATGCGGCGCGGGAAACTTACTGTAGCCGGAGAAATAGACATTTCATCTTGGAAAATACGCTCTATATTCCTTAAAGAAAACGAACGGTTGTAACGGTAATAATCCGTGTAAGTCGGTTTAAAATTGTCATTTTTAACCGATACAAAATATTTGGCGGTTATTAAGAAATTATCTTTTAACGCATATTCCGTTTTTTCTGTTCTTCCGTTCTCAAAGTATTGATATTCCGATGTTAGAAAGTAATTTTTATCAAATAGTTCTATAAACCCTTTTCTGCTTTTAATATCTTTTACTATGATTATTTTTTCTTCGACATTCTCCTGTTCTTCTTCGTTTTCTTCCAACGCTAAATCAGTTTCTTCTTCTGTAATCACTTGCGCCGTTTCTTCATTAGCGGAATCATTTTCTTCTTGTTCAATTTCCGGCTCAGGTTCAAAGAAAACTGAATTCATTCTTGTATTGCCATTCTCATCCCTGAATATCCATTGTGCCCTTATTTGTTCGCTTTTTTTATACAAAATACGGACTTCTACATAATAACTTTCATCAAAATGCGGCAAAAGATACTCCGGTATTTCTTCATTTGATACATAATATATGGCTAACGCATATTGGTTACGCAATGCTTTAAAACGCGATTCTGTTTCTTCTAAAGCCATACCGGCGGAATTTGAACGAAACCACCTTGCGGGTCTTACCCAGTTAATCTTATTTCGCTCAAAATCCTTATCTTTTAGAATTTCTTTTTCATCTGGAATTACAACAGGCAATATTTCTTCTATTTCTTTGGTTAACGCTATAATCGCCGTAAAGAACAATAAAATGAGAAAAATAACAAGTATTATTTTTTTGTTAAATACCCGCAAATTCCCTCGCAAATTTATGAGGATCAAATAATTCGATATCCCCGTATTTTTCGCCTGTGCATATATACACTACAGGCAGTTTTAATTCCGATGCCAAAGAAAAAACCACTCCGCCCTTTGCCGTTGAATCGTATTTTGTCAATATTACTCCGTTCAAGGCGACAGCGCTGTGAAATGTTTCCGCTTGGGCGAAAGCGTTTCTTCCCGTAGTAGCGTCCAGCACAAGGTATTTAAGATAATTCGCGCCAACCGCCTTTGTTTCCACTACTCTGTCAATCTTGCGCAATTCTTCAACTAACGCTGATTTTGTATGCATTCTTCCGGCGGTATCCGCGATAACTACATCTGCCCCGCCCGACCCTGCCGCTTCAAGCGCGTCATAAACTACCGCCGCGGGATCCCCGCCCTGCTTATGCGCCACTACACGTGTATTTAATTTTTCACCGTGTATTTTTAGTTGATCGATTGCCGCGGCTCTGAATGTGTCCGCCGCGGCCAGTATTGTTTTTTTATTGTGCTGTGTGTTAAAAAGATACGAAAGTTTCGCGGCGGTAGTTGTTTTGCCGACGCCGTTTACGCCAAGGAGCAAAATAGCCGTAAGATTTTCGGAAACATGAGGCGAAACATTTTCCGCTTTTTTTAATTCATCTTCGAGTAATTGAGCCAATTTTTCAGGTAACGCGGCGGAGCTGTCTTTTTTATAATACGCTCTTAATTGTTCAACCGTTTGATACGCCTGACTCGCTCCGAAATCACCCTCTATCAACAAATCGCAAAGTTCATCAAACAAATCTTCATTAATTGCCGGTTTTCCCGTAAAAAAAGTTTTTATCTTTTCGCCGAATTTCATTTATTCCTGCCTGTATTTACAATAGGCGTTGAATCCTTACCTGAAATGTATATATATCTAATCATACGAATAATCCCATATACGGAAGTAACTCCAAAACCAATCACGGCTCCCATAGTAAAATAATATAAATTTTCGTTACTGTTAATAAAATCCCTTTTAACATCAAAACCGTTATATTTACCATATGCCGCCGCGTTGTTTGCTCCCATAAACGAATAATAACCAAGCCATGCGGCAATACCTGTAATCCATTGACCGCCCCATCCCCAATAATAAGCTCTGCGTTCCTTATCCACTGCGCCTTTTTTATTCGGCTGTCTCATTTTTAAAGATATTGTATGATTGTATTCAACAGAATCTCCTGTTTTAAATACTGCCGATCCTTTTTTACCGCTAGCGGATTCTATTGCTATATATTCAAAATTATTTGCGGGAAGTCTGAGAGTAAACGGCGATTCTCCGACATACAATGCGCCATGGTATATATGTCCGTGCAAGTTACTTGAAACATCAGTATCCACATAAATTATAGGGTTTAGTTTTATATTAATTTGCGCTAGTTCGCCTGAAACAAGTTCTGTCTCCATAACCATACTTTCATGATCCGGCGCAGACACTGTCACCGTAATTTTTCCCGGAGAATATTCCGTTACTTTGGTTTCACCTCTGCCTGCAAATGTTTGATTAATTAACACTAACGCTGTTTCAGGCTCGGTTTTTACCGCTACCGCAGAAGGATTGTTACCGGAAAGTATTATCATTAATTTTCGCGTAATCTCATTAATCGTAGCGTTAATATCGTTATACGAAAATATAAAAATTTCTTCCCAAATATAGGACTTTGTATAAATCGTATAAAGTTTTAATGTTAAAGAATATCTGCCGTAAAAATCTGTAATTTGTCCGGTTAAAAAAGCATCCGCTTTTTGGGCAACACAAAATCTGGTTTCGCCTCCTTTTTGCGGAGCTGTTGGGAATACAAGATCAAGATTACCGAAAAATAATTTAAAAACAGGTTCTTTATTTATCAACGGGGGGTTATTATCAATTTCTTCAATATCTTTTTTTAATTTTATTATATCAGTATCTATTTTTTTTATGTTTTGATAATATCTCCAATTAGGCTCTCCCTGATAAATCAATCTTGATCTTTCTTCCATTTTCGCAGAAATGTTTTTTGCCGCTGTTGATCGCGCGCGCGACCATGCGTACTCCTCATAATAAGCGTATTCAGGTGATATTCGGCTGTGATAGTTTATCGACTTTAATCTATTTACCAATTCTCTTGTTACTACATTAGAAATATTTGTTTTTTCCGCAGAGAGAGAACTTGCGTCAAAATTTGTTATGCAGAGAATCCATTCATCATTTTGTGTTTTAATTTGCGTTTCTTCAACCTGTCCTTTTGCAAATAACGGTAAAGTTAAAACGAGAAAAATAAATATTAAAAAAAACTTCTCCTTTCTCAATTCATCTCCCCATTACGCCATGAAAATCTTAAATACTCCTCTATAAAAGGATCGATATCGCCGTCCATTACGGCTTGAATATTCCCCTTTTCAACTTTTGTACGGTAATCTTTTACCATTGTATACGGCTGAAAAACATACGATCTTATCTGATGCCCCCATGAAATATCTTTCTTTTCCTGCGAATATTTTTCGTTTTCTTTTTCCTTCTCCTCTCTGTAGTACTCGTAAAGCCGAGCTTTAAGCATACTCATGGCAGTCGCGCGGTTTTTTATCTGACTGCGCTCGTTCTGGCAAGCGACAACAATTCCCGTAGGCAAGTGCGTAAAACGAACCGCGCTGTCCGTCTTGTTTACATGCTGTCCTCCGGCGCCTCCTGAGCGGTATGTGTCTACCCGCAAATCTTCGGGTTTTATGTCTACTTCTATTGTATCATCTATAACCGGAAAAAGGTAAACGGAGGCGAAAGACGTATGCCGCCTAGCGTTAGCGTCAAACGGGCTTATTCTTACAAGGCGGTGTATCCCCGATTCGCCTTTCAAAAATCCATAAGCGTAATCGCCGTCAATACGGCAGGTGGCGGATTTCAATCCGCCTTCGGCTTCCTGCTGATCAACTTCTTCCGTGGTAAAGCCCTTTTGCTCCGCCCAGCGAAGGTACATGCGGTAGAGCATCTGCGTCCAATCACAGGCTTCCGTACCGCCTGCGCCCGAGTGAACGGTAAGAAAGCAGGCGTTTTTGTCCATTTCGCCCGTCATAAGCTCAAACATATTCTGTTTTTCATATCGAGCGGTCAAGTCTTTTATTGTTTTTTCGATACCGGAACCTTCGCTTTCATCTTTCGCCTCGGTCGCCAGTTCAAACAAAGTTTGCAAATCGGCGGCTTCATCTCGCAATGCCTTCCACGGTTCATATCGGTTTTTAAGGCTTTTAAGAGAAGCCATTGTTTTTTCGACTGTTTCTTGATCGTTCCAAAAGCCCGGCTCGGCGGTTTTTGCCTCGGCTTCGGCTATTCGTTGGGCAAACGAAGCGTCTTCAAAGACGCCTCCATGTTTCGTTTATTTTTTTATTCAAATCTGTTATGGGCGCGCCCAGTTCGGTAAGCAGCATGGTTTTCTCCTGCTTTAATTTTACAGGAAATGGGGATTTATTTCAATAAGAGGAAATCAACCACGAACTACACGAACGGCAACAAGATACGGACAAAAAGTTCGTGGCGTTCGTGTGGTTCGCAGTCAAAAAATCCTTATTTATTGCTGCTCAGTAATATTTATCGTAGCGTCGGCAAAGTATACTTCCGCACCGGCAATTTGCATACCTGAAAGATACAATTGCTTTCCTATATCATCAGTAATAGCGGTATCAGGAACTGTATAGATATAGCTCCCTGTTATAAGTTGCCATGTATTTGCGGTTAAAGGGGTGGAACTGCTGGGATTTCCATTACTATCTATACCGCCAGAACCTTTAACAGTGCCTAATACCACAGGATAAAATGGAGTCGGTTTAGAATTTATTTGCCACGCAATCCAAGACGGCGTCTTTAAATAAACATTCATGGACATTTCAATCTTGATTTTTTTCCCTTTATATTCGTTTAAATCATATCGCATTACAAAATCGCCATAATCGCTTGAATTATAAGTCGGTTTAATATGCAGTACATTATCTTTTTCTTGAAATGTTGTTTCTTGTTTCGCTAATGTATAAAGTGTATCAATGTCAAATGTCTTTCCTGACACATCCCACGTTTCTAAACCGGGGGCTTCCTTATCTACTATTTCCAAACTAAGTTCATAAAAATATAAAGTTGCCGCTTTACTAACATTTCTATTTTTAGCGTTAAAGTTTAGATAAGTATTACTTGGATCAAATTGAATATCTTCATCTTCTTCTTCATCATGCCAAAAATATTTCTTATTTCCATCTTCATCCGTTTCATCCGTTGGGAAAAGAACTATTTGACCGGTATATTTAGTACCTGCTTGAATAGCTCCGGTCGTTATTTTTTTCCATTCTGAAAGGCTTCTCCAACCATGATCATTATTGACAAACCAAAATGATAACTCATCTATAGATATATTAGAGCTAAATGAGTATTTAAAAATATATACTTGTTCATTATCATACATATCATATAAATCAAATGCTTCATCTTCTTGATAATCAAAATGCCACCTAGCCCAATCTTCATGTCCTTTCTCATCCCAACCGCCGGACTCTTCAAAATCCATTTGAAAAAATACATCTCCTAAAGGAGGAGCTTCTTGATCTCCTCCGCCTTCCGAACCGGAATCGGAATCGGAACATCCTCCAAAAACCAATAAAATTGCAAGTAAACACAAAAAACTCAGTTTTTTCATAAACTTTCTCCCTAAATTTTTGTGTATAAAATAAACGACCGTTTTTTTTATACATTTTTTTAAAAACGCAGTTAACAACTGTCTAATGAAATATTATCATAAATTTTAGTTTTGTAAAACAAATTTTTAAAAAGAATACCAAAAAAACAAGAATTTCATTCCAAATTTAACTCCACAGAATATAATCATTTTCCCCTAAAAACCGCATAAAAAAAACGGTCGTTTAATATAACAAAAATATAGGTAAATTCACCTAAAATCAAGTAAATCCGCCCTATTCCAAACCCTTTAAAAAACCGCTATTCTTCCATATATGGACAAATTAATCATCAAGGGAGCTCGCGAGCATAACCTTAAAAACATCGATCTTGAACTTCCCCGAGACAAACTTATCGTTATTTCAGGGCTCTCGGGGTCGGGCAAAAGCTCTCTGGCGTTTGATACCATTTTCGCCGAGGGGCAAAGGCGGTATGTGGAAAGTTTGTCCGCCTACGCAAGGCAGTTTTTGGGGCGCATGGACAAGCCCGATTTGGACTATATCGAAGGGCTTTCGCCTGCAATTTCCATCGAACAAAAAACCACACACCGCAACCCGCGCTCCACAGTCGGCACTGTAACTGAAATTTACGATTACTACCGCCTTCTCTACGCTCGTATCGGTGTGCCCCACTGCCCTGTCTGCGGAAAAGAGATACGTGAACAGCCTGTTGATTCAATAATCGAGACAATTTTGCAATTTAAGGAAGGGGCAAAATTACAACTGCTGGCTCCTGTTATCCGAGGGAAAAAGGGAGAACATCAAAAAATAGTTGAGGACGCGCGCAAGGCGGGGTTTGCCAGGGCGAGAATAGACGGAGTTCCCGTAAACTTGGACGAAAGTATTAAACTGGATAAACAAAAAAAACATACTATAGAAATTATCGTTGACCGGCTTGTTATCGGAAAAGATATACGCTCTCGGTTGGCGGAGTCTGTGGAAACCGCCTTGCAAACAGCAGACGGTCTTTTACTGGCGTTGGTTAATGAGGACGGGAAAAATACCGAACATTTTTTCTCGCAGAAAAATTCATGTCCCGATTGCGGCGTGTCTATTCCCGAATTACAGCCGAGGCTTTTTTCGTTTAACAACCCTTTCGGAGCGTGCCCGGGCTGTACCGGTCTTGGCGCAAAACTTGAGTTTGACCCCGACCTTGTAATACCAGACCGCACACTATCCTTTAACGAAGGCGGCGTTATTCCATACAACCCGGACAGCGCGTGGAACAGCAGCCGCTTTAAAAGTCTTGCCAAACATTACAACTTCAGCCTTGATACGCCGTTTAACAAACTGCCGAAAAAAATAACAAACGCTATTCTTTACGGCAGCGAGGACGATATAAAAGTCCGTTATGTGAACCGTGACAAAACGGGGCATTTTGAATACCAGTCAAAATTTCCGGGTATTCTGGAAGAGCTTAAAAGGCGTTATCTTGAAACCCAGTCGCAGGGCATAAAGGACTGGCTTGAAAAATTCATGAGCCAGAAACCGTGCGAGGACTGCGGCGGCAAAAGATTAAAACCCGAATCGTTGGCTGTAACTGTCGCCGGAAAAAACATTTGGGAACTGTCACAGCTTTCCGTAACGGACTCGCTTAAATTTTTTGAGTCCATTAAATTAAACCAAAACGAAACAAAAATCGCCCATCAAATAATGAAGGAAATAAACGCCCGCCTAGGCTTTATGCAAAATGTCGGTCTTGATTACTTAAGTCTTGAACGTAAAGCCGCAACTCTCTCAGGCGGTGAAGCCCAACGTATAAGGCTCGCTACGCAGATAGGCTCAAGTCTTGTGGGAGTTCTTTACATTTTGGACGAACCATCCATCGGGCTTCACCAAAGAGACAACCAACGTCTTATAGACACTCTCATTTACTTACGCAACTTAGGCAACACGTTAATTGTAGTCGAGCATGATGAGCAAACCCTTCGCACCGCCGACCACATCGTAGACTTAGGACCGGGAGCGGGTGTTCACGGCGGACGTGTTGTAGCGCAAGGTACTCCCGAAGACGTAATGAAAGTTAAGGAGAGCCTTACAGGGCAGTATTTAGCGGGCGAATTAAAGATTGATATTCCTAAAAAACGGCGTGAAGGAAACGGAGCGTTTATCAAATTAAAGGGTGTTAGCGAACATAACTTAAAAAATATCAATGTGGATATTCCGCTCGGGATTTTTACCTGCATTACAGGCGTTTCCGGTTCTGGAAAATCAACTCTGCTCTCCGACGTACTCTACCCTGCTCTCGCCAATAAAGTTTACGGTTCCAACCACACCGAGGGCGCTTACAAAAAACTGGACGGAGCTGAGTACATCGACAAAGTAATAGATATTGACCAGAGCCCGATAGGCAGAACGCCGCGCTCAAACCCCATTACCTATGTTGAAGGGTTTACCGCCATCCGCGATTTATTCGCCAATATGCCCGAAGCGAAAATGAGGGGCTATAAACCCGGACGCTTTTCGTTTAACGTGCGCGGCGGAAGGTGCGAAAACTGCGACGGAGACGGCACAATTCAGATAGAGATGAACTTTCTGCCGGATGTTTACATAACATGCGACGTGTGCCACGGCAAAAGATTTAACAGGGAGACTCTGGAAATCCACTACAAAGGGAAAAATATCGCCGAAGTTTTGGATATGACTATCGAAGAAGCGGCTGATTTTTTTGCCGCAATTCCGCAAGTTGCCAGAAAAATGCAGACATTGCTCTCGGTGGGGCTTGGTTATGTGAAACTTGGGCAGTCGGCGCTTACGCTTTCCGGCGGAGAGGCGCAACGGGTAAAACTTGCGTTGGAGCTTTCAAAACGCTCCACGGGCAGAACCCTCTACATTTTGGACGAGCCGACGACGGGGCTTCATTTTGCCGACGTAAAACAGTTAATGGACGTTATTCAAAGGCTAGTGGATCAGGGAAATACGGTTATAATGATAGAACATAACCTAGATGTTCTTTTACAGGCGGATCACCTTATCGATCTTGGACCGGAAGGCGGCGAAAAAGGCGGGCAAATTATAGCGGTCGGCACGCCGGAGCAAATAGCCGAGTGCAAAGATTCTTACACAGGTTCATTTATCGCGGAAATGCTAAAAAGGGGCGCAAAGCGTAAAAACAGGGGACAATGATAAAAAAAAGACTTTTTTTATTATGTTTTATGTCTCTTTTAATTTCTGCGTTATACGCTCAAGAACAACCAACGCCGTTAGCGGAACCTACCGCGGAAGTAATTAACGTTGATTCTTCTTTAATTCACAGAATCGAAATGGAATTAAAAACGTCAACTTTAAGCGAACTTGCCGCATGGTGTCGCACACTTGGACTATCGGAAGGCGGTACAAAAGAAGATATTGTCAAACGATTAAGAGAACATTTTAATTTGACTGAACCAAAACAGCAGGAAAATGAAAAAGTAAAAATAATAACTATAGAATCCGCACAATCAACGGAGTACTTTTCAATTGATGTAATCAATGAAGATTACGCAAGATTAAAAGGCGATGTAAAATTAAGTTTAAAAGACGGCGATAAGGTACATAAAATAAGCGCGGATGAAATATTGTTTAACCGTACAAGAAATATAATTACAGCAAGCGGAAATGTAAGATATGAAAGAATAGAAGCGGATAAAACAGAAACTTTTCGCGGAAGGTCCATAACAGTTAACATAGATAACTGGTCAAGTATTTTTATAGACGGTAATTCAGTAATGGAAGACGATGGGTCTTCTTACATTTTTTCAGGCTCTGTAATTTACAGAAGCGAGCAGGACGTAACAGTTTTAAAAAAAGCCACTATCTCAAGCGGAGTCGATGAAAATGAATATTGGTCTATCAAAGCGTCAAAACTATGGCTTTTGCCAGGTTCTGATTTTGCTATTTTTAACGCCGTATTAAAAGTCGGAGAAATTCCTGTATTGTATATCCCGTTTTTTTATTTTCCCGGTGATGAAGTTGTTTTTCATCCTGTTATCGGATATCGCAGCAGAGAAGGCGGCTTTGTTCAAACAACAACGTATCTCATAGGTCAGCCTAAGGCAAACTCTTCCGAAAAAAGTTCTTTAAGCAGAATTATCGGCAGTTCAGATAAAAATGAAAAAGAACTTCAAGGATTGTTTCTTCGCAATACAAGCAGACCTGTAACAAATCCGAATTCGGTAAGTCTTAAAGCCCTGTTTGATTACTACGTTAATCTTGGAACATACACGGCACTTGAACTTACCACGCCCAGAACTGGAATTTTAAACCAGATTGATTTAACTTTGGGATTAGGTTTTACAAGAACTGTATCAAAAACAGATTTTGGCTTTTCACCATTTGCTCCGAATTATGACGGTTCAATTGAGCAAAACGAATCAAATTTTTTATCACAAAATGTTCCTTTCCGTTACAGAATGAAATTTTCAAGCGGCATCAATATGAAATACGGCAGTTTATCATGGAATATACCTTATTATTCTGACCCGTATGTAGACAGAGACTTTACCAACCGTGCGGAAAATATGGATTGGATGAATATGATACAACAAGGAGCGGCAATAGAAGATATATCATCAGAAACAGAACTTGCCCCATATACATGGCAAATGTCAGGAAACTTCAATCCTTCATTGCCAATACTATCTCCTTTTATTTCAAATATATCTATTTCCAGTATTTCTACATCGGTATCTTTTATGACTTTGTCTGATTATACCCAAACCAATATTTATTCTCCTAACCGTAAATTTTTCGCGCCAAATATATATACAATTTACAGTGTTTCAGGATCGATCTCGGGAACTCCGGTTACAGTGGGCGGAACACAGTCAAATACGAACAAAAAAACCAATACGAACACACCCGATGAGTCAGATAACGATCCTTTTAACGGAATTGGCGTTCCAATATCACCATGGGCGGCAGATGAAACAAACAAAGATAAATCGGCATCAACTGAGATTTTAGTTCCTCCTGTGCTGTCCCAAACTTTCACCTTACCATCAGATGGAAACTCAAAATTCAGCATTGATTACACAATTATTCCGACATCATCTTCCGAAATGCAATTTTTGTCAAAAAATTGGACAACTTATGAAGATATAGATTGGAATGAAAAACAATCAGTACTTACAAGTTTTGGAGGAAATTCAACTTTAAATTTTCATATAAATCACTCATCAGGTTTTTACACAAATACTATTACTCTTTCAGGTAGCGGGACATGGCGTGAATATTCATATTTAAACGAAGAAATGTTTACAAATTCTTTCGGCATTCTAGATGCTCAAGGTAAAGCAAAAATGGAGGAAATACGCAGGCAGCAATACAAACAAACAAACTATGCAACTTCTTACTCTTATAATGGAACAATTAAACCTTTTTATACCGATCCTGTATTTGCCCAAACAAATTTTCAATATTTATTTAGAGGCACATTGGTAAAATCAAAAAGATTTACAGATGGAGACGGACCTGAACTCACACCGCAATGGGGAACATTAGCCAAAGAAGATATCAGCAAAGACATATTGGGAATTAACAACCATAGGTTTACGGCAAATCTTGCGGCAAACGTTATGGACAAGGAACAAAATATTTCCGCCAGCGCAGATCTGCCTCCTCTTGATGGATTTATTATCAGCAATGGCACATTCAGAATTTGGATATCAAAAACATCTTTTAACTATAGTATGAAAAAAGAAGAAACTGATGAAGTATGGAAAATTAATCCATATGATGTAACTGAAACTTTAGAATTTGGAAAAAATATAACTTTTTCTCATTATATGAAATTTACTCCTGCCGAAGATAACCAAATAACCAATCTTAACTCAACATTAAAATTATGGGATTTTAAAACAGAGTACAAAATGATATGGACTCAAAAATCAGTTTTTTATACTAATGACCCTTCAAGTCCATGGAAAAAAGAAGGAGACTTTGGTCTGTTTCCAAAAGATTTAATATTCTCTTTTATCCATACTTTTCCCAACTCAAAATATTTTTCTAACCGATTTAATCTTTCATATAATGTTAATACATCATTAAATTTTGATTTACAACAACATACAAGTTCTAACTTTCAATTTACGACAGGTGTAATAATGGGTATTACCAAGTTTATGAATCTTACAATATCAGCAACATCGCAAAACACCGTAATATTCAGATATTTCAAAGGCGTTTCAGGAATGGAAGATTTAACAAAAATGTATCCTGAAGGCGATCAAAATAATCTTTTTATAGATTTATTTGATTCATTTAATTTATTTGACGAGGCAAAAAGGCACAGAACCGGTTTTAAAATGCAGAAGTTCAGTATTGATTTAGAACATTTTTTAGGCGATTGGACGGCGACATTTAAAATCAATATGTATCCATATCAAAAACCGGCAAAGGCGGGGGAGATTCCAACGATTAATGTTGTTTCAGATATTACCTTCCTTTTACAATGGAAACCGATTATGGAAATTAAATCGGATATAAAATATGAAGGTAAAACTGACAGATGGACGAAAAAATAGCGTAATTTTACGGCTTTTTCTCCCCTTGACTAGCCTATTTTCAAGATATAGAATCAGAAAAGAGGTATTTTTGGAGGACGGAATAACTATCGCCTTTGAAGACAGGGAACTGCTTTCCGGTATTTGCGGCGCAAATGACGGAAACCTCAAGGTAATTGAGGGTACTCTGGGCGGTTACATAACGGCAAGAGGAAATGAGATTCATTTCCAAAGTCAGGATGAAACCGGTATCAAACGCTTTAGGACAATGATGGATAATCTTATCACAGCGGTTAATGAAGGCGAACAGCCGTCTGCTGAATATATCCGCGCTCTCGCGGATGATTTGCCGTTTTCCGAAACTGCGGAAAAAGGCGGCAGCGTTTTCCGCGACTCTATGATTCAAATACCGCACGGCTTCAACCGCGTTTATCCGCGCACAAGAAATCAAGCTTCTTATATTCAGGGTATGAGGGAAAATGAGATATGCTTCTGCATAGGTCCCGCCGGAACAGGCAAAACATACCTTGCCATAGCCCATGCCCTGCAAATGCTTCTTTCCAAAAAAATAAGAAAACTTGTTCTTACCCGCCCCGTTGTGGAAGCCGGCGAAAACCTCGGGTTTCTTCCCGGCGATCTTGCCCAAAAAATAGACCCGTACTTAAAACCGTTATACGACGCTATGGAATCGCTTGTCCCCTACGATGTGATAAACAGAATGGAAGAAATAAGATCGATAGAAATCGCTCCTCTTGCGTATATGAGAGGACGAAGCCTTAACGACTGCATGGTAATTTTAGACGAAGCTCAAAACACAACCAAAGAACAGATGAAAATGTTTTTAACAAGAATCGGTTCAGGTACGAGGGCGGTAATTACAGGAGACAATACACAGATTGATCTGCCGCGTAAATCAGATTCAGGGCTTTTACACGCTCTGGAAATATTAAGGAATGTTGAAGGTTTAAGTTTTTCTTTTCTGCACACAAGCGACGTAGCCAGAAATCCCTTAATAAAAAAAATAATACAGGCATACAATGAAAACGAAAAATGAAAATGAAAAAAAAGACTCTGACTCATTACTAACGCGTCTTCGATCGGGACCGTCGCTTTTCAGCTTGGCGTTATACGTTATCGCGATAGCGGTAATTATTATATGCGAAAACATGAACTTTTTTTATGAAACCGGAGAAATTATCGGTTATATTTTTCTTATATTTTTAATTTACGCCATGTTTATAATTTTACAGGGACGTACTATTCTAGGCAAAGAATTAAATAACAGCGAACGATACTTGCTTGCCTCTCTTATCGGCTCCTACATAATCGGTTCAATACTTATAAAAAATCTTACTACGGTTGTTGACAGATTGCCGATAGCTCTCGCTATTCCTACAGGGCTTTTTATAATGCTGTTGGCTGTTTTTATGGGAAAAAGACTCGCTGTTATTATGGCGGTCGCCATACCGTTAGGAGCGTATTTCACAGGCGCTTTTGATTATCATTCGTACATTATCGCGCTCGTTTCGGGTGCGGCGGCTTCTACTGTTCTTCAAAACGCGCATAACAGAATGAGTCTTATAAAAGCCGGAATTGTAATCGCTGTCGCCAATTGTTTCGCGGTTGTTGTAGTTTTGCTTTTAAGACAGGCGAACGTGTATGAATACCCCGCGCTTTTGTTCTGGGCGGCGCTTAACGGAATTATCTGCGGAATGTTAACCATAGGCTTTTTACCGCCCCTTGAACACGCGTTAAACGCCGTAACGCCTTTCCGTCTTATGGAACTGTCGGACTTAAACGCTCCCATTTTGCGCAAATTGTTCACAACAGCGCCGGGCACTTACACCCATTCATTGATGGTGGCAAACCTTGCCGAACAAGCCTGTCAAGACATAGGAGCGAACGCCCTTCTCGCCCGTGTAGGCGCTTATTACCATGACATCGGGAAAATGGAAAACCCCGACTACTTTGTAGAAAACCAAACCGATCATAACAGGCACGATGAAATCGCTCCTCGTCTTTCCGCCACAATAATCCGAAGCCATGTAAAACTCGGCGTGGAAAAAGCAAAAAACCTCGGGCTTCCCAAAGATATAATTTCAATAATTGCGGAACACCACGGAAACTCAATAATCGAGTGGTTTTACAACAAAGCTACGGAACAGGAAATAACCGTTAACTCCGAAGATTTCGCGTATCCCGGCTCCCCTCCCCACTCAAAGGAATCGGCAATTGTAATGCTTGCGGACATTACGGAAGCTGCGGTAAGAACATTAAACAAGCCGACCGCCAGCAAGATCGACAAATTTGTTCAGCAGTTATTCGACGCCAAAATCGATCACGGACAACTCTGCGAATCCGAGCTGTCTTTCCGAGACTTGGAAATAATCAAGAAATCTTTTGTCAGGGTTCTTGCCGGCTATTACCATGCCAGAATTGAATACCCCAAACAAAAAGAGGAAAAGGATGAATAATGTGACTATAAACGCGCAGGAAATCGATATGCCCGCATGGAGCGATAACGCCTGTAGTTTTGCCTTGAAAGTCCTTGATGAAATAAAACGCGATAATTGGGAACTTTCCGTTCTTTTCTGCGGCGATAAAACAATCAAAGAGCTAAACCGTCAATACCGTAATAAAGACGAACCCACCGATATACTTTCTTTTAACTTGGGCGAAACGGTAAAAGACGAGGAAAAAACGGTATTTTTACCGGGAGATATCGTTATTTCCCTTGATTCATTAAAAGAAAACGCCCAATACTTCAATACACCCGAAGATGAGGAGTTACGAAGATTGCTGATTCATGGTATTCTACACTTGGATGGAATGGATCATGAAACATTGGAGAAAAACGAGCCTATGCTCGAGTTACAGGAGAAAATACTGAATAAATTGAAAACCGAACAAATAATCACTAAAAAGGGAGATCAAAATTGAAAGCCCCTTTTAAAATAAATACACAGGCGATTAAAGAACTGGAAGAAGACCAAAGACAGATGATCCGAGGCGTTGTGGAATTATCCGACACCACGGTAAAAGAAGTAATGGTTCCCAGAACAGACACTGTTTTTCTTTCGGCGGACGCCTCAAAAGAGGAATTACTTAAATTCATAAGCGAAAGCGAACACTCGCGTTTTCCCGTATACAAAGATACGGTTGATAACGTAACGGGCGTGCTTCATGTGAAAGACGTATTAAAAGCGCTTATAAATGACAAGCCGTTCAATATTAACACATTGGCGAGAAAGCCGTTTTTTGTCCCCGTATCAAAACATATCGACGACCTTTTGCGGGAACTGCGAAGAAAAAAAGTCCATATTGCCGTAGTGGTAGACGAATACGGCGGAGTCTCCGGCATTGTTTCTATGGAAGACATTATCGAAGAAATCATCGGCGACATTCAGGACGAGTTTGATCACGAAACCGAGGATGTTGTGGTTCTCGGCGAAGGAACATGGCTTTGCGACGCTAGGGTAAACCTTGAATTTTTAACCGAAGAAACAAACATTGAGTTTCCCGCCGACAACTTTGACACGCTCGGCGGTTTTGTTTTCGATCTTTTCGGCAAGATACCGGCGGTAAACGAAAAAATAGTATACAAGGATTACGATTTTATCATTCAGGAAATGGACGGACACAAAATCAACTCGATAAAAATCGTAACTCATAAAAAGGAATAGTTGTTATTAAAGGGGAGGGGATATTTCAATGCGGCGTTTCAAAACTTTAATTTATCTCTTTTGCGTTTTATCGTTTTTTCCCGCGGACATTTCCGCTCAGCCGCAAGCGTCTTCTACGACATTCTATGAGCGCGGCAAAAGCTTCATGGCGGAAGAAAATTGGTATTCCGCCGTCGAGTCTTTCCTTGAATGCGTAAGAATCAACCCCGCCCATGCCGAAGGAACCGCCTCTCTTGCCGAATGTTACTACGAGCTTGCGGAATTTGACGAAGCGCTTAAATGGGTAAGAAAAGCAAAACAACTCGCTCGCACCAATATGACTGTGGCAAACCTTGAAGTTTTTTCCTTAATCGCGCTTGGTCAGCTTGACGCCGCTGACGCTCTTGTAAAAGAAATACTCGCCAAAGAGCCATACAACAGGGAAGCTCTCTTTGCCGCGGGAGAACTTGATATAGCGCGAAACAGACCTTCCGAGGCATTGCTGCGCTACCGAGACGCCGTAAGACGCTACCCCGACGACAGAAGGCTTTTAATTTCACTCGCCCTTGTAACTCTTTCTTTGGGAGACGGTGATACGGCTATTACCTATATAAACAACGCTCTTGTACAGCATACCGATGAATACCGTGTATTTTTTTACGCTGCTTATATTTATTCAATGAATAACAAGGTTAAGGAAGCGATAAATTTCGCGGAACGCTCTCTTTACTTTAAACCCAACCATTTGCCAACCCGCTCTTTAATGTCCGTCCTTCGTTACCGCAACGGCGAGTATGAAGAAGCGGCGCGGCTATGCGACACATTAATTGCCGAAAACAGGCAAGATATGAGCGCGTGGTATTTAAAAGGGTTATCCTTAATACGAAGGAACCGTCCTCAGGAAGCGATAACCGTTCTTTCAAGCGCGATTGCCATTAACGAAGAAGAGGAATTTATCCGCGCTGTTTTGGAAGAAACGCTTATCTCTTCCACCGTTTTGGAAGATCCGCGCCGCGTAAGATTCGCCGCATGGCATTTTAACAAAGCTCGTGCTTTCCGCCAGCGTAACTTGAATGAGCAGGCGCTTTTTGAGTATCGCCGCGGATTAAGACTGAACCCTTTTGCCGCTGACAGGCGCGAGTACGCCGAGATTTTAAGGCTTTTGGGCTACCCTGCCCGCTACCTTGAAGAACTTCGCTTTTTGCAGGATCAAGGAAAAGGGGACAAAGTATTAAATGACGCTGTTGAAGCGTACGCTTCTCTGCTTTCCGAAGCGCTCTTTAAGCAATGGCAGGTAAACCCCGTTGATCTGGCTGAACGGCATTGGAAAATCGCCGTCTTTTCCCTCGCCGGACAATCAAGCTTTTTTCATGCGGACGCGGGTTCTGTCGCCGCCGGAGTTATTAAAGAATTGCTTGTACACGACAGAAACATTACCCCCATGAATATTGAACAGCGGCAGGCTATTTTTTCCCAAGCGTTTAAACACGCAAGAGAAAACGGAGCCGATTACTTTATGCTTGTCTCGGTAACGGAAAGCGAGAGAGACATTTCAATAAAAGCCGAAGTTTTTGTGGGAAGAACAGGCTCTCCCGCCGGAGTTTTTTACACTTACCGCACAGGCATAGACAGACTGCGAGACGCTTCCCGAGGCATAATAAATCAGCTTTCATCGTCGCTGCCTATTAGAGGCAGGCTTCTTATCCGAAGGCAGGGACAAGCGTTGATAAACAAAGGAAAAGCCGACGGTATTCAAAAGGACTCGGTATACGACATTGTAAAACGCGGACGTTTGCAGACGGCAAACGAAGGTATCGCCATTATCTATTCAAACGATGAGCTTGTAGGGAAACTGACAATCACCAACGTAGATGAAGAAATAGCCATTGGAACTTTGGCAAGAAACGGTTTCTTTGATCGGATTGAACCGGGGGACGAGGTAATATTCCAACCTGAAAAACCGAATAAACCCGTGTTGGAAAGCGCGGCAAATCCCGAATTAAGAGCGTTATTAAGGGCATTGCGTTAATTCAACGGCTCTACATGAACAGTAGCGGTCATACCGAATTTATCCGAAATAATTTCTTCAATATCCGACGCTATCTTATGACCTTTTTCTATCGTTAAATCTTTGTTAAGCCGTATATGAAAAGTCAATTCTTTATGAGAAGTATAATTATGAATATGCAAATGATGAATTTTCAAGTCATCATAATATATACCTTTAATTTCATTTGTCAATTTCTCTATTAAATCTTTTTCCGGTTCTTCGCCCAGTATTTTATTTATAGATTCCTTTAATATTTCATAAGACGCGTAAAACAACATCAGAGCGATAATAATTCCCAGTACGCTGTCAATCCACCAGAATTGCTTGGCGAACAAAATACCGGCAAGCACAACTACGGAAGAGAGCGCGTCCGATCTGTGATGCCAGCCGTCGGCTTTTACGCTGGAGTTGTCGGTTTTTCGCCCTATATAAAAAGCGTATTGCGCAAGCAGCTCTTTTATAACAATAGAAACAGCGGTAACAATTACCGCTATTGTTCCGTACTCAACTCTTTCTCTGTCCCAAAAATTTTTAATTGAGTCTTTCAAAAAATCATAGGCTATGACAGCTAAAATTGCCGCGATAAAAAACGAGGCTATTTGCTCCCACCTGCCATGCCCAAACGGGTGTTCCTTGTCCGCCTTTCTTGAAGCCAACTTGGCGGCAATAACAACAGCGACAGAACTTAACGAGTCGGAAAGCGTATGCCACGCGTCGGCGGCAATAGCGATAGAACCTGAAACTACGCTCGCCCACATTTTAAGGATAAACAACAAAAAATTAACAACTATTGAAACTGCGCCTTCAACATATCCGGCTTTTATTTTATCCATAACAATTCCTTAACACATATATGAATTAAGAAAATTTTCTATTTCCGAAGCGGTAGGCATCTCCAACACTTTTTCCGCTATTTCTTCAGCCTGCGCTATGGTAATACCGGCAATCACCTTTTTTACAGCGGCGACAGAAGCGGACCCCATGCTGAATTTACGAAGCCCGCAGCCGATAAGGACGGGAACCGCCAACGGGTCGCTGCCCATTTCTCCGCATATCGAAATCGGTTTTTCCGCCTTTTTAAAAGCCGAGACCGATTCTTTTATTAACTTGAAAACGGCAGGATGATAACTTTGATAATAATCTTCCACCTTGGCGTTCATTCTGTCCGCCGCGCACACATATTGGCAAAGATCATTTGATCCTATACTGGCGAAATCCACTTCCTTGGCGGCAAGTCCCGCTATCAGCGCGATACCGGGAACTTCTATCATTATTCCTATTTTTACATCGCCGATTTTAACATTTTCTTTTATCAATTTGTTTTTTGTTTCAGCGATTATTTCCTTCGCTTTTTTTATATCATCCAGAGAGCTTATCATGGGAAGCATTATCCAAAGATTACCGTAAATTGACGCGCGAAAAGCCGCTCTTAATTGCGTTGTAAAAATATCAGGGTAACTGAAACAAAACCTTATGCCCCTATTACCCAAAAAAGAATTGTCTTCTTTGTCTTGTTCTATACTTGATATCTTCTTGTCTCCGCCTATATCAAGAACACGCAATATTACCGGTCTTTTGCCGAATTTTTTTAAAACCTTGCTGTAAGAGTTAAATTGCTCTTCTTCGGAGGGAAGCGTATCACGTCCCAAAAAAATAAATTCGGTTCTGAATAATCCCACAGAATCCGTGTAACTTTGCGCATCAAGCTCTTCATCGTTTGAACTTGCAATATTAAGCCCTATATCTATTTTTTCACCGCAGGCTGTTTTTCCTTCTTTCTTTAAAAACACTTCAACGTCTTTTTTGTCGCGGGATAAATCGCCGCTTTTTTTTCTGTAGCTTTTTATTATTTCTTCTTCAGGATCAATTATTACGGAGCCTTCCTTGGCGTCAACCGCGACATACTGCCCCTGTTTTACATGATTTAAAAGCCCTTCAATGCCCAACACCGCCGGTATCCCGAAACTTTTCGCTATAATGGCGGCATGAGAGGTTACACCGCCCTCTTCCGTAATTATCGCCAGAACTTTTCCGCTGTTTATGCCCGCCGCCCCGGAAGGCTTTATTTCGCGCGCGGCGATGACGCAAGGTTCTTTTAAATCGGAAAGAGAGCTTGATTTCTGCCCGTACCACAAGCGTAAAAGCATGGCGCGTACATCGTCAAAATCCGCCGCTCTTTCGGCTATAAGAGAATCCGCTGTTTTTTTTAAGACGCCTATAACCGTTTCATAAACATGGTAAATCGCCCAATCGCCCGCCCAATGCTCATTCAGTATCCTAGCCGGAATTTCTTCGTTAATGATAATATCTTCCACTATTTCTTTGTGCGCGTCAAAAATTCCGGCTTTTAAAGGATCAACATTCATCATGGAATTTTTAAATTTATCAAGTTCATTAAGCGCTTCTTTTTTTATTGAATAATAACGATCCAACTGCGCCTGTTCTTTTCCAACGGCAACTGTGCTTTCAGCGGGGATATTAAATTTTTCATTGTAAACATAGATACGCCCTACAGCAAATCCTTGGGCGGTTCCTTTTCCCTGTAAAATCATTTGGATATTAAAAAAGCTGCCGATATTAAAACCGGCAGCCTTCTGTTTTTACCAACCATCGACCATGTCGTCCGGATCACGGTGACTTTCCGAGAAAAGGTCGGTATACGCGCGAAGATCATCCAAATAGATATAGTAACTTCCTCTTGCTTCCATTGGATCGCAGTCAATTCTAAAACCGGTTATCTTGATTCCAAAATTGCCCTGATAATGGTAGCTTCTCTGAGCTACGCCGCTTAATCCATCTTCCGGAGCCGGGGGAATGGTGGCGGTCATCTTCTGCCAACCCATGAAGGTTAATTTTCCCATGCTGAATTCATAATCTCTGCCGAAGAAATCCTGAATAAGCACATAAAGTTCATGATTAAAGTTACGACCGGCAACCCACACGGAGATGGTTTTTGTAATACCCTCTACCGGAATCGGACGCGCGGGATAAATTATAAAGTGACTGAATCCTCTGCGAAGGAAATCTACCCTTGTACCAAGTACATATTTATCTTGGAGGTCCATACCTTCTTCTTCGGGTATTTTCTGTTTTGCCAAAGGAGAACCGACAAACAATCTGGTTGTTGTATAACCATCATCGCCTGACATTTTGGATCTCCAGAAACCGTCATTTTCAAACTTGTCTACGGATACTTCTCTTATTAATTGTTGACCTGCTTCAATTCCAAGTCTTTCAGGATCAGGAGCGCCTATCTCTTGATTCTGCTGAGCAAACAGATAACCGCCGATACTCAGGATTAATGTAATTGTTAAAAACTTCCTCATTTTCTTGATACTCCCTTATTAGTCTTTTTTCTCAGACCAAAGCTTTCTGATGTTGTTCGGATCCACAAGATCGCTACCGTCAAATAAAGCTTCATTTGTATCTGTAAGAATTTTCATCTGTTTAAAGTAAATATAAAAATTGTCTACCCTTTCTACAGGCTGCGTCCATAACCTGAACTTTATAAAGTGCAGGCTTGGGTAAGCGGGTTCGTCGCGAATCTGCGGTTTATCGCTTAAATCAAGTCCAAGCTCATTCGCCCTCGCGATGGGTTCCGATTGCGTCCAAACAGTTTGATTAATGTTAGTGGGAACATTAACAAACATATTCCGCCAACCTTTAAAAGTAACATTTCCAAAATTAAGGACGTGAACTACACCCTGAAAATCCCTGAAATAAATTTCCATGTAGTATCTTAAATTGGATCCCCATACCCACATATCCAGTCTTTTCATTCTGCCGGGGATTGGAATACCAATAGGTTTTTCATCTTTATCATCAGCCAATACCGGATAAATATCTATCCAGTTATAGCCCCTGCGATCAAAGCTGCCGTTTAAACCAAGACTTCTAGGGGCGCCGTCAACTCTTCCCGCCCTGAAAGCCTGGCTTGGAAAAGCGTCAATATAACCAACTACCGGATATTGAATATCGCCTTTCTTGCTGATAAAACGGCTTGATTGAGTTTTCCATTTATATATTGAATCACCGTTTCCGTTAAAAGTCTCTAAAACCCAGTTGTTAAGGTTTTCAGCTCTGTACTGACCGTGGACTGATAAAACTGTTATACATGCCCAAATAATCAGGCAGATAAATTTCAAGCTACCTTGTTTCATCATTAAGCTCCTTTAATAATCTATTGTAAAGTATATAAGTTTGAACAATACTTGTCAATTCATTAACCTCCCGTTTTTACTATTTTACCTGTTTTTTTTAATTATGGCAATAACTTTTCTGTCGAATTTTTTCCTGTTTAAGACGATAAATTCGGACTTTATAAGCCCGTTTTTTACCCCCTTTTTGACCATTTTTACAGCCTGCCGAGTCTGCGCCAAGGGCGAATCGTTAACTATCATAGCCACATCGAAGGGCAATAATGACGGGTTAATCCATGTAAATGATATTATCGGAATATCGGTTTTTTTGTCCATAAACTCGCTGCCCGCCCCTGCCATAACAACGCAAGAAATATCTGTTGTTTCCATATACTGGTAGTAATAGTTATAGAAATGTGTTTCCAAAAGGTTCCCCCTGTCATATAATCCCCTTAAAAAAACATCTTTCATTGGATTTAGATTATTTTCCATAAAAACGATGTTTTTTCCCTTCTTTCCTTCATCAGGAGCGGAATTTTCATTTTTTTTACTCCGTTTTGGCTTAACCGTTGTAACGGCAAGCCCTGCTCTGTAAAAATCGTCATTTACATCGGTTTTAAATATAAAATACTCCGATTTATCAGCGCCGAGAATGTTTTCAGCGGGGTTTTCATCTTCTATATACCTCCCTTCTAGCACAACAACAGGGATATTTGGGGCTAATCCTTTATAAAGACGCGCGGATTGGACAAATCTTAAGGGGAAAATCACACAATATGGTCTTATAGAGGCTTCTGTAACGGCAAAAGGAACTATATCTTCGCCTGAGTCATTGGCAACCACTACGGTTTTCACAGGGCGTAAAAGGGCAAACGATGTTGAAAAAGCCTCTTTTTGCGCCCTTTCTTGACCATAGAGCTCTATAAAAGACTGTTCCGTCACTATCAGCACGGGGGAACGTATATTGAATATAAACAACAGGCTAATAATAGCCGGTACGATTATAGCGGCAATTGCCGTCTTTCGGCTTAGTTTTATATTTAGTTTCATTTATTATCAATATATTAACATATTTGATTTAAAGAAGACATACAATCCGCTATTGCCAAATATATAAAAAACGGGTATATTAAGAAAAAACAAATAAGGAGCGAAAAATCATGACCAGTTATAAAGAGTTGGGGCTTGTAAATACGAAGGAGCTTTTTAAAAAAGCGGTTTCGGGCGGGTATGCCATTCCGGCGTACAATTTCAACAACATGGAACAAATGCAGTCAATTATTCAGGCTTGCGTAGAAACAAAATCACCTGTTATTTTGCAGGTTTCAGCGGGGGCGCGCAAATACGCCAATCAGAATATTCTGAAAAATATGGCTCGCGGAGCGGTAGAATACGCCCATGAGCTTGGATGCGACATTCCAATCGTCCTGCACCTTGACCACGGCGACAGTTTTGAAATCTGCAAAGATTGTATCGAGACCGGATTTTCTTCCGTAATGATAGACGGCTCGCATTTAAGCTATGACGAAAACGTGGCGCTTACCAAAAAGGTCTGCGAATTGGCTCATTCACAAAAAGATTACGTTACGGTAGAAGGAGAGCTTGGAGTTCTCGCAGGAGTGGAAGACGATGTTTCATCGGAACACAGTCATTACACCCAGCCTTCCGAAGTCATAGATTTTGTAGGAAAGACAAAGGTCGATTCTTTGGCGATTTCCATCGGCACAAGCCACGGAAGAATGAAGTTCAAACCCGAACAATGCACAAGAGACGCTAACGGCATACTTATTCCTCCTCCGCTGCGCTTTGATATTCTCGAAGAAATTGAAAAACAGATTCCCGGCTTCCCGATTGTTCTTCACGGTTCTTCTTCAGTCCCCATTGAATATGTACATATGATAGAAAAATACGGCGGAAAACTGACAGACTCTGTCGGTATCCCCGAAGAACAGCTTCGCAAAGCCGCAAAGAGCGCAGTCTGCAAGATCAATATCGATTCAGACGGACGTCTTGCCATGACAGCTATAATCCGCAAAGTTTTGGTTGAAAAACCGGATGAGTTCGATCCTCGCAAATTGCTTGGTCCGGCTCGCGACGAACTGAAAAAACTCTACGCTCACAAGAATCAAAATGTACTTGGTTCGGCGGGACATGCGTGAAAAATAATACCTCAATGGTGCCCTTGCTGCTGACCAAAAATATAGGGTTGGCGGCAAGGATAGCCTCAAGTTTGTTCAGAATAGGAAAAACACGCTACTTTTTGAACAAAAATTACAAACACAACCATTTTAAAAATTTATCGTTGGTTTATTTTAAGGTAACAGGGAACTGCAATCTGCGCTGTAAAATGTGCGGACAATACGGCGACAAAGGCGTAATGAAAGACTGCGCCGCGGAAGAAAGCAAAAAAATTCTTCCGCTTGAAACATGGAAAAAATTTGTCGATGAAGTTTCCGTTAACAAACCTACTTTTTATATTTGGGGAGGCGAACCCTTCCTGTATCCCGATCTTATGCCGCTGTGCAAACATGTAGCGGATAAAGGGCTTTTTTTAAGCGTAAACACAAACGGCACTTTAATGGAACGGCACGCCGAACAAATTGTCCGAGACAGATGGAGCGCTATTTTTGTTTCTCTGGACGCCTTCCGCGACGTGAACGACGAATTGCGCGGACAAGGTTCTTATGACAAGGTAGTAGCCGGATTAAAAGCAATCAACAAAGAAAAACAAAAACAAAAAAAGAAATATCCCATGTTAAATATTGTAACTACCGTTACAAATAAAAATTACATGGATCTTGCGAACCTTTCCGAAGCAAGCAAGGAGTATAATATCGATCTTCACATTTACAATTTGGGCACTTACACAAACGACAGCATTGTCGCCACTCAAAAGCGCTTTATGAAAGAAAAATTTGACACCGATATTGATTGTCTTGACGCTTACAACACAGGTTACAACACAGGAATAGACGGACAGAAACTGCACAAAATTCTGCATGATATTCAGGAAAAAAACTTCGGGCACGCAGTACTTACGGTTCCCACATTAAACCCCGAAAAAACGCACACATACTACGCTGAACTTGAAACGCCCGTGCGCAACAACTGCGTAGTGCCTTGGTGTCAATTAAATGTAAACTACAACGGAGATGTGCATTTCTGCGCCGATTACCCCGATTACATTTTAGGTAATATAAAGGACAAACCAATTAAAGAGATATACAACGGGGATCGCGCGAATTATTTCAGAAAAACCCTGCATGAATGCGAAGGCGGAATGTTCCCGGGATGCTTGCGCTGTTATCAAAACATGCTTTTCGGCAAAAAAATAAAAGGGTTTTAAGAAAAAAAATAATGAACAAAAATAATCATTTTTAAAAAATAATTTTAACATACTTTCTTATAATTACTGGACACTAATCACTAACTGCTATACACTAAATTTATCATGGAACAAGTTAAATGGGTCTGGAACTACATGAAGGGAAAGAGAGCTGTCTTTATGGGTGGAATTTTCCTTACTGTTGTTACATCGTCTATACGTGTAATTAACCCTTTGTTAGGCAAACAAATAATTGACATAGTTATCGTAAAACACGATACAAGTCCCTTAATAAAGCTTCTTGTAATTATGATGATAGTCCAATTATCCCGCCTGTTACTCAACTATCTTCAGATAATACTGATGGAAATAGCCAGTACCGACGTAATGACCCGTCTTCGCAGAGATATGTACCAAACTGTTCAATGGCAGGATTTCAAATTTTTGAACCGCTTCCCTACCGGCAACCTTATGACCCGTATGACTCAGGACTTGGATCGCCTGCGCCATACTGTAGCGTGGGTTTCCTATCAATTTATAGGCGCTATCGCCCTTTTTGCAGCCACATTTATCTTTTATCTGTTCTTAAATTGGAGGCTCGCTCTCTGCCTTGTAGGAATTACTCCTTTTATTCTATATATAAGCAGCAGATTTGTAAAAAAAATAAGACCTCGTTTCCAATTACTGCGTGAAAAACTTACAGACCTTGGAACCGCCGTTACGGAAAATATTGACGGCAACCGTGTGGTAAAAGCGTTTGCCCGAGAAGAATACGAAAAAGAAAAAGTGGAAAAACAAAACGCCGAATTCCGTGATATAAGCTGCGAGAACGCTCTTATAACGGCGAAATATCAGCCGTTCCTTGAAACAGCGAGCCAACTCCTCATGGTGATAATGGTTGTAGCAGGCGGTTTTTTTCTAATAAAAGAATGGATGACTCCCGGCGAATACATGGCGTTCTCCTCGCTTACATGGGCGCTGTCCATGCCGATGCAGATGCTCGGTCCCTTACTCGCCGACCTTGAACGATGGACTTCCGCAGGGCAGATGATCCGAGAAGTGGTTGAAGCGCCTAAGGGAATAAGCGATATGTCGGGGGCAATGCAGTTAAAGGAAAGACCCAAAGGAAGACTTGAATTCAGAGACGTAAAACTTACCATTAACGGAAACACTATTTTAGAGGATATTAATTTTACGGCGGAAGCGGGTTCCACTATCGGCATACTCGGGAGCACAGGAGCAGGAAAAACTTCGCTTGTAAATCTGCTTGTGCGTTTTTATGAGCCCGATTACGGAGCGGTTCTTTTGGACGGCGAGGATGTAAGACGCTACACATTATCATCATTAAGAAGGTATATAGGGCTTGCGATGCAGGATGTGTTTTTATTTTCCGATTCCGTAAAAGGCAATATATCCTACGGTAGACCGGAGCTTGACGACGAAAGCATAAAAAAACGCGCGGTGCAGTCCGACGCTGACAAATTTATAAATGAAATGGCGGACGGCTATGACACATTGGTAGGAGAACGGGGAGTCGGGATTTCTGGCGGACAGAGGCAGAGGATCGCCCTTGCGAGGGCGCTTGCCGTAGAGCCGGCTGTTCTTGTATTGGACGACACCACTTCCGCCGTTGACAGCGAGACGGAACAGTACATTCAGGAACATCTTGAAAAACTTGAGTTTCCCTGCACAAAAATAATTATAGCGCAGAGGATATCGTCGTTTAGAAAGGCGGATTTAATTCTTGTCATGGACAAGGGAAGAATAATCGAAAGAGGAACTCACGAGGAACTTCTCGCAAATAAAGGTTTTTATTATCATATTTGGTCGCTTCAATATAACGCAGGTCTTGAAGCTATGGAGGCGAAATGAGCTTCTTTAGTAAAAAGCGGGAGCAAAAAACATCCAAAGAGAAAAACCGCTATGACATGGACGAATATCTTGACGAGAAGGTAAGTCTTTTTAACGTAAAACGGGTTTTAGGCTATCTTATAAAAGCGAAAGGTCATTTAAGGCTTTCGCTGATTTTCAGTATCCTTGCCTCGATTTCCGGTCTTGTAGGACCGCTGTTTATTAAAACGGCGCTTGACGAAGCCGTCCCAAACAAAGATATACGTCAACTGCTCCTAATGGGCGTATACCTTACGGCGTCAATTATCGTAAGCGTCGCGTTAAGCGCAGTGCGCAACATACTTGTAGCGAAAGCCGGTGCAGGAATTATCCACGATATACGGCAAGATCTGTTTTCGCACCTGCAAAAATTGTCTTTCAGTTTTTTTGACTCACGCCCGCACGGAAAAATATTCGTGCGTGTCGTCCCCTATGTAAACAGCGTATCGGACGCTCTTTCCAACGGAATTATCAATTTTGTAATAGAAGTATTGAACATTTTCTTTATCATATTCTTTATGTACAAAGTTGATCCGCACCTTGCGACAGTTACAGTTGTCGGGCTTCCACTGCTCGCAATTTTTATTTGGACAATCAAGCCCGCTCAGCGCAGAGCTTGGCAGGCTGTTTCAAATAAAGGCTCGAATATAAACGCTTATGTGCAGGAATCCATAGACGGCGTAAAGGTAACGCAAGCTTTTGACAGGCAGGATAAAAATCTTGAAATAATGAACGATCTTGCCGACGAGCGCAACAATGTTTGGATGAAGGCGATTTATATTTCCAATACCGTTTGGTTTTCTACAGAATCTATCAGCCAGTTGGTATGGTCGTTTGTGTATATCATGGGCGTTTTCTGGATGAACCCTATGGCAAGTTTCGGAATGCTTCTCGTTATGGGAAACTACGCGTGGCGTTTCTGGCAGCCGATTATCAACCTTGCAAATATTTACAACACATTTATTACGGCGATGGCGTACCTTGACCGTATCTTCGACACAATAGCCGAACCTATAACAATTCAAGATGTTCCCAACGCTGTGGAGTTCCCGTTTGTGCGCGGACACGTTCAATTTAAGAACGTAAGTTTCAGCTATGACGGTAACCGCAAGGTACTGAATAATGTCAGTTTTAACGGACATCCGGGACAGAGTATCGCCATTGTAGGACCTACGGGAGCCGGAAAAACAACCATTGTAAACCTGCTCTCGCGTTTTTACAACATCGAAGACGGACAGGTTTTTATTGACGGTCAGGATATAATGAAGGTTACTCTGCATTCGTTAAGGAGCCAGATGGGAATAATGTTGCAGGACAGTTTTTTATTCACGGGAACAATAGCCGACAACATCCGTTACGGGAAACTTGACGCCACCGACGAAGAAATCCGCGCCGCCGCAAAATTAATCGGCGCTAATCAATTTATAGAAAAATTGCCCGATGGTTATAATACACGCATAATAGAGCGCGGAAGCGGTATCTCCGCGGGCGAAAGACAGCTTTTGGCTTTTACCCGTACCCTTATTTCCAACCCCAGAATACTTATTCTTGACGAAGCGACAAGCAGTATCGACACAGGCACGGAGCAGCTTGTGCAAGAGGGAATACAAACATTGATGAAAGGACGCACTTCTTTTATAATCGCCCACAGACTTTCCACGATACGCAACTGCACGCAGATAATGTTTGTAAACGACGGACAAATTGTAGAAAGCGGCACACACGAGGAATTAATGGCTTTGCGCGGAAGATATTACGAACTTTGTTTGGCTCAGTACCAACAGTAGATCAGCTAGTATGAGCGAATGACAAACCAAAAGGGACATTAGCCGCCGCAAACAAAGCGAAGCCTATTAACGTTTGCTGAGAAAAGAACGCCCAGTAGGCGGCGGCGGCGGCAATAGGAAGAAGAATCATGCAAAAAACAGCAAGAATCGTGATTAATATATTATAACTGTTTATCATCCATTGAATTAAAAAAGAAATACCTACGGCAAGCGCTGTCCATAAAAGCGGAGTCATTACAAGCAAGATAGGATCGTTCATTGAACTCCATGTTAAAGCCCTAAGAGCGCCGACAGGTATCAGCCAAAGCAATGTAAAACTGGAGAAATCAACCTCTGCTGAAAATCCGCCGAATGTGTACATAACAAAATAAACTATAAAAGGCAGAAGCACAGGCATGCTTACTATTTCAAAAAAACCAAAAAGCCAACGGGAAAAACCAAATCCTCCCGGGCTAAAAAGATAGCCAAGGAGGTATTGAATTATTGCCGTAATACTGCCTAATAATAAAGCCCATACGCTGCCGGAACCTCCTCCGCCTAATGAACGGCGGAAGAGATAAAACAATGGAACCCATAAAAGACAGAAATAAGTCATATCAGGAAAATTTCGCTATTGGTACAAACGTATCCGTTTTAAGTGAAGCGCCGCCCACAAGAGCGCCGTCTATGTTTTCCATAGCCATCAATTGCGCGGCGTTATCCGGTTTTACAGAACCGCCGTACTGAATAATAATCTTATCTGCGGCGTCTTGTCCGTACAATCTGGCGATTACTTTGCGCACAAAGGCATGAACGGCTTCCGCGTCTTGCGGCGTGGCTGTTTTCCCCGTGCCGATTGCCCAAACAGGCTCGTACGCTATAACAACATTGGAAAGCTGTCCGGCGTCTACGCCTTCAAGCCCTTTTACGGTCTGTCTTTCGCAGACTTCTTCCACTTTGCCGGCTTCTCTTTCTTCCAAAAGCTCGCCGATACAAAGAATAACTTCAAACCCGTGTTTAAGTGCGAGCTTTACTTTTTTGTTGATAAGAGCGTCGTCTTCTTTGTAAATATGGCGTCTTTCGCTGTGCCCTAAAATTATTGTCTGCACGCCCAAGTCTTTTAACTGTAATACCGATACTTCTCCGGTATGAGCGCCGTTTTCTTCGCTGGCGCAGTTCTGCGCTCCAAGACGGATATTAGTGCCTTCAATAGTAGCCGATACAGTTTCAAGTAACGTGAAAGAAGGAGCGACAAGATATTTATGCGCCCCGTCCCTTAAAGCGGTCACTAAGCTTTGAGCCAATTGCGCCGCGTCTGTGCGGGTTAAATGCATTTTCCAGTTACCCGCTATATAATAATTCCTGCTCATTTTAACTCCGATTATCCGCGGCAAACTTCGATGCCGGGAAGTTTTTTGCCTTCAAGCAATTCCAATGACGCGCCGCCGCCTGTGGAGACATGGCTCATTTTTGAAGCAAGACCGAATTTGTTTACAGCCGCGACTGAATCGCCGCCGCCTACTACGGTAATTGTTCCCTTGTTTGTCGCTTCCGCTACAAGTTTGGCAACTTCTTCTGTTCCTTTGGCGAACGCGTCAAATTCAAATACGCCGACAGGTCCATTCCACACGATTGTCTTGGCGATTAAAATAACTTCTTTGTATTTCTCAATTGTTTTCGGTCCGACATCAAGTCCTAGCAGATTGTCGGGAAGATCAAGACCGTCAACAGGGACGGGAGCTGAAGCTGCGTCAAAACTTGTCGCTGCAACGTGGTCAAGCGGCAGAATTATCTGCACATTGGCGCTTTTTGCGGCGTCAAGAATTTTCTTCGCGGTATCAAGCTGATCGTCTTCAACAAGCGATTTTCCGATTTTGTGTCCTTGAGATTTAAGGAATGTATACGCCATACCGCCGCCGATTACAAGAGCGCTTGAGTTTTTAAGCAGGCTTTCAAGAACGGCGATTTTTGATGAAACTTTAGCGCCGCCGATAATGGCAACTAACGGTTTCTGCGGACTGGTAACAATCGGTTCAAGATAGTTGACTTCTTTTTCCATGAGGAAACCGGCGACGGAAACGGGAACGAACTTTGCGATGGACGCCGTTGAAGCGTGATCGCGGTGGGCTGTTCCGAAAGCGTCGTTTACAAAAATATCGCCGTAGGTAGCAAGTTCTTTTGCCAACTTGTCCAATTCCGCCGGTTCTTTTGCGGTTTCTTCTTTATGGAAACGTGTATTTTCCAGCATGATAACAGAGCCGTCTTTTTGGCTTTCGATAAAACTTTTTTTGCCGTAACAGCTGTCTTCGCCTGCGAAAATTACAGGCTTGCCGAGTTTCTTTTCAAGGTAGGCGGCGACAGGAGCCATGCGGTGCTTGCCTTTGATGTATGTGTCCTTGTCAAATGTTTTGCCGTCTTTCTCGGCTTTTTCCTGCGCCTTCTTCGCGTCCTTGGAAGGGTCTCCCAAGTGCGACATGAGCGTTAGGGATTTTACTCCCTGCTCCAGAATATATTGAATGGTAGGAAGCGCCGCCACAATGCGTGTGTCGTCCTGCACTACCCCGTCTTTCATAGGTACGTTAAAGTCAACGCGCATAATTATACGTTTGCCTTTTAAGTCTACTGATTTTACAGTTTTGATCATGTTTAAACTCCTTAAAAGAAGTGGTTAGTTGTTAGTAGTTAGTAGTTAGTAGTTAGTGATTAGTAAAAACCACTCACTATCCACTAACAACTATTTACTATTCACTAACCACTAATCACTATTTCTTGCTATCGATATATTTGAGAAGGTCTACAACTTTGTTTGAATAGCCCCACTCGTTGTCGTACCATGATACGACTTTGAAGAAACGTTTTTCGCCCTTGAGGTTGTTCTCGAGGGTGGCAAGACTGTCAT
>Ga0268262_10000943_pt1 | contig 37552 bp, 35 predicted proteins | sample TergutNc150P3_FD_190354 | JGI IMG/M metagenome (GOLD analysis project Ga0268262, IMG submission 190354) | Nasutitermes corniger P3 segment gut microbial community from laboratory colony in Florida, USA - Nc150 P3 (SPAdes) (version 2) | ecosystem: Host-associated > Arthropoda: Insects >...
AGGGCTTAGTTTGGAGCAAAAGTTGTTTAGTAAGGTTTTAGCGTCTGCTTGGGTGGTTGTGGAGCATACTAGTAGTCGTGTTAAAAAGTTTCGTGTGTTTGGGGAGGAGTTTAGAAATCGACTTAAATACTATGATGTTATGACGGATATAGTGTGTGGTCTGACTAATTTTTGTATATTTGGTACTCTAACAGTTTAAAAACCTGACTAGGTGCTCATAAACTCCATTAAAAACGCCAAAAACAATAAGGACTAAGGTCTAATATACGAAGACCCAGACTACCCTGTTTCAGGAAGGTATAATCGCGTTTACTATTGGAACCAAGAATAACAAAAAATATCTCCAACTTTTTTTAGCCATTAAATACCTGATGATTATCTGCAAGTATATAGGAGATAACATGGAGTGGCGGTTAGAAGTACATGTGCAAGTGGCTTTTGGTTTATTTATGATATATTATGGTGGTCATTGGTTTTATGTTTTAAAGTTTAGTTTTTTGGGGTTAAATACTATGAATTTTGTGTTGCGCATGTAGCGGCCTATTCTTGAGATAAGACCGGTGGCGTCTGTTCCTAGTTTACAGACGAGTACCTGTTCGAATAGCCCTAGTGAGTCTGTACTTATAACATCGCGATTTAATCGTGTGCGTTCAAGTGTTGAGGTAACCTCGTCAGGGGTAGTACCTAAAAGTATAAGTCGGTCTAAAAGGGAATCTCTCCAGTTTTTGAACATTGACACCTGTGTTACTGAGAGTTCTGCGTCAAGTGTGTTTGCAGTTGTAGGTGTATTATTAATTTTGATGCTGATGGGTAAATCGGCGTTTAATGCGTATAGTTCGGCAATTTTTTTGAGTGGTATGTCTTTTCCGTCTAACAGTTGGGTCTGTATGGTCGCAAGAGGGATATGTGCGTAGATTGTTTTTGGCTCTAATATGCCGATGTCAACTGTTAATATTTCATTGTTGGTTATTTTTTGAATATACCCTTTCAATTCAGAGCCTGTAGAAATTTCGTCTAGGCTATTTGGGCATATGCCGATTTGTTTTGCTATGTAATTTTTAGCGACGGTTTCGTCTTCGCCTATTACTTCTACTTTTACCCACTTGTTAACTGGGTTGCCTATGATTTGTATTTGAGCGTCTAAGTCTTCAAATGTTAGCTGTAGGGATTCTTCTATCTGTCTTAGTTGTCCTTTATTGTATGCTTTAGTAAATAATGTTAATATGACCATTTTTATCTCTCGAGCAGGTTAGTTATTTCGTTGTAGAGTTTTCTAACTCTTTCGGCGGCGTCGTCTAGTTTTTGGTCGTGTAATTGTTTTATTGTTGTTTCCACAGAAATACGGTCGTTGCCGCTTATGCATTTGTCGGCGTAGCAGACGATTTTTTCTTCTAATGTTTGAGGTATATAGTTGTCTTTGGGCCAATTGAGTTTGTCTGCTTCTTCCGCTGTTATGCCTGCGCCTACGTGTCGTTTAATGATGCAGACTACTGTGTCGGGTAATTTTTCGGTTTGTGCGAGTTTCATACCTTCAATTGCATGGTTTACGCTGTGATTTTTAGAGCGACCAAGGTCATGTAAAAGTGCGCCTGCTTCGATTAGGGTTAGGTTAACAGGATAGTTTTTTGTTTTAAATTCTTCGGCTATTTCAAGAGCTAATGAGGCTACTGCTTGGCAGTGTGTTATTACTTTGGGTGAGCAGCTGTTTTTTTGTAGGATTTCTATGGCTTGCTCCCTGTTTGGAAGCTGGTTATTCACCTAGTTCCTTCCTTAGAAGTGTGACTTTTTCTGAGAGTTTGTTTATCATTTGTTCGTTTCCAAAATGCACTAGGGGTTTGCCGCATGTGCTGCAGTGGAAGACAAGTTCTACTGCTTCTTCAAAGGGTACACGTTTGCATTCTGGGGTGTTGCAGAAGTAGAAGTCATGATTTTGTTCATACTCGAGTCGGACATTGAGTTTTTCAAGCACTCTGCGTTTTTGGCTTAATATAAAGCCTTCAAGTTGACCTGATTGGAGTTTCCAGTGGAAGATGAACCAGCCTGTTTTTGGGTCTCGTGTTCTGCGTAGGCTTACAAGTGAGTGGTCGTAGAGTTTGTAGAGGATTTTGCGGACACTGTTTAGGCGTATTCCTGTTTTGTTAGCTATTTCATCGTCTGTTATCTCATCTACGCTCTTTAAGTGTTCAATAAGTACAACGGCTTCTTCAGCTCCAAGAGCGTTAGCCACTTTCATTAAAGTTGTATCATCGATAGTTGACAACATACTCAATTTTCCTTAATTACGCTGTAATAGAGGATATTGATACATAAAACTCTTCGTACACATTTACGTTTTTTCTTCATTAACTTTAATGTTTTTACCATGCTGTTGTGGAATAATTTTTACTTCAGCTTTTTCGAAATCTACGGTTAACTCTTTACCTTCAAAGAAGCGGTCTAAGAAAATGGCTAACGCACTACACTCGCTATGAGGCTGATTTCCAACACCTATGTTAAAGTCAGAGATTTCTGTGCTATAGAATTCTCCGGGAACTTTTTGGCTGCCTATTAGGAGGAGAATGTTTTTACCTGTTTCACGTATGCGGGATAAAGCGTTGCTGGTTTGAATATTTTCGCCATACACGGTTAAGTGTACTACAATGCCGCCCTTGTTTTTCCAGTCACGGATAACGCTGCGCCAATTAAGACCCATCTGAAAAGTAAAATCGCCACCCCAATGCTTAGTGATACCTTGTACAGTTTTCTCTATAGACTTATCCTCAATGTCTGCAAGTATAAAACCTGACGCGCACATAGCACGCGCGGTTAAGGCGCAGTGAGTAGTTAACCGGGAGTCTCTATGAATACGGTGACCCCATCTTAGAACAACAATTTTTTGACTACAGTTATCAATTAACTGGTTTGGTGTATTTTCCATCTAGTTTTTCCACTTTACTTCTTATTTGCTCAGCAATCTGAGGGTCAACTTCAAATGTTACCTCGACATGGTCACCTAAGAATTCTTCTTTTTTAACCTCAGCTTTCTTATGAACCCAAGAAAGAAAGGGCATTACCTCAGCAGTCAGCGGCACTGAAAAACTACCCTTCACATAATTTTCCAACATACGGATAATCTGAGCCTTTAGCACATCAAGATTAAGACCTTTTTTTGCTGAAATTAAAAGAGGATTTTGAACTTTACCCTTTAAGACATCAAATTTTTGCGTCACCTCCTCAGAGCTAAGTTTATCAACTTTATTTAGCGCAGTAATTTGAGGAATACCACCAGCATCTAACCGGCTAATTGTATCCTGACAAACACCAAGCTTTTTCTCAATTAACTCAAGCGGCTCGCTTAAATCTAAAACCAAAATAATTAAGTCAGAATAAATGGTTTCCTCAAGCGTAGAATGAAAAGCCTCTATTAACGAGATAGGTAAACGATCGATAAAGCCTACAGTATCTGTTAATAAAAATTTACGGCTGGAAAACTCTACCATACGCGTCATAGTAGAAAGAGTAGTAAACAAAAACCTATCAACCATAGCGTCCGCTTCAGTTAAAGCATTAAAAAGAGTACTTTTACCAGCACTGGTATAGCCAGCCAGTGAGACAGATAGGAAACCAAGCTCTGTCCGCCGCTCCCTCTGCAAAATACGCTTCTTACGAATAACCGTGAGCTTTTTAAGAATAGTTTGAACCTGCAATTTAATAGCATCACGATAAACATCCGCCTCATAAGCACCTAAACCCATAAAACCCGGCTGCTCACTACCACGGCATAAGCGGACTTTTTCACGAGCATGCCTAAGCTCATTTTGCAACGTCGCCAACTGAATCTGCAACTGAGCCTCCACAGTCGTAGCACGACGAGCAAAAATCTCTAAAATAAGCTGAAACCTATCAATAATCTCAACCTTTGTAGCCTTAGCAAGATTATAATTCTGCAAAGTACGCAAAGAATTATCAAAAATTACCCTATCAGCACCAAACTCTTTAACCATACTTGCAAGCTCTTCAACTTTCCCTGCACCAATCTGATACCTAGCATCTGGAGGTCGCGTCTGCTCAAGAACACCAACCACCGTATAACCCGCTGCCTGCGCAAGAAACTTTAACTCACCTATATTTGACGCTTCACGATTAAGACGCCTCTGAACTATGATAGCTTTCGTCCCTTATGCTCCTCCGAAGAACTACCACTATCAATCTCGATAAGATCACCCAGAGTCATATCCTGATTCTTACCTGCCACCGTAGCTGGCACAGGTTTTTCTTCCTCTATAGGCACAAGCAACGTTATCTTTAAAGCACGCTCAAGCTTGCTGGCAAGCAAGTTATTTGGCTCCATTTTACTTAGCTCAACATGCTTTAAAACAGAAGCACGCTCATTAATCTTTAAGCCGAGTTCTTCATGAGAATAACCAAGTTTCTCCCGCGCCATACGGATTATGGCGGCATAGCCCTCAACTAGTTCTTGAGTAATTTCCACTTTCGCAACAAGATTACGCTTCTTTTGTACCATCTGTGGCTGCTGTGGCTTCTTTGCTTTAGCCGCTACTGCTTTAGCTCCTGTGGATGGAGCTAGAGTAGAATGGAGGCTACTGCCGGGTGTAACAATTAGGAAGGGTGATTTAGGCACAGGATTTTCTTCATTAGGATAAATAGTTTTTCCATGTTTGGCACATTCGGCACAAACAGTTAATTTTGCACCTTCAATATTTACTCGAATTGGATCAACGTGAATTTTGCGTCCACAAACTTCGCATCTCACAGTACTTTCACCTTTAAATTATTTATTTAACATGATAAGTTTATACTTATCGAAACAAAAGGAAACTAATCACGGGAATACATATGGAAAAACAACTTGACAAAATATGGAGCATAGCCGATTACCAATTCGGCAAAAACGTAGGCAAAAAACTATTCCCAGAAAACGTAACATTTGAACTATCAAAACGCACAGGCAGAATACGCTTCATCAACCTAAACAAAGAACGCTTAGCAACACTAAAACCAACAGACGGCCTATTTTCCCTAAGCCTAAAAGCCGCCAAACACATAATAGAAAACATACCAGAAGCCAAAGGGCTCATCACGCTAAAAAATGAGGTCGCACAATACATTGCCGCAGGTGGCGACGTCTTCGCAGTACATGTAGTTCAAGTAGACGATGACGTTCGTGCAAAAGACGAAGTGATAATAATTGATGAAAATAGACAACTATTAGCAGTCGGACGCGCAACCCTCTCCGCACCAGAAATCCGCGCATTCAAAACAGGCGTCGCCGTTAAAGTACGACACGGCATAAACAGCAAAGAATAACATAGTTTAGTTTTATTTTTTACAATTATAACCGGTTGCCTTGGTTACAAGAATGTCAATAGTAAATGGAACATATTTTGCTATAGTGTAAGAAATGGGAGTAAACAAGCTTTTTTGGTTAATAAATGGGTTAAGTTTATGAGTTTCTTATGTTAAATACATTGTAATTGGAGTGATGTTCTGTATGCATAGACGTATGAATCCTCGTGAGCAGAAGCGCATGATGCAGCGCATGGGCATGAATATGGAGAATGTTGATGAGGTTAATCAAGTTATTATAAGGACAGCCTCGAAAGATATAGTAATTGATGAACCAGAAGTTGCGATTTTACAGGTTCAGGGGCAGAAAATGTATCAAGTTATAGGTGGGCAGGTATCTGAGCAAGCACCAGGTAAATTTGCAGCGTCAACTCCAGCAACGCCTATATTTACTGATGAGGATGCACAGCTAGTAGCGGATCAAACTGGTAAAAGCCTTGAGAAAGCTAAAGAGGCGCTTGAGGAATGCGGTGGCGATCTGGCAAAAGCAATTTTGCTACTTTCATCCTAAATCTCATTTTATTTCCTTTCGTTAAACCAGTTGTTTACATCTGTTTTTCAGTTTAAAAATAGTTTGCCACCTCTTTTTTGTGGTAACTTTTCATTAGGTGGTTAAAAGTCTATAAGTTACCTTTAGGCATAGTCAACTGGAACAGTAAAAATGATGACTCAAAATGGTAATGTTTGCATAGTTGGTAGTTTTTCTTTAGATTCAATTACTGTTCCGGGTCGAAAGGAGGTGTTTCATAGTTTGGGTGGTGCAGTTACTTATACTTCATTTGCAGTAAAAACTCTTGGAGAGACAGCAGGTGTTGTTTCACGTGTTGGGGGAGATCTACCGGAAGCTGACCTGTTAAGGCTGTATATGGAGGGTATTGATGTTTCTGCTGTGAAGCGTTGTGTATGGGAGACAACGGCGCGTTTTGAGCTTTGTTATAGCAGTGATTTTTCTGAGCGTATGCTCAGATTAACTTGTATGGGATATCCAATAGGTCTTGATGACATTCCACATGGTCTGCGTTCTAAGGTTATTCATGTCGCGCCGATAACAGGCGAAATTAGCTATGGAGTTGTAGAACATTTGAAGTCTTGCTGTGATAGTTTATCGCTTGATCCTCAGGGTTTTCTTAGGAGTTTTGATGAAAATGGGTATGTAACTTCAAGTTTGCAGGTAGATAAGCGGGTTTTGGGGTTAGTAGATATATGTAAAATGTCGCAGGATGAACTTTTTGTTTTGACAGGGCATTTGGATCTTAAAGGGGCGATTAAAGTAGTGCATGATGCTGGTGTGAAAGTGGTCATTGTAACTATGGGTGCTAAAGGGGCGTTGCTCTCCTTTGAAGGAGTGCAATATAATATTCCAGCTTGTCGTCCATCTGTGGTTGTTGATCCAACTGGGGCGGGGGATGTTTTTATTGGGGCTTTCTTGTCGGAGTATCTGAAGGGGAAAGAGTTATTGTGGTGTGCTTCTGCGGGTTCAGCGGCGGCGTCTTTGGTGGTTGAGGGTATTGGGTCAACGTTTTTTGGGGAAAAGCGTGAAATTGTAAGAAGAGCCATTGTTCTTTATGAAAAATTAGCTTAAGCATTAAATATGCAGTTAGCTTAGTGTTTAGTAATATTGAGGTGTACTATTGTGGGACGTATAGATAAAGGTGAAAAGTGCAGTGTGTCTGGCTGCGGTAATGAGGCTGAGCGTTCGATTTCGGCTGATAAGGTGAAAGCGGCTGGATTGAAGGTTAATAGTGATAAGCGTGCTTATTTGTGTAAAGAGCATTATAAGGAGTATAAGAAGAAGTCTAAGAAGGATAAGCTTTTAGATAAATGGCGTCATAGGATGTAGAAGGCTAGATTATGCGTATTTTACAGTTACATTCTAATTTTATAAGTTATAAGCCGATTGAGAAAGAGTTGCCTCAGGCTGAAGATGTGGAGATAAGTGAGTGTCGTATAGAAGAAGTTGTTGTTTTATTTACGGCTGTTGAGGAGGGGGATGATAGGCAGGTTTCGCAGAGGGCTATTAATGAGGCGAGGGCTTTTTTGGGTAAATTGAAGGTAAACAAGATGCTCATTTATCCTTTTGCTCATTTGAGTAGTAATCTCTCTAAGCCTCAAGAGGCTTTTAATGTAATTAAAGAGATGGAAGAGTATGCAAAGCAGAAGGGTATAGAGACGTATCGTGCGCCTTTTGGTTGGAATAAGCAGTTTACGATATCTATTAAAGGTCATCCGTTAGCTGAGCAAGCTCGTTCTTATGCTCCTGAAGTGCTTAAGAAAGAAAATAGTACAGATGAATCTGGTGTTGTATGTGGGTTAAAGAAGGAGGAGGAGCCTGTTTCTGCGGCGCTTAAAGCGGAGGATACTCTTAAGTCTTTTTGGTATATCCTTCAAGGGGATGGTTCGCTTATACCTGTTGAGGAATTTAAATTTAAAGGGCATAGTAATCTGCAGAAATTCTCTAATTATGAAATTAAGAAGACACGGGCGGTTACTGTTATGCCGCCTCATGTTTCGTTAATGAAGCGTTTAGAGATTGCTGATTATGAGCCTGGCAGTGATCCGGGTAATGTTCGTTGGTATCCGAAGGGTCGTATGATAAAGTCATTGCTTGAGCAATATGTTACGACTCGTGTGCAGGCTTATGGAGGTATGGAAGTTGAAACTCCTCTAATGTATGATTTCCAGCATCCGAGTCTTGCGAGTTATCTTAACAGGTTTCCAGCACGTCAATATGTGCTTAAATCTGAAGATAAAGAGCTCTTTTTGCGTTTTGCAGCATGTTTTGGCCAATTTCTTATGGCACATGATGCTCAAATAAGCTACAAGCAGTTACCCTTAAAACTTTTTGAGCTCACACGCTACAGTTTTAGGCGCGAAAAAAGCGGCGAGGTTGTCGGACTTAAACGGTTACGTGCGTTTACTATGCCAGACTGTCATGCTTTATGTGCAGATTTTGAGCAGGTAAAAAAAGAGTTCATGACACGCTTTGATCTCTGCATAGATGTACTTGACACTATAGGTTTAGTCAAAGATGACTATGAAATTGCCATGCGGTTTACCAAAGACTTTTACGCGGAGCATAAAGAATTTCTCGCAGCTTTAGCGACAAAGTTTGGTAAGCCTATTTTAGCTGAGGTTTGGAATGAGCGTTTCTTCTATTTTGCGTTAAAGTGGGATCTGAACTTTATTGATAATCAAGATAAGGCGGCAGCGCTTAGTACAGATCAAATTGATGTTGAGAACGCTAAGCGTTACGAGATTACGTATGTAGATGAGAAAGGTGAGAAGCAAAATCCGTTAATTTTGCATTGTAGTCCAAGTGGTGCTATTGAACGTGACATTTACGCGTTGCTTGAAAAGGCTTATCGTGAACAGATGGCAGGTAAAGCGCCTATGTTGCCAGTTTGGTTATCACCAACTCAAGTGCGCTTAATTCCAATTTCTGATAAATTCCTAGATAAAGTAGAAACATTAGCTGAACAAATTGCAGGGCACAGTATACGTGTGGATATAGATGATACTGCAGCGACATTGCAAAAGAAAATTCGTGAAGCAGAACAAGAATGGATTCCATACATCATAGTAATTGGAGAAAAAGAAATAGAGTCAGGCACATTATCAGTTAGAATCCGGGAACTTAAAGGTACACAGGAAGCCTTATCTGTTGATCAACTCGTCGTAAAAGTTTCAGAAAAAATCGTTGGCAAACCCTACAAGCCCTTACCATTACCAGTTCATCTTTCAAAACGTCCACAATTCCACGGCTGATATATCATGTCTATAGGGCAGAGTAAACTATATCAAACATTGAACAGTAAAGGTAAACAATTAAAATTGATTAAGAAGTGAAAAACATGACTAATGAACTTTACATATACATAGATGGAAAGTTTTATCCTAAATCAGAGGCTAAAATTTCTGTTTATGACCATGGATTTCTCTACGGAGACGGCGTTTTTGAAGGCATACGAGCATACAATGGTATAGTATTCAAACTCAAAGAACATATTGACCGCCTATACCGCTCAGCACACGCTATTATGTTAAATATACCGTTAACTAAACAAGAAATGACACAGGCAGTAATAGATACATTGCGTAAAAACCAAATGAAAGACGCATACATTCGCCTTGTCGTATCAAGAGGCGTTGGCGATTTAGGCCTAGACCCACGGAAATGTCCTAAAGCATCCGTTATCGTCATCACTGACACCATTCAATGCAAAGCTAACAATTCACAAGAAACAGGTATAACTACTATATTTAGCTGGGTTAAAAGAAACTCAGTTGACGCGACAACACATGAGGTCAAATCACTTAACTATTTAAATAGCATTTTAGCTAAAATGGAAGCAAACGCGTATGGCGTTGACGAAGCTATGTGCCTTGAAAGCAACGGTTACATAACAGAAGGCGTTGGAGAAAACGTATTTATCGTTAAAAACGGCGAAATATTTACTCCTCCAACATCAACAGGCGCACTTTCAGGCATAACCGCAGAAGCAATTTGTGAAATAGCAAAAAACATTGGAATTAAAGTTACTATAGCTAACCTTACACCATTTATGCTATTTACTGCAGATGAAGCCTTCTTTACTGGAACTGCTATGGAAATGGCCCCAATACGCGAAGTCAACAAGCGAATAATTGGCGAGGGCAAACCTGGATCAGTTACTAAAAAATTAATGGCAGAATTTCAAAAGGTAATAAGCGACCCCACACAGGGCACAAAAATCTAACCCTTTAGAATGAAGAATGAAACTAGAGCTAGTTTCACTTCCTGTTTTCTTTTTTATTTTGCTGTTGTATGTTTTTTAATGAATTGTTCTAAGGCGTTGTAGGCTTCTTCAAGTTTTTCAATAGGAGGTAAGAAGACAATTCTTGCATGCCTATTACCGTAGACGGGGTCAAAACCTGAACCGTTCACAATTAATACGCCAGTTTCCTTTAGCAGATCTACAACAAAGTCCATATCAGTTTTCCATTGGGTACCTATGTAGTCTATTTTTGGGAAAATATAGAAGGCTCCATCAGGCTTTGTTGTACTTATACCTTCAATTTCATTTAGACGCTTCCAACTAAAGTCCCGCCTCTGCCTTAAACGATCAACTATATCCTTAACAAAATTCTGTGGACCATTTAATGCCGCTGTCGCCGCTATTTGCACTGGAGTATTAGCACAGATACGAATGCGACACTGTTTCTCTACACCAGCTTTTAGAGCAGCAAGCTGCGTACCTTCACCTTTAAAGTACATATAGCCAAGCCGCCAACCGGTCATTTGATAAACTTTACTAAAACCATTCAACCCAATAACAGGCACATCGGAAGTTAAATGAGCAGCACTCACAAAATGCTTCTCATACGTGAGCTGATCATATATTTCATCACTAATTATAGGCAAACCATACTCGCCGGCAACATTTATGATTTCCTCTATAACCTTACGTTCATAAACCGCGCCTGTTGGATTATTAGGATTAATAATTACAATAGCCCGCGTTTTATCAGTAATCCTCTTACGCATATCATCTATATTAGGCTGCCAATTCTCCTGCTCTATAGTCTCATAAGCAATTGGCGTACCATCAAAAAATTTAGTATACGAAATATACGGCGGATACGTTGGACCAGGTATGAGAATCTCATCACCCTTCTCCACAATAGCACCAAGCAACATCTGAATACCCTCAGAGATACCCTCAGTAACCAAAACATCATCCGCCGAAATATCCACATTATTAATTTTCTTCTCCTTATTAGCCACCGCCTGCCTAAGCTCAAAAATACCCTCAGAAGGAGAATAATAATTAGCCTCCTTAGCAATAGCCTTACAAAGAGCCTCCTTAAGACTCGGAGGCGTTTTAAAATCAAACGCGGCAGGGTCACCAATATTTAGGTAATGAATTGTTTTACCACTCTTAATCAAATCTTTAGTATGCACAATAACATCACGAATAGCATACTCAATATTACTCGCACGCTCAGTTACCTTAACACCCGTCAATACTATTACCTTACACCAAAAAATAGTACAGAGAGAATAAAAGTTTCCTATTAACACAAGACAAAAAATTTGAAAACAACCATAAATCTATTAAAAAAACAGGGCAAACCAAAGAAAAAACGAAACAAACAAAAAAAGAGCGTTAAGCTCTAATAGGATCTAGCAAAATATGCCATATCCTTCCCTTTTTCACCACAGTAAACACATCCGGTTTGTGGCTCTTCTTTTTCAAAGGGTATTACTCGAATTGTCGCACCTGTTTCTTCCTTAATTTTTGCCTCACACACCGGATTTCCACACCAAGACGCTTTGATAAACCCGCCTTTGTTCTCTACAACCTGTTTAAACACGTCATAACTCGCTACTTCAACTATTTTTTCTTGCAAAATTGTTCGGGCTTTAGAGAGCAAGTTATCTTGTATATCTTGGAGCAGATGCTCAACAGTTATAAGTATATCTGCCTCTTTGACCATTATTTTCTGTCCGGTGTCACGTCTAGCCATAACTACTTGACCGTTTTTGAGGTCGCGCGGGCCAAGTTCTATGCGAACGGGGACACCTTTGAGTTCCCACTGGTTGAATTTCCATCCTGGAGTGTATTCTTGACGGTCATCGAGAATAACGCTTAAACCTTTTTCCTTGAGATTTTTGGCTATTTCTTGAGTTTTAGCAGCTATTGCGTCGGCATCTTGACCTTTGAAGGGAATAGGGACAATTACAATTTGAGTTGGAGCAACTTTGGGCGGCATAATTAAGCCTTTATCGTCTCCGTGAATCATAATCATAGCACCGATGAGTCGCGTGGTAATGCCCCAGCTGGTTTGCCAAACATAATGATTCTCTTTGTCTTCACCTATGTATTTTACGTCAAAAACTTTGGCGAAGTGCTGACCAAGATTGTGACTTGTACCCATTTGCAAGGCTTTACCGTCAGGCATCATAGACTCTACCGCAGTAGTGTACAGGGCACCTGCAAATTTTTCACTCTCACTTTTAGTGCCTATTAGTACGGGGATAGCTAAGATGTTTTCAATTATGCCTTTATACATGTTAATAGCCCACAGGACTTCTTCTTCGCCTTCCTCTGCTGTTGCATGTGCTGTGTGGCCTTCTTGCCAGAGAAATTCGCGAGTGCGCAGGAATAATTTAGTTGCCTTAGTTTCCCAACGCACAATGTTACACCATTGGTTAATTTTAAGTGGTAAATCTCTCCAACTGCGTATCCATTTTGCATACATTGAATACATGATTGTTTCACTTGTTGGACGTACCGCAAGCTTTTCTTCAAGCGGAGTATTTCCACCCTGAGTTATCCAGGCAACCTCTGGAGTGAAACCTTCAAAATGCTCAGCTTCTTGCTTAAGAAAAGCCTCTGGGATAAACATTGGAAAGTAAGCATTTTTATGACCAGACACTTTGATTTTTTGATTAACAACTTCTTGGATTTTCTCCCAAACAGCATACGCATCTGGACGGATAATCATACAACCTTTCACAGGAGCATAATCAGCAAGTTCAGCTTTTAGAACCACTTCAACATACCATTCACTAAAATCTACATTTTTCTTTACAGTTACACCAGTATCAGACATACAAATCGCTCTTACAGTCTAGCTTCAACTACATATAAAACCATAACGGACAAGGCAACAAAATCATCTATAGAAACAGATATTGTAAAAACAAAACTCTAACGTTACAGACATATTTTTACAATATAACGCAATATACACATTGATACTACACAGTAAAACCTACCACAATCTCCCCTGCAAAACCACAAGCAGGCAACTTAGAACATAAAAAGAAAGTTGATTGTTTTTAACGGTGCATGTTACGGATTTTCGGCTCTAGTATTGTCCATAACCATTTTGTGAATTCATCCAAATTCTTTGTTTGGATATACACATCACCCGGACCTGTAATTTGAGTTACAAGTCCTTCACCGCTAAGTATAGTTTCTTTTAAACCTCCAAATTTGGTGACTTTATAGCTACATGTATCGCTAAAGCAGACAAGATGGAAATTATCAACAATCAATGATTGCCCAGCTTGTAATGTCCGCACGTCAATAGCGCCAAAAGTGTTTATGAACAGAGGACCATTACCAGTGGCTTTTATCATAAATAAGCCATTACCAAATAGTCCTTTGGTGAAGCCTTCCCATTTAACATCTAAGTTAACTTGAGGAGTTGAGGCAACATAGGCAGATTTTTGGATTATGTATCCTTTGCCTGGGGCTATATCAAGTTGTTCAATGTCTCCAACGGGGGCGGATACGAATGCAACATCACCAGATCCTTTTGCAGCAACATAATCATTAACCCAAAAAGATTGCCCTCCAATGATGCTTAAGCTTAAGCTGCCGAGTAAGCTTTTTTCGCGTTTACGCGTACGAACCTCAATTGCGAGATCCATGTATGTCATGGCACCAGATTCAGCTGTGATTGTTTCGCCTTGATTAAGACTGACAACAAGCATAGCATACGATGGTTTGTATTTTACTTCAAACTTCACGTAAGTTCCTTCTATTGTAAATGTTTATAGATCATCTATCTTAGCTTATTGATATAAAACTATCTATTACAGTCACAAGTTAATTTACCGCATACATAAACAACAGAGTTTCAAAATTGACTAAAAATCATAAAAATATGTAGAAAAATTTTTTATTAAAAAAGTAAAGCGAAATTTATGTGTGATTTAAGAGATTTGTATTTGTTTTATGATTTGCTGTATTTGCTCTCTTGTTAAGCTATTGCTTTTTTGATTTTTTATATAATCAGATAACTGCTGAATTCTAAGAACGGGGACTATAGAATTGCTGATGCTTAGCTTGGCGTGTGTATTGGTAAAAACGATTAGCCCTTCAACATAAATGTTGTGACCGCGTAAGAATAATGAGGAGTCAAGGGCTCTTTTAATTTTCTGGGCATTGTTTTTTGCCTGCAGACTTGGGTTGGTTGTTATTTTTTTCCCAGGTCGTTGCCATTGGGTATCATTGCAGATGATTTTGCCGCTCCAATTTTTAGTTTCTAGTACATAAATGCCAGTTGGACCTAAAACTATATGGTCGATATCGCCGCCTCCGCTTTTTAGATATACGCCATTCATAAGATAGTATTCATCATTTAGTTTGCTTGTTAATGTTCTAATTACTGTTTTTTCGCCTTGTCTCCCACTTTTGTAAATTTGATATTTATATTGGCAATATCTGAAAGGTATAAGGAGAATTAGAGCCGCTATAAGAAGTGCTGCTTCAATTATGCTTATAACGTGTGTTTTGAATATGATAATATAGGCTGTTAGGGTTAAGAGTAGTATTGAGAAGAGCAGGCTTAGAATTGCTTTGCTTAGATATTTTCTTATTTGGCTGCTCAGATAGTTACTAGAGCCGTCTATTTTTCGCATGTTGTTTTCCTTGCGGGGACATATGTGTCTACTTATATTTTACTGTAATGTCTTTTTTTTATTTGACATTTTTAGTTTAAAGCATGAAAAATCTTGTGAGAACGCGTGTTTTACGCCTTTTTGTTCAACAGAACAGGGGCTTATGGGGGTAAAACGTTTATATTCTTGTCTGATTTCTGGTTTATTCTAATATAAAGAAACAATTCTATCGGAAGTAGTGATTTACATGGCATATTTAACTACAACAGGTTCAGGACAACCCGTCCTTATCCTTAAAGAAGGAACAACTCGAAATAGAGGAAAAGAAGCGCAAAAAAACAACATTATGGCTGCACGGGTAATTGGTGAAGTTTTAAAAACTACTTTAGGACCAAGAGGCATGGATAAGATGCTCATTGATAGCCTTGGCGATATCACCATAACTAATGACGGCGCAACTATTCTAAAAGAAATTGATGTAGAACATCCAGCAGCAAAAATGATGGTAGAGATTGCGAAAACTCAAGATGACATGGTTGGCGATGGGACTACAAGCGCGGTTATTCTTGCAAGTGAACTGCTAAAGAAGGCAGAGGAGTTATTGGAACAAAATATTCATCCAACAATCCTTGTAAGTGGTTATCGAAAAGCAGCTCAAAGAGCCATTGAGGTAATAGATGAAATTGCTGAACCATTAGATATTAATGATCGGGAAACTCTGCTTAAAGTAGCCTTAACGTCAACAAGCAGCAAATCCGTTGGTAGCGCAAGAAATCATCTTGCAGAAATTTCCATAGATGCAGTAAAACAAATCATGGAAAAACGCGGAGATAAAACAATTGCTGACATTGACAACATTCAAATTATAAAGAAAACAGGCAAAAGCCTACTCGAAACACAGTTAATAAAAGGCATAATTGTTGATAAAGAAGTCGTCAACCCAGGCATGCCAAAAATGAAAGAAAAAGCAAAAATTGCACTCCTCGACTCACCACTTGAAATTGAAAAAACAGAAATCAGCGCAGAAATCAGAATAAAAGACCCACTCCAAATGAAAGCATTCCTAGACCAAGAAACAGACATGCTAAAAGACATGGCAGACAAACTAAAAGCTGTAGGCGCAGACGTCATCTTCTGCCAAAAAGGCATAGATGATATGGTACAACACTTCCTAGCAAAAGAAGGCATCATAGCAGCACGACGCGTAAAAGAATCAGACATGGAAAAACTCGCACGTGCAACAGGCGCAAGAATAAGCAGCGACCTAGATGACCTAAAGAAAGAAGACCTAGGAGAAGCCGGCCTAGTTGAAGAACGCAAAATCGGCGACGACAAAATGATCTACGTCGAAAAATGCAAAGACCCCCACAGCGTCGCACTCCTACTCCGCGCAGGCCTAGAACGCATGGTAGACGAAGCCGAACGCGCAATGATAGACTCACTCTCAGTAGTATCAGACGTCATAGAAAACAACAAAATAGTACCAGGCGGCGGCGCAGTAGAAATCGAAATAGCAAAAGAACTACGCAAATACGCCACAAAAATCGGCGGACGCGAACAACTAGCAGTCGAAGCATTCGCAAACGCCATGGAAGTAATCCCAAGAGCCCTTGCAGAAAACGCAGGACTCGAACAAATAGACATCATAGCAGAACTACGCACAGCACACGATAAAACAAGCAACAAAAACACAGGCATAAACATTTACGAAGGCAAACTACAAGACAGCATCAAAAACGGCGTCATAGAACCAATAACGGTAAAAGAACAAGCAGTCAAATCAGCAGCCGAATCAGCAGCCATGATACTACGCATAGACGACATAATAACATCAAAAGCACCAAAAGGCGGCCCCGGCGGAATGCCAGGCGGCATGGGCGAAGAATAAACTTTCCCCAAATCTTTAATTTTTTAAAAACTATAACAACTATTTCTACACAAACACCAACATCAAGCGTTTTATTGCAAGTTTCCAAGAGTACTTCATAAAAACGTATTTATTCTTAAAGACTTACACTTCTGCATTAAACACAAATAAGCTCTGGTAGTATAGTCCGGTCAAGTATAGCGGCCTCTCGAGTCGCGGACCCGGGTCCAAATCCCGGCCAGAGCACCAAACATTTGGGTTCATATCCTCACCTCAAATTAATGTATTTCAAACCTCGGACTTTAAATTCTCAAAAAAATAACCCAATGAATAAGGCAACAATTCCTACACCTGCAAAGAATAAGACACAAGCAACCCTCTCAAACCGGTAGGCATTAACTAATAGCAGTGTTATACAACCAACACTAGGTGGGTTGTTAGTTTATTTGGTGGATGTTTTTCTTTTTAGTAGTTCAGTCATTATAGGATCGGTTATTTCATAGTGGCCATCTTGGGGTCTTTTTTCAACATAATTTAGTCTTTGGAGCATATCTAGGTGTTTTGAGAGGGCAGAATTTGTTGACTGCCCAGGCGCAGATAGAAGTTCAGTGAAGCTTTTACTTCCCGATGAGAGCTCGGTCAAAAGTTTTAGGTGTGATGACCATCCACGAGCGAGTTTTCCAATATTATCAGTTTCGCTGTTAACGATTTTTAAGGCTTCCCCCAGAGTTTTGTTTACTGCATCGCTATAATTAGAGGGGTTAGCTGTATAGTAGTAGCCAAACATGGTAAGCCAGCCTGGAAGTCCATCTAGGAGTTCAACAGTTTTAACCAGTAATTCGGTGTTTAGCGAGAGTTTGTTTTGTTCTAGGCCTTTTTTGAGAAAGCTCATGCTAATAGATGGATGCCATTTTTTAACGTCTATCTGCATTATTGGTCGTCCAAACAGTGGAGATTTACTGTCGGGTTCAAGTATGGATTTTAAAACGCCTACTGCAGATCCGGTAATTATGGGTGTCACTGTATCGTAGTGGTAATCGTAGAGGTGAGCTAGCATCATTGTTAGGGTGCGTCTGTCGCTAAACCATTGGGCTTCATCTAGTAAGAGGACAGCTTGTTTTTTTCCCTTTAGAATAATGTCAAGGGTTTTTTTAAGTGCCTGTTTGGAATAGCTGGCACCTAGAGAAATATAGGGCATGTTGGGAACAGTTATATTGCCAGTGACTTGGAAGTTTGAGTCATGGGTTAGATTTTGAAGCAGGTTGTCTGTAAAGTTAGCGTTTTCTCGGGCGTCAAGTATCATTGATTGATAGCCAGATTGTTTGATTGCACATTTAGCTAAGGAGGTTTTGCCTACTCTGCGTGGACCAAGGAGTATGGTCCAGCGTTTTTCTTGGATATATTTTACTAGGTCAGCTAGTTCTTTTTCTCTAGAGTAGAGAAGTTGGGGGTCGTGTTTTGGAGGAATATCAAACAGAGACATCAGTATCACCTGACACTTAGCACCATATGATACTTAGTATCATATGACATTTAGCATCACATGACACTTAGTATGGCACTATATTTAAATGTTCACATTATGGCGACTTAAGGAAAAAATAGGCACAGCATTACAGACTTGACACCAACAAACAAGTAACCAATAGCAAAACAATACACTTATGCATCTAACATTACTCTGATTTGACAGGTGAATAGTTAGAGTTAGTGGAGGTTTTTATACCTCGCCTAAGAAACACGAACACCACAAGCGTAATAACACCGCCCAAAATGATGCCGATAATCAACGCGTCAAACGGTTTAAGGAATACAGAATCTGACGCATATGTCTTATCGGGCGTATACGTCTGACCCGACACATACGTCTGATTAAGTGTGTATGGTTGACTATCACCATCAGGGGTTATAGGCGGAAATGTTGTTGCTATTTGCGAAGGCAGGTATGTTTGAGAAGGTTCAGTGGATATAGTAAGTGTTTGAACACTCCAGCTACTTTTTGTGTCAGTTATAAACTCGTACCAAGCAGGAAATATGTTGTCTTCATAATGACTTTGCACATATCCAATTGCTGCTTGAACTCTAAAGTCCAATTGGGAACCAGCTTTAAGATAAGCAATGTCATATATTGCGCCATACACGATAGTATATTCAAAATCTGCTTGGATAATAAATTCTGTTGCACCCCAAAAGGTAGCAGTCTTTGAGGGATAAAATGTTTGCCAGTTTTCTTCAGAATGCTCTGTGAATTCAATCATATAATGTAATTCATGTTTCTTATTGCTTGCATCTGTATATGATGTAAAGGGCTGATTTTTTATAGAGATCTCTATTGTCCTGTTAATTTCACGAAAACCGGGAAGCGTTACAATGGTTTCTTGTCCAGTAGAAGGATCAACAACAGTTGTATTATAAGGCGGATCATCAAAGATTACACTTTCAATAATCTTTACGCTAAATTGTGGAACAAACGGCTTGTATCCTACTTGCGCAGATGTAGATTGAACAGAGAACACCATAAAAGTTGACACAGACAAACAAACAATCAACACTAAAACAATACACTTACGCACCTAGCATTACTCCTAATGCTTGACAGGACGAATCATTGGTGTAAGTTGGCATTTTTATTTGTCGTCTAAGAACCACCACCAGTATCACGGCTACAATAACTCCTCCGAAGAGAACACCAACAACTAGCATAAAGAGCGGATTAGCGAATATAGAATCTGGCGTATATGTCTTATCGGACGTATACATCTGACTAGGCGCATACGTCTGACCCGGCACATACGTCTGACCCGACGAGGATTGTTGATTATCACTATTAGAGGTTGCAGGTTGTGAAATAATTGTTGGTGAAGGAAGAGATGAAGCAGTTCCGTCTGGTATTGTTAGTATTTGTATGGCGCTCCAGTCGCTTGATGTGCTAAAAGACATGCTATCCGCAGGACCAATCAAAAGGCTAGCCATTGAACCGGCAGTAGCGGAATAGCGATATCCTATTACAGCTTGGACTCTGAAATCCAATTTTGTACCATCGGTATAATTAGCAGAACCTGACACGATGGTATATTCAGAGTTTGACTGAGCCTGATAGGCATAAGAGTAGGTAGAGTAACGAAAACTATACCAGTTTTCACTATAGCGATCTTACTTCAACTGCATAATACAGATTGATATCATAGTCACGTTCGCTAGTGTGTAAAGTGTAGGGTGTAAAGGGCTGATTTTTTATTTTAACCTCTATTGACCTGTTCTCTGCACGGTAACCGGGAGTAGTAGTGATTATTTCTGTCCATGTTGATGTGTCAAAAGTAGATGTATTAGTGGGCGGTACGTCATAGGGATGTGCTACAATGTTTACACTGAATTGTGGAACAGACGGCGGAGAGGGCTTTTGCGCATTTACAGATTGAGCTATCAGCACAATTAGACCTGACACCATCAAGCACGTAATTAATAGTAAAACAGTATACTTATGCATACAAACCCTTACTTTTGGTAATTAAAAAGGTTTATTCCAAATAAGCCTAATCCGACAGAAACGGACACTACACCAGAACTAAATATTGAAGGCTAAACTATGTGTAACACACTATACACAACCTCATACAAATTTTAAGACATAAACTTACATTAATCTACAAACATAACAAACAACTCTGAACAGCAATAGATGCTTCTTTGAACGATTTACACACAAGCATAAAAGAGATTTCATAAATTATTAAAAGTTCACACGCAATACAAAGCAAGAGCAATAAGAAAAAAATATTTAAATCTGATGTAGAGGTGTATTTCAGGATATAAGTGTGAGAGTGACAGAGATAGGGGGCTACTGTGTTGAGCAGGCAGAATTTTGTGGAAAATCAGGAAAACAATGTTGCAGTAGCGCAGCCTCCGTTGTCTCAAGATGAAATTTTAGGTAAGCCTGTTGATGAATTATTTTCTCGTCTAGATTCTTCACTAAATGGTTTAAGTGTTGAAGAGGCTGAGAGGCGTCTTGAGCGTTATGGGCGAAATGAGTTAGCGAAGAGGCGTAAGCGTTCTGTTTTTGTTGATTTTTTGTTGCATTTTAAGAGTCCTCTTGTAATTATTTTGATGGCTGCAGGGTTAATTTCTGGGTTTATGGGTGAGATTGTTAATACGGTTATTATTTTTGTTATAGTGTTTCTAAGTGTTATTTTGGATTTTTATCAGGAGAATAAGGCTGAGAATGCGGCGGAGATGCTTAAGGAAGCTGTGACTGTTACGGCGACTGTTATTCGTGATGGTGTGAAGCAGGAGATTAAGGTTCATGATGTTGTGTTAGGTGATGTGATTTATCTTTCTGCGGGGGATATAACGCCTGCAGATGCGCGTGTGATTTCTGCAAAAGATTTTTTTGTTAATCAATCTGCTTTAACGGGTGAGGCTTTTCCTGTAGAGAAAACGTCTGCTTTGGTAAAGTCTAAAGATCCTGCGACTACGGAGTGGAATAATTATATTTTCATGGGGACATCTGTTGTAAGTGGTACTGCGGTGGCCTTAGTTGTTAGGACTGGTAGTTCTACGGAGTATGGGAAAATTGCTAAAAAGCTTGTGGAAAAAGCGCCGGAGACAGAGTTTGAGAAAGGTGCTAGGCATTTTGGTTTCTTTATGATGAAGATGACTATGCTTTTGGTAATTTTTGCTTTTATGATTAACGCGTTAGTCAATCCTAGTACTGAGGGTATAGTGTCAGCGTTGCTTTTTGCAGTGGCATTAGCTGTTGGTTTAACTCCAGAATTGTTACCTATGATTATAACTATTAACTTGTCTCGCGGTGCCATAGTCATGGCTAAGAAGGGTGTCATCGTTAAGCGTTTAGCAGCTATTGATAACTTTGGCAGTATGAATGTTTTATGTACTGATAAAACGGGGACTTTGACAGAGAACAAAATTACTCTTGTCTTACATGTAAACCCTAATGGTGACGATGATGATAAAGTGTTACTGTATAGTTACCTTAATAGTTTCTATCAGACAGGTCTAAAAAGTCCAATGGATGAGGCTATACTGGTACATGAAAAAATAGATACAGCGGGTTATCAAAAAATTGATGAAGTGCCCTTTGACTTTGTCCGCAGACGTGTAAGTGTAGTCGTAGAAAACGATCAGCAAAAATATTTCATAATTAAAGGTGCACCAGAGGAAATTTTCAAAGTTTCCTCCTTCTGCGAAATAGACGGCTTACCTGTGGACTTAACTGAAGAACTGCGTAAGAAAGCTGAGCAGAAATATTATGAATTAAGCACGGAAGGTTTTCGAGTATTAGGAGTAGCCTATAAAAAACTCAAAGAAGAAAAAACTGTTTACGCCATTAATGATGAATGCGACATGATCTTTATGGGTTTCGTCGCTTTCCTCGATCCGCCAAAAAAAACAGCGGGAGAATCCATAAAGCTGTTAACAAATGCAGGTATAGAACTTAAAATTTTAACTGGCGACAATGAACAGGTTACACGTAAAACCTGCGAAACATTAGGATTTGAAATTAAAGGTATAGCGTTAGGTAACGAGATAAGCCAAATGTCTGAAGAAGCACTAGCACGCACCGTTGAAGAGGCAAATGTTTTCGCTCGAGTCACACCAATTCAAAAAAACCGCATCATATCCCTATTGAAGAGAAACGGTCACGTAGTTGGCTTCATGGGTGACGGCATTAACGATGCCCCCTCCCTAAAAACATGCGACGTAGGCGTATCAGTCAACAACGCCGTAGACATCGCAAAAGAATCCGCCGACATTATCCTTCTCAAAAATGACCTAACCGTTCTAGCTGAAGGAGTAATAGAAGGCAGAAGAACATTTGGCAACACCATGAAATATATAATGATGAGTGTTAGCAGCAACTTTGGCAACATGCTAAGCGTCGTAGGAGCAACACTAATTCTCTCACTAATAGGTCTTATCTACACACCCATGCAGCCATGGCTATTTGTCGGTTTCTTACCAATGTTACCTATTCAAATTCTTCTAAACAATTTGCTCTATGACGTTTCTCAGTCAACAATTACCTCAGACAATGTTGACGTCGAATACATTGAAAAACCCAAACGCTGGGATATAGGTTACATCAAAAGATTTATGCTAACCCTAGGCCCAGTCAGCTCACTATTTGACTTCTTAACATTTTTCGTAATGATACTAGTCTTTCTACCATTTGCAGCAACAGCAGGTCAATTTGAGCAGTTATTCCAAACAGCCTGGTTCGTAGTATCCTTAATAACCCAGTCACTTATCATTTTTGTAATCCGTACGCGTACATCACCGTTTTGGAAGAGCAAACCAAGTAAATACTTGATACTTAGCAGCATTGTCATAATATCAATAGCATTAATCCTACCATTCACAGGCTTTGGTCAGGCTTACTTCCAATTCACTCCATTACCACCAAAATTTTTTGCCATACTAACAGTTTTTATATTAGGCTATTTCACGCTTGCAGAAGTAATTAAAAGATGGTTCCACAAGAATAACTCTTACTATGTTGAACAAATACTAGTACCTAAAAAACGTGGGCTATATCTAAGCAGAGGTGCCCGACTAGTCCAAGACATCATAGCAGTAATTTGCCTACGCTCAGAAGATAAAATTTTCTTTGACTCCCTACTAGGAGACCTATCAAGAAGCCTCAAATATCCAATTAACCATCGCGAAGTAGTTCAAAACTTAAATCATCTCCACCGCGCAGGGCTAATAGAGGTTGACTGGGACACACGAACAATACAACGCCAAAACACAATTAGAGAATACGTATCAGAATACGTAGAAACACGAACCATATGGTCAATGATCGGCAAAGACTGGATACGCATAAACAAAGCAATACTTGAAACTCATGGCGAAACTAACACAGATTACGCTGAACTATTCCGCAGCAAAAACAAAAAGAAAAAACCTAAAGACAAACAAACATTTCTCTCACCAGAAGGACACAAATAATCAAGTACCAACACACGACAAAGGTTCAGACATGTTGAAAACAAAATTATCGCTGTGATTTTGCAACCTCTTTTTGAATAGCAAGCAACTGACCTGCAATACTGGTTAACATAAAAAGAGCAATAGCTATAGCAGTAATCCCGATTTTCACCTTCCAATCAAAATCAAAATACAGAATCGAAAATATTGAAACAATCATTACACCTAAAACTAGAGCCTCTTGAACAATTCCAAGACCTTTCAACGAATTACCAAAACTCATACACTTCACCATCAAAAGGTTACTATACTCAAATATTTAGGCATTTACACATTTTAGAAAAGCCAAACCATCAAATAAAAGCAGGAATAAAAACTATCAAAAAGTTAAGCCAAAAAAACTACACCTAGCCAAAAGAGCCACAGTACAAAATAACAATTAACAAAGTTTTTGTATGTATTTAGCTCTCGGCAAAAATTTCGTTAACATTTAACCTTTCATGCCATTTTTTGCGCAACAAACACAGCTACATATGCAAATTCATGCATAGATGCTTTAATAAAAACACGCAAGCTAAATGTACACAAGTTTTTTTTATTCTTAAATTGTGTAATGCTCCCCCCTTATGGTACAGTATTTTCGTAAAAAATCTGGTTAAAGTTAGTGCAGAGTATTTGATTATGTGTGTAAAATATGATAAACTTGGGCAATTATAGCGGCGCACGTATAAACTTTTATACCTACGATGATGACATGTTTAATTGAATAGTATTATTAGAGGATAAAGGACTGAATTGCCGTACATTAAGAGAATTGAAATAAAAGGCTTCAAGTCTTTTGGGCCACAAACTGTAAAGGTGAATCTGGATAAAGGTTTCACAGCAATCACTGGTCCAAATGGTAGCGGCAAATCTAACATTATGGATGCTCTTCTATTTGCGCTTGGGGAATTGAGTACAAAAAGAATGCGAGCTATAAATTCTGAGAAACTAATTTTTCATGGCTCTGAGAAGGGTGGTTTAGAAAAGTCCAAGATGGCAAAAGTTATCGTTCAATTTGATAATACAGAGGGTATAATGCCGGCAGATACTTCTACGGTGTCTATTTCCAGAGAGGTTTATCGTAGTGGTCAGAGTGTTTATAGGTTAAATGGCAGAAGAGTGAATCGTGCACAAATTATTGAAAATCTCTCTTTGGCTGCTATTAGTAGTATGAGTCAGAATATTATTCCTCAGGCTCAGATTAATCAGTTGGCGGAAATTTCGCCGGTAGATCGTCGGAAGGTTATTGAAAACCTTATTGGTATAGGTCAGTATGAGTCTGATAAGGCTGAGGCAGAAGAGAAATTGCGTTCTGCTGATATTAGTATTCGTACTGCTATGGGTAGAATTGATGAGGTTCAGAAGCGTCTTGATGATTTAGAGCGTGAGCGTAATCAGCTTTCTCGGTATAATTTTATTCAAGAGGAGACTAAAAAGTTTCAGGCTATAAAGACTTCAAATGAGCTTATAAAGTTAAATGAGCAACTTTTGGAGATAACGTCGAATATTGAGAAGGCGCAGGCTCGTGTTGATAAATTGAAGAATCAACGTGAACTGCGCAGAACTAAAAGGCATGAAATTGAAGGTGAATGGCGTAAACTTAGTGGGGAGACCCTTGAGGAGGGGGGTAGTCAAATTCTTAAAGTTCAAGTTGAGATTGGCAATTTGAATTCGCGTTTAATAGAGTTGACAACGCAAATTAATTCTAGTCAGGCAAGTCTTGAGAGTTTAAAGAAAGTTACTAAGAATAATCAAGAGAGCTATGATGCTCTTCAAAAGGAGATAAGGGATAATCGGTTAAAAATTCGTGCATGCAAAGCAGACTATGAGAAACTTAGGACACAGATTTTAGAAAAGGAAGCAGTACATGAGGCAGTCGCTAAAGAGACTGTTCAGCTTTGGGAAGGTCTTGGGGATAATAATCAGAAAGTTCGTGGTGTAGAAATACAGGTTGAGAATCATACTAAGCGGTTAGCGTATCTGCGTTCTGAATATACTAAAGACAAGTCTGCAATGCGAGTCTGTATTGGGCGTCTTAAAAATTTGACTGTGCGTAAAGAAAAGTTTCTTACTAATCTTTCAGAGTTAGAAAAGTCTCTTGCTACGTTTGAACAGGTGCAGAGAGAACAAAAAGAGAAGATAAAGGCTTTAGAGAATACCATTAGTCGGAAAGTTGGGCAAAAAGAGCTCGTGCAAAAAGAAATTGTTGATGCTGAGCGTATTGCGCGCTCGGCTAAGGATGCGGTAATAGAGTTTGCAACACAAAAAGATCTTGCCGCTACCATAGCGCAGGAAGAGAAGGCGTTGCGTAACATTGAGGAAATGGGTGATGTAGGCGCGATTAATGGTATTCATGGTAGGCTTCGTAATTTAATTAAAATTGATAAGAACTATAAGAAAGCTATTGAGGCTGCGGCGGCGGGTTGGCTTGACGCGTTAGTAGTAAAAGATGTTGATGCAGCATTTATGTGTGCTGAAACTTTGCGTCGCATGAAGCTTGGCAGGGTTAAGATTATACCGTTGCAGGGGGCTGTGCCACAGAAGACAAAGCTTGCGCCTATACATGAAAATGGTGTAATTGGTCAGCTTACAGCATTTATTAAATATGATAAAAAAGTCGAGTTTGCAGTTGACTATGTTTTTGGTGATACAGCTGTTGTGTCAAATGATAAAACTGGTTTTGCACTGTCAAACAATGGTTATCGTTCTGTAACGGTTAACGGTGACCTGTATGAGACAGGAGCTTTTGAAAGCGGCTTCTACCGGGCCCCCATAGATTTTTCAACTATCATTCCAAGTGAGAACGCGTTAAAAAGTCTTGATGAAGCGGTAAAGGCGCTTCAAACGCATCTGTCACAGAGAGGCACAGATATAATAGGTATAGATGAAGAGATTGAACATGCTAAAATGGAGATGACACGGCTTAGCGAATTTATAGCTACATTAGATAGAGAAGTTATTAGAATTAAACGCAGTGTTAAACGTACTCAAATTAATGTTCGACAAACTGGGAAATACAGTGGGAAAATGGAACGAGAAATTGCTGCTTACAAAGGCCGCATGAGTGTATACATGTCGGAACGTAACACTATTAAAAAGGCGTTACAGAAAAATTATATCGAACTCTCAGAATCGCGTAAAAAAACTGATGTTAGTCATATTCAGAAACTTGAAGTGGAAAGAGAGCGTGTAGGTGAGGAGATAAACAGTTTAAGGCAGCAGTTAGGTACTCTGCAAACTGAAATTGATACACAACAAGCCCAATTTGACAAAGTTCTCCGTGTAGGATATCAAAATATTAAAATCCAATTAGCCAAAGTTGAACAACAAAAGAAAAAACTTGAAAAAGAACTAGCTGAAACCATACAAAAACGGGAAGAAATTAAAAAGGAACATGACGAGCTAGAAAAAAGTCGCGTTGAACTCTCTAACACTGTTTTTTCTGCACGCGAAGAATCTAAAAAATTCACCAGCCAAATTGATAATATTGACGATGAACTAAGCCTTTTAGATAAGGAGTATGAAGAGGCAGACACACTGCTTAACCAGTTAACATTAACATCTCAAACAGGCAATATACGACAACAAAGCCTACAAAGCCAGCTTAAACAGTACGGCTTTGAAAAAGAATTTAAAGTTAACCAAAGACAAGTTGAAGAAGCAGACACAACTATACGCATGATGCAATTTGAACTTGAACGTATAGGAGCTATTAATCAACTTGCACGCGACCACTACGATGACCAAACCTCACGATATCGTGAACTCTCAGTACGCCTAAACGAGCTAGAAAGAGAGAAACAGGCCATTGTCGTATTCATGGATGAAATTGACGCGAAAAAACGCAGAATCTTCATGACCGCATTTGAAAAAATTAACAACAGCCTCAACGGCTATTTTGACAAACTATCTGGCGGTGGGACCGCTATGTTAAAACTAGAAAACGCTGATGACCCATTTGTTGGAGGCATAGACATGATAGTCCAGTTTCCTAATAAACCCTCAATAGTTGTCAGCGGAGCTAGCGGCGGCGAACGCTCATGCTCAACAGTTGCATTCATATTCAGCCTCAAAGAATTCTCACCTGCCTCATTCTACATACTTGACGAAGTAGACGCCCACTTAGACGCGTTCCATACAACTAAACTCGCCGAACTACTACTAGAAGAAGCATCTGGAACACAATTTATAGTTATCAGCCTACGACCTGAAATGGTAAGCAGAGCCCAAAAAGTCTACGGCGTCTATGAACGCAATGGCATATCAAACGTTGTAACAGCAAAACTTCCACCGAAAACACCAACACAAGGAGAGCTATCCAGATAATGGCTACAAAAGCACCAACTCAAACAACGCCATCTCGCAGACCTTTCTATCTACGGCCACCTTGGAATATTCTCTTTGAGCTTAGTAAACTTGAAAAACTTGGTACCCCTTGGAACATCAACATTGCCTATCTGTTACGGTCATTTCTAACTGAAATGGATAATACTAAAAAAGTGGATTTTCGAGCCTCAGGGGTTGCATTAGATTCTTCAGCGTTAATTTATCTCATGAAGTCCAAATTACTTTTAACTCTAAATGATCCCCCCTCACCGACAGCGCCAAAACTTCCACCAGATTTTGTGCCACCACCACTATTTCTGCCTCTTCGTCATGAGTTAACATCAACAACTATTCAACATCTGCTTGAAGTTTTAGATGAAGTTTTAAAAGGTGAAAAGCTTTCTCGATTAGACAGAGTGGCTATTCAAACACCAGTTTTACCAATAGTCTCAGATTTACTTCCACAATTCGACCAATTTTTAGCTGAATTAGAGAGTCAAGTTGAGCAGCTTTATGCCTTATTACTTGAAAAAGTACATGGTCAAGGAATAATTGATTTTTCAACACTAACAAAAGGCGCAACACGTATAGAAGCATTAAGAACATTTATCTATCTGCTTTTCCTTGCACAAGACGGCTTAGTAAGCCTGTGGCAAAATGAAGAAACAGAAGAATTATACATTGCAGTGGGGAATCTAAAAGTTGGAAAGGCCAGATAATCAATCAAATGAAAATCAAGCAGAGATAATTGAAGAGCAAATACAGGGTCAAACAACTGAAATAATAACAAATACTACACAGCCTGAAACCATAGAAGAACAGCAGCAGACCGATCAGCCACTAACAGATCAAGATGCTGATGAGTCTGAAAATATAAAAGAAGATAACACAGCTCAAGCTGAAATACGACTAAAACAGAATTTGGCGCTTATAGAAGCAGCTCTATATGTGGCTGGACGGCCATTGGATATAAATGAGCTTGGCCAAGTTGTTAATAGTCGTTCTAAGAAGAAAGTGAAAAAATATACTGAGCTTATTATGAAAGAATATGTTGCGAGAAATTCTCCTATGGAGATTTTAGCATTAAAAGATGAAAGATATGTGTTGCAGGTTAAAGCGGAATTTACGCCGCTTATTAAAAAATTGGTTAATCGTCCGTTGCTTTCATCTGGTCCGCTTAAGACATTGTCATATATAGCGTTTAGGCAGCCTATTACTCAGAAGCGTGTTATTGAGGTTCGAGGTCAGCATGCTTATGATCATGTTAAGCAGTTAAAAGATATGGGGTTAATTGTGACAGAGCGTGTAGGTCGTTCAGTAGCTCTTAAGACTACTGACTATTTTGCGGACTATTTTGGGTTAACACAGGATACTTCAGCTATGAAACGTGAATTGAAGCGTATTTTTGGCGATGCATTAAAGGAAGAAGAGCAACCTTAAACGGATACGTTTATATGGAAATTAACAGTTTTAGTGACTACTCGAATTAAAGGATGTAGAATAATGTCTACTCATAGCAGTTTACGCAAAAGAAAACTAACAGGCGGTAAAAAAAGAGCTTACCGTGCAAAAAAGAAGTATGAATTAGCTGGGTATCCAGCTGAAACAATTATAGGGGAACCGAAACGTAAAATCGCTCGGTGTATAGGCGGTAATATAAGAGTTAAGGCGCTAACAGAAAAGTTTGCCTCTGTAACTGATCAGAGAACTGGTCAAACGCAGAAAGTAGGGATTACACGTGTAATTCGGAACGGCGCTAATGTTGACTATAACCGTAGGGGTGTTATAACTAAGGGTACAGAGATTGACACAACTCTTGGTCATGCAAAAGTAACTAGCCGTCCAGGTGCAGATGGAATTATAAACGCTGTTCTGATTGCTGGTAAAGAGAAACAATAAAAAATAATATTTTTTATTTATTTTTTATAATTGCGTGTTTGTTTTTGTAGTTCTGCTTGTTGTTGGAGTTTTATTTTTGCGAGATGAGCGGCGATTTTTAGTATTATTTGTTCTTTTGGCTCGTTTTTTTCTACTGTGAGCATGCCCATTTTTAGCCAGGGTGTTTTAGGGTAACCAGCGGTTGGGTTTATGCTATTTTGTAGTCCAAGTTTGTCAGTAGCTTCTTTAATTTCTAAAATTTTTGGATTAGCGACTGCTAAATTTTTAGGAACTCTTCTGCCTTCGCTTTTGCTTTTTGCAATATCAAAGTAAACGGACCAAATTATTGCATTGTCAGATTTTCGCATTTTATCCTCTCCTTACTTAGATTATTTATGTGCGTAATAAGTGACCAAGTTTTGGTTAACTTTATCTACGCGTGTGAATCCGAATCGTTCAAATTGTATAATTGTGTCGGGTTTTAATTTTTTGCTTTCATTTTCAGCGAATCCTATCACTGTTTGTGCGGTTTGTAAGATAATTTCGCAGGGGAATTCTGTTCCTTTTGGAATCCAGTGGATGAGTTGTGCCTTGATTTTTCGTACATCCTCATATGCTTCGCTTGAGTATTTAGCTTCAATAGTTAAAAGTTTAGTGTCAATAGCGTCGATTGTTGCTTGTTTGTCTATTTTTGTAATTTCTATGTTGAAAAGTTCCATAAGTCGAACTATTTTGCCCTGCTCCATATTCATTGCGTCTTTTTTGGATACCCAAAAACTTGCGGCGTTGTCTTTATCTGATGTTATGGTGTATTCTCGATAGCCGTTTTCAGGTTTTTCAGGGTGTAGTGGCAGTTTTGAAATGAATACTTTAGGTATATTGTTGATTTTAAGTTCAACAGGTTCAGATACAAAAAAGTATCTATTACTTGTAGCATCTAGGATTTTGCGGTTATAAGAGTATAAGGTCTCCCAACTTAGAGTGACATCATTAGCTTTTATGCCTACGTCAATGATCATTTTTTTAATAGCCTCAGGAGTAAAGCCGCGTTTACGTAGAGCAGCAAAGGTGCCAAGACGGGGGTCATCAAAGCCGGTATATGCTCCATCTTTAATTCCTGCCATAATTTTAGATTTACTCAAAAATGCATCTGTAATTTTGAGTCTGCCGTAATGTATAGCTTCAGGGTATTCCCAGCCAAGAGCTTTATACATATATTTTTGGCGTACCATGTTAGTATAATGCTCTTTACCTCGAATAATATGTGTCATACCCAATAAATGATCATCTATACCTGCCGCCAAATTATAAAGTGGCCAGAGATTGTATTTGTCACCTACGCGTGGATGGGGATATTTTTTAGTATCAACAATGCGTAGAGCGGGCCAGTCTCGTACTGCAGGATTAGGATGATCAAGCTCTGTTTTTACACGTACAACCGCTTGTCCTTCCTTATAGCCACCATTTAACATTTTACGCCAACGGTTAAGCTGCTCTTTGGAAGATAAGTCACGACATGGGCAAGCCTGACTGGATAGGGCTATTTTGTAGAAAACTTCTTGCTTACATTCACAAACATAGGCAGCATTTACTTCGATTAGTTTTTCTACATACTCATAATATATGGGTAATCTATCACTTTGGATATATTCCTCATCAACCTGTACACCTAACCATTTGAGATCTTGACGTATGTTATCATAGAATTCTAAGGCAGGTTTTTTGATTTTAGGATCAGTGTCTTCAAAACGAAGAATAAATTTACCATTATACATGCGCGCATATTCATGGCTAAGTATAATTGCGCGTGCACTGCCGAGATGTAATACACAGTCAGGGTTAGGTGAGAATCGGGTGATAATTTGTCCAAACTTGTCTGCGTTAGGCAACGCGGGGAGCTTTTTTTTCTCAGGTTTTTCTTTCTTCTGAGTTTCAGGCCAATTTTGTTCCACAATAGTCCTCTGTTCAGCTAGAGAATAACCATTAATCTCATCGACTATACTATTAATTACAACAGAGAGCTCCTTAACACATGAGCGAAGATCCTGTCTTTCCCCAAGAACTTTTCCAATCATTGCACCTGCCTGCGCCTTTCCATCATGTGAAATAGCATTAAGCAACGCGGCTTTGTGTATTAACTCTCTAAGATTTTTATCCTGTTCAAGCGCCAAATCGTTTCACTCACTGAAATATTACATATTGCGTTTAATCAAGAATTCGGAGAACGCTTTCAATTTTTCCTTAGCCTCAAGCGTAGGCAATAAACGCTCTACCGCATTCCAACTATCAACTACAATTTTTTCTGCAATCTGCCTAGTATGCTCAATAGCATGATACTTTTGCATAATAGCAATCGCCTCATCACGAAGCCCCTGATCATTAGTATGCATGTTAAGAATATCAATAAGACGACTTTTATCCACCTCATCCGCCGCCTTGAGGGTATATATGACCATTAAAGTCCGTTTACCTTCAGTAATATCCTGACCAACGCCACCCTTATTTTTAGCAAACTCTTGCCCAGTTAAATCTAAAATATCATCCTGCATCTGAAAAGCAACACCTATACTCTCAGCAAATCTACCAAGTTTATCAACAAGAGTTTTTTCTGCACCTGAATAAACAGCCGCCATTTTCGCGGCCATACGCGCCAATGTACCAGTTTTATAAGCACACATTTGCAAGTAATCATCTTCAGTAATCAAGTTAGCATTAGCTAAGCCGCGATGCCAGGCAATATCCATAGCTTGCCCAAGACTTAAATTAATCATTTCTTGCACATAAATCTCATAAATACCACAGAGCACATCTGCGGGCAGATTAACTCTTTTTGTCATTAACGCCAATAGAGGCATATAATACATGGCATTGCCAACGTTAATAGAAATGTCTAATCCGTACAATTTGTAGGTACAGGGTTTCCCACGCCGCAATTCAGATGAATCTTCAATATCATCTATAACAAGAGTACCGTTATGAACAACTTCAGGAATAACTGCCAAATCAGCACAATAACCATCTTTCTTACCTAAAGCTTCACATATTAACAAAAACAATGCAGGACGCCAACGTTTCCCGCCTCTATCCAGCATATCCCAAGTTGGATCAGCTATAGCCCTATCTACGGTTTCCAAGTTATAGCTATAAACGGGCGGAATAACTTGAAAAAGCAAAGAAGTCTTAGCAAATTTCCGAGGGATATACGCTTTAATAGCTTTATCAATTAATGGCGCTTTTTCTTCAAGAAACTTTTCAATATTCAAGAGTAAAATACTCCTCCCCTAAGCGCATACTCTTCAAGATTAAAACCTCTAATTTTTAACCACTCCGCAATTTCATTACATATAACCAATGGAACAGAAGCTAAATCCGCAACATTTTTTGCCCCAACAAGAAGTAGAACATTTCGCAGCTCATTTATCAAACCTAAAAGAAACTCTTCTGTAGCCTCACTAGACTTAACAGCTGTTTCTAATACAGGTTGAATGATACTTGTTAAATTAGCACCTAAAGCCAACGCTTTTGCCATATCAACACCAGAACGGATCCCACCTGAGGCAATTACAGGCAATTTTACAGACTGCACAACCTCAACAATACTCGCAACCGTTGGAATACCCCAATCCCAAAAAGCCTCACCTAACACCTTCTCCCCACGATAATACTCCACAGCAGCAAAACTCGTACCACCCACACCACCAACATCAATAGCAGCCACACCAGCATTTTTAAGCACCTCAGCATCCTCAGCTGAAATACCCGCACCCGTCTCCTTAACAATTACAGGCTTATCCAATTTACTGGCAACCTCACCAATCTTCGCTAAAACACCCTTAAAACTAGTCTGCCCCTCAGGCTGAACAGCCTCCTGTAGAGCATTAAGATGAATAGCAACAGCATCAGCATCTATCATCTCAACAACCTTCCTAACCTCCTTTACACCGTAACCATGAACAAGCTGTATACCCCCAATATTAGCAATCAAAAAAGCATCAGGAGCAGCCTTACGAGCAACAGCAAAAGTTCTCTCAAGAGCACAATTCTCAATCGCCGCTCTCTGACTCCCCAAACCCATGCCTAAACCAAGCTTTTCAACAGCCATAGCAATATTTTGATTAATTGTAACAGCCTCTTCTGTACCACCCGTCATAGCGCCAACAATTAAAGGTGCAGAAAAAGTTTTTTTCAAAAAAACAGTTGAAAGGCTAATATCCTCTCTATTAACCTCTGGCAAAGCACGATGAACAAACTTTACGTCCTCAAAACCTGCCGTCACATTCTTAGCTTGCGCTTTCTCTTCGAGGCAAATCCTAATATGCTCAGCTTTTCTCTGCTCAGTTTTTTCTGCAGACATGTTTACGTCTTCTCTATTACAGTGCCTAACACGCTTTTGTCCGTTAAAGCTCTGTATATAGATAAGCCTTTTGTAGCTCCAGTCACCGTGATAGGTATACCTGCTTCAACTGCTGGGATAAGTTCAGCAATTTTTCCAGCCATACCACCTGTAACGTCAGTTCCAGCTGCTTTTCCAAGCTTAGGCTGTAACGCTTTAAGCTCTGCTAGGGTTAAATGTTTTATTGGTTGTGCTTCCGGCATCGTTTTTGGATCTGCATCAAAGATGCCGTCAGTGTCAACGCCTATGATAATTTTTTCAGCATTATATTTTAGTGCAAGATAAGTAACCAGCTGATCGCCGCTTAGAATGGTAAAACCGAGGTTTTCATCCATAACTGTATCACCATACATTACCGGCGTGAAGGATAGCTTACTCATAGTTTTAAAGACCGTATCGTCAAAATTTTTAATTTTCCTATTTTCTGTTACTATACAATTTGACGGCGCAACACTAATAGCTGGAACTTCATGTAAAATTAGAGCATCCATAACTATACCGTTAAGTATAGTCATCATATGATGAGTCTCAGCGCAACCAAACTTTTGAGTCAAATCCTCCTCCTTATAACCATCTTGAATACCATACTTTGCAGCTGTCGGATGACCAAAACTACCACCGCCATGAACTATAATTAAATTATCAAGATCAGCGCGTTTAATCTCCTCAGCCAAACGGTTAATTATCTCATTTCTTGGACTTGCCTCCACAGTTTTATCAGTGATAGCTGAACCACCAAGTTTCAATATGACAGGTCGTGCATTATTCATTTGTAACCACTACAAAGCAATAATAAAACTCAACACACTTAATTAATTTTACAGTACCCAAACACACTAAACCAACAACCACAACCAACCAAATGATATTGTAAACATGTTTTTTATGAAGAATCTGCTACAATACTAATCACCATGAAAAACAAGCATAAAAATAACGAGAAAAATTACAGCAAAAGCACAGAGACCACAAACAGCAAAAAAACGTATAGAAAGAGGACATAAACCTAAACTTTTAATTACCCCCCCCCTCCCGCATAAAAATAGCCAGCAAATAAACATTATAAATTAAAATCTAAAATAAGGAGATATAAAAATGAACAAAACAACAACTGGCTTAACAATAGTAGTAACTGTTTTAGCAACACTCTTAGTTGTAAGTCTCATAAGTAACATACCCTTACAAACAAATAACGCCTGATAAAGAAATCAAAGAATTAAAAGATGACAAACAAAAACTACAAAACACTATTAACGAACTACAAGGCGACAAACAAAAACTACAAGGTACAATCAACAATCTACAAAGCACGCAAACAAATAACGCCAATAAAGAAGACGAAAGATTAAAAAACGATAACCAAAAATTACAAAATACAATCAACAACCTACAAGGCGATAACCAAAGATTACAGAACTCAATCAACAACCTACAAGGTAGCGTCCAAGAACTACAAGACAGCACAAATTTGGCAAAGTCACGAAGTATAGCTAACAGATACAATACCAACCAGCAAGCAAATTCTTACAACAGATAGACTGTCAATGGTCAATACGCTGGCTACATTTTTGTGAGAATCGATTTATCAACCACTAACCAAAATTATGTGCAAGTAAGCTACACATCCAATGGTGGCCAAAGTTCGCGCACAATAACATATAACGAACGCGTAGTCATCAGTTCATCTGGTGGTTGGGCATGCTTCCCTGTACTACCGGGAAACGTTACTGTACATGTAGGAAACAAATTTAGTCAACGGAGCAACCATGACAGTAACCATAGAGTACTGGTACTAACACGTGATACAATATTTTGTAAAACATGATGGAAGAGGGAAATATGGAAAGTAAAAATAACAATTTAAAATATGTAACTATCATAGTGGTATCGGTAATAATAATTGTTTCTGCCCTTTACGTGACAGACAGGTACCTAACATTCTTAGAAAATAGTAACAAAAGCGAGAATAATCCACCTCTAGCTACAACAACAGACATCATTGTTCCACCAACATCAGCAACCACTCCCACACCAACACCAACAACTACAATCACTCTTGGTTCAAATGCATACAGACAAGGAGATATCGCCATATTTCAATTAACGAGTAATACAGTTCCAACTGGTACAATCAGGGTATATAATTCCGGCAAGGTTCTGTTTACCACGATAACCCTTGACAGCAGTAAATGGGTACTCACAAGCGCGGGCGATTATGTTTACGACCAAAGCGGCTGGGTACGCACTCAGGGATATTAATACAGATAGCTTCAGATGCACGAACAGGCACATGGACATGGGAAACAAACATTACATATGCAAACGGATCACAAACATATAATGGCTCATTCACAGTAAACACCAGAGGCTAGCGCCAACTCTATAGATACATTACACAATAATCACTCGTTAGCAATAGAGAAAGAGACAACTCGTCCAAGGATAACCATTCCCCCCCCCCACATCAACGTATAGCCATTTGGTATACTGGAGTCCAACAACTAATACAACAACCTATAACGACCGCAACATGACCATAATCCATCATCCCAGTACCTTATTCATCAAGATTTACAACGAGCTTTGAGTAGATTTCAGGGATTATTTAGCCCCTCTTTTAGTAGCATTATTAGACTTCTTGCATGACTGTGGAAAATGAAATTAATGTCTTGTTAGCACTATTTGTATGATGGTGTATAAAGTTTGAAAATATTAAGGCTTATCGTGATGAAGAGTTTCGTCGGATAACTGGAGCGAAGCGTACAACATTTGAAAAAATGTTAGAAATACTCTCGTGTGCGTTGGTTAAGCGTCTTGCGTTGGGCGATCCAAAGCCCAAACTAAGCCTGCAAGATATGCTACTTACATGCCTCGAATATATCCGCGAGTATTGTACGCATGCGCATGTAGCGGCAAGTTATGGTATGAGCGAGAGCCAAATTTTTCAGAATCATACGTTGGATTGAGGACACTTTAGTTAAAGATGGAACGTTTTCACTGCCTGATCGTAAGACACTTTTGAAGGTGATATGGAATATGAAGTGGGGCTCATCGATACTACAGAGTCGCCAGTTGAGCGGCCTAAAAAAAGCAAAAAAAATACTATAGCGGCAAGAAAAAAAGACACACCATAAAAACTCAGGTGGTTGTAAATAAAGCAGACGGCAAAAATAGTTTGTATGTCTTTTGCTAATGGCAGGTGTCACGATTTTAGATTGTTTAAAGAGTTAAAATTAAAAGTGGATTCTAAAATTAGGTCATGATTCAAACTAGTTTATAAGTGGAATGTCGTGTGTTATCTTAGTGGTGATTAGTTGTGGTTAAAATGTCGGTTAGATGCATACATTGTGGTAGTGAA
>Ga0268262_10000944_pt1 | contig 37530 bp, 30 predicted proteins | sample TergutNc150P3_FD_190354 | JGI IMG/M metagenome (GOLD analysis project Ga0268262, IMG submission 190354) | Nasutitermes corniger P3 segment gut microbial community from laboratory colony in Florida, USA - Nc150 P3 (SPAdes) (version 2) | ecosystem: Host-associated > Arthropoda: Insects >...
CAATCACTTTAAGCCCCGATTCCTTAGCGTTCAGGGCGTGGGCGTGTCCCTGTGAACCATAACCAATTACCGCGATGGTTTTGCTTTTAAGCAGTCCCAAATCGCAGTCTTTTTCGTAATACATGTGCGCCATAAAATTAACCTCCATTTTAGCCGCGTGAGCGGCTATTATAATCGAAGTCTCCGCAACGCGGAGACAAACCTCCTTAATACTTCAATCCCGTGAATGGGTTTTTCCCACTCCGGAACTTGAGAAACCCGGTAAAGGCTGCAGATTTTCCTAAAAAGGAACTCCGTGCCATTACCGGCTAATAATTACTACGAGAATTACTACTACAGATATGACAGAAAGAGAGGAAAGGACGCTTTTAGCGCCGAAAATTGAGTTAAAAAGCCTGTTAAACCGTTTTGCCGTTTTCAACATTATTCCTCTGTTTGAATGGACAGGCTATCCGCCAGTCTTTATATTACAATTCTAGCAAAAATGTAAAATTTATGCAATAGGGTTTTAAAGTTTTTTTACAATAAATTTTAGGGGAAAAGACGGGGGATTTTGCGAATTGGTACTAGGCGGACTGTTGGGTCTTTTTCTCCCTCTCCCCTTCTATCAGCCAGAACTTGACGGCAGTGCCATTGCCTCCCATGGAGAGGTATTCTTCATAAAAGGGCAGTCTAAGTTCTCTGGGAATGGTAGGGTCAAATATCCGGTCAGCAAGGAACATAAGTCTGTTGGTTCTTTCCGTTTCATTTTTCTGTCTTGCCAGTTCTTTTGCGTTTCTTTTCTCTGCTTGTACTTGCCTGACGGCAATAAACACAGCCAGAGCAAATCCCAAAGCGCCGATAATTGTGCCTATTGTGCTTTCCATATCTGCCTCCTGCCCGTAAGGGTCATTTTAACAATAGCACATCAAATAACAATTATCAACTAACAATAAAAAAAGGGAAGACTTTTACATCTTCCCTTTGCTACCTGTTAATTGTTCATTGCTAATTGTTTTTTCTCCCTCTCGCCTTCTATCAGCCAGAACTTGACGGCAGTGCCGTTGCCTCCCATGGAGATGTATTCTTCATAAAAGGGCAGTCTAAGTTCTCTGGGAATGGTAGGGTCAAATATACGGTCTGAAAGGAACGTAAGCCGATCATTTCTTTTCTGTCTGACGGCAACAAACATAGCCAGAGCAAATCCCAAAGCGCCGATAATTGTGCCTATTATACTGCCGATTATGCTTACTATGATTAACGTGCTTTCCATATCTGCCTCCTGCCCGCATGGTAACGGACATTTTGATTATAGCACATCAATTGACAAATAACAATGAACAAATAACAAAGGAAAGGCAATACAGGTAACAGATAGGCGAGATAAAGCTCACCATTTCTCCTTAATGTTGGGAAAAAAGAGGAGTGCTATCCAGCTACGCTGGATAGCTTGGAGTTTTGCCAAAAAGCAAATAACAGTCTTTTATTGTTTTTTTATTTTGGTATGACCCTATGCTTTTTTATAATGGATCGTGTTTGGCAAAACTCCAGACTTTTATTTGGCATACATCTTTAACGCTCATAAATGTTGGGAAAAAAGAGGAGTAGCGCAAAACTACTCCCCCCTTTATTTACTTGCTACTGTAGTTTCGTCCACGTTGTGGAGTCGGGTGTCCTCGTATATGTTCCATATAATATAACAGAAAACTAGGTAAAATCCCCTATAAAACGGCATTTTTTTCTCTTGTCTACTGTGTCTGTGCAGGCAAAACAGCTTGCTTCACACCCGCTCACGGAATAAAATCAATAAATAGCCAATGTTAGCGAAGGGCGCAAAAAACAAGGTCTACCTCGTCTGCACAGAGAGAGTGCAATAAAGCTTACATTTTTAATGGTTCGTGTTGGTTCGTGGTAAAATTCTTCCCTCTTCGGTTCGTGGTTAAGATGGGTTTTTAGCGCTCTCATCCAACAAAGGCGCAAGCTCTTTCAAAACAATATTCATCTCGGTTTCAAGGGTTTTTATTTGTTCCTCTGTTACCTTTTTTTCTCCGTTTTTAATCGTCTGTTCAATATCCGCCGCGGCGGCTTGCAGGCGGGTTTTTCCAATCTGCCCGGCGTTGGCTTTTAAAGCGTGAGTCAGTCTGTGCGCCAGAATAAAGTCGTTGGCTTTTAAAGCATTGGCAATCTCGTCAAATCTTTTTTGATTCTCTTTTATAAAACTTAATTGGAATATCCGCTGTACCGCCAATTCTTCTTCATCTATCGTGTTTTCCTGTACGGCTTCCTTCTTTATGGGCGTGAAATATTTTAACAGACAGCGCCATAAGACCTGGGAAGTAAAAGGTTTTCCAAGATAATCAGGCATACCGTTCCTTTTGTAAAGTTCTTTGTCGGTGGACAAAATATTAGCGGTCATGGCGACAATGGGCGTTCCTGTTTGTAATTTGTTAATAATTGAAGCTGCTTCAAGTCCGTCCATTACCGGCATATGTATATCCATAAAAATCAAGTCAAAAGGTTTAAAGCCTTTTTCCAAGCGCTCGCGAACCATATCAAGCCCTTCTTTGCCGTTTCCGGCAATAACGGTTTTAAGTCCCACTCTTGAAAGGTACTCGCATATAACCCTTTGATTCATGGCATTGTCTTCGCAGATTAATACCTCGCCGTCAAAAGACGGTTTTTCAATTTTTTCAAGCGCCGCTTTTTGCATGAGTGTTTCTTCAGTTTCTTTTGTTGTATCGAATTTCAAAGTAAAGCTGAATTTACTGCCTATTCCGGGAGAGCTTTCCACATCCATAGTGCCGCCCATAAGCTCAATTAAATTTTTGGTTATGGGAAGTCCAAGACCCGTGCCGCCGTATTTGCGCGTCATGCTGGAATCGCCTTGTACAAACGGCTCGTTTACTTTTGATACCTGTTCCTGCGTCATGCCGATACCGCTGTCCTTTATTTCAAAATATAAAGTAACGCTGTCTTCGGTTGACTCTTTGACAGTCGATGAAAGCTTGACGGTTCCCGTATTCGTAAACTTTACCGCGTTGGAAAGCAGATTAATCAGTACTTGGCGCAGTCTTGTCGGGTCTCCCAGCAGTTTTTTCCCGATTGAAGGTTCGGCGTAGAAATATACATGAATGCCTTTTTTTACGGCTTTGGAAACGATAACCGTCTGGCAATAGCCAAGTATCTCGTGCAGGTCAAACGGAATATGTTCAAGTTCCATTTTTCCGGATTCAACTTTGGATATGTCAAGAATGTCATTTATAATTTGTAAAAGCCCTTCCGCGCTTTCCATGATTTTATAGAGGTATTCTCTTGTGTTGGGGGATATTTCGTCGTCCATCGCCAGCTCGGAAAATCCGATAATACTGTTCATAGGCGTTCGTATTTCATGGCTCATGTTGGCAAGGAAAACTGTTTTCGCGAGATTGGCGGCTTCCGCAGTGTCGCGCGCTTCGCGCAAATCATCCTGCGCTTTTTGCATTTCATCAAACATCGCGTTGTCTTTTCTTAAATCTTTGCCGTATCCAGCGACAATGTATTTCTCCCGGTGCTTTATGCGTACCAGTGTCATCTCCATCGGAATGTATTCGCGGGTCAGGGTTTGATGCGACCACTCAAAACGGAGATGTCCTATTTCAAACGCTTTTTGGATATATTCAATCGCCAACTCTTTGCTTATCCTTCCGTTGGGCTGGTATTCGGGAGAAAGCTCGAAAAATTTGTCTATAAATTCATGTTTGCCTGCCAACTGAAACAGTCTTATCGCCTCTTTATTGCATGATGTAAGTTTACAATTCTCGTCCCATAACATACAGCATAGAGGCATGGCGTCAAGCATAAGCTGGGTAACTTCGTCCGCCTCTCGTTCCGCTTCTATGGTTGTAAGTAAAAAGTTTTTTTTGCGGTTTTCATCATCCAATTTGTTTTTTGTCTGATCAACGCGCACTAAAATAACAATCAAAACCGTCGCCATAATCGTACCTAAGACGATGAGCATCAGAGTCATTATGTGTAACTCGCGGTAATACTCGGCTTTGGGTATCGCGAAGCATAAAAACCATCCGTTTCCAAGCCGGGATGTAAAAGCAACCATTAATTCATCTTTATAATTTTTAATTTCGCGTTCAACAATATCGACCCCTGCCAGAACTTCATCCGCCAGAAGCGAAAATCCGCCTTTAATTTCTCTGGCGTTTTTCCCGATAATACTCGATTCCGGATAATAAAACACATTTAAGTTTTCATCCATAAAAAGCCCGTAACTGTTTTTTGTAATGTGCATATCGGCGGCAAAAGTTTTAATAAAGTCAAAAGGTATATTCATGTGCATTGCGGCTAACGGAGCGCCTTTTTCATCAAAAATCCTGCATACATAGTCGATACTGGGATCATTTGTATATAAATTCTGATATATCGGTATAATAACTATTTTTTCGCCCGCTGAAATAGCGACCTTATACCACGGTTGTTCCGTAGGATTATAGTCGTCCGGTATTTTCCTGTCGGGGGCATAAATGTATTTCCCTTTGAATACGTCAAAATAACCCGAAAGGTCGTTAAACTTAACTCTGCCGGTTTTTTGCTGTATTTCAGTAACGATGTCCCGCATATATTCCCGCACCATATCCTCGTTATTGCCCCGTATGATCATTTCGCGTATCGTTCCCGAAATTACCGCAAGGGTATTTTCATGTATAAACAATTCGGCTTCAATCTTCAGTCTGGTTTGGGTAAGTATATCTAAGGCGTCTCTGTTTATTTGATTATGTAGCATTTGTCCGACATATAGACTGCTTGATAAAATCATTAGGATAAATGCCAGCGCCACAAAAAGCAGCTGTAAAAACAACGAGCGTACGGACTTGATTTTCTTAAAAAGCTCATAAAATGACGGCATATATTACATTTTATCATAAAATTAGTAAAAAAAACAATAAATTTAACATAAAATCACATAATTTTGTAAAAAATCCCGTAACGAACGGGTAAAATAAAAGATTTTACCCGGAATCCTTGTTTTAGGGCTGTTTAGAGAGGGTTTAATCGGTCTGTTTATACGTTCTTAAAATAATGACCCGGTAATTCCAAGATTAACAGACCAGAGAGAGCCTTTTCCCGTAATAGCGTTGGAAAAATTCCATGTTCCCAAAACAAAAGGTTCAAGCGACATGGGGTTTTTTATGATGGGGAAAAAAGAGATTTTCATGCCGATTTTTAACCCTAAAGATTGGGCAAGGTGCAGGTTGTTTATCTTGATTCCTTCGGCGTCGGGGTGACCGCCTGAGTCGTAAATCTGGTTTCTTACAGAAAGACTTCCGAAAAACCTGTTGTAGTAAACATGAGAAAGATGTTTTTGTATCTCAAAAGAAAATAATCCAACGCCCAGCTCTCCGCCGCCAAGCCAGAAAAGCTCAAGACCTGAATGAGTAGAGTATTCTTGCAAGACAAATTCTTTTATTATCATTTCGCCGAAAATGTTTGATACGCCGTGCATATCCATTCCTTTTTTGTCATAAGCGCCGAAGAGATTAAGGAACAGGGGAAATCTGGTCTTTGTGCTTGCGCGAAAAATCATGTCAAGGCGAGGGGAAAAACCGTTTATCGTACTGGCTCCGCTAAATTGCAAACTTACTCTGCGGTACGAAAAGAGAAAACCTGTCTGCGCGAAAAAACCGCCTTCTGTTTCTCCCCACTCATAAGCGCCTTTATCTCTTTCATAACCCGCTGTACGGTAATAGCCGCCGCCAAATGAAACCTGATTGTTCCATTGATCTCCTATCCAATTTATGCTGCCTAAAAGAGCGGCGTTTGTATACCGGCTCGTATCGTCTTCTGATTCTATTACCTTGTCGGAAAATGTTAACGTAAGAGGGAAGCCCATGCCTGTATTTTGCCATTGAAACAGATCTATCATCGCCATTTTATAGGGAACATCGGCATAAGCCAAAAAATAAATACTGTTCATGTCCAGAGGATCCTGCATTAGCGAAAAAATTCCGCCGCCGTCAAGGCTTAAAGAACCGTCTTTTTTCTCCCGAAAAAAAGGAAAGGGCATCCATAACCGGAACGGATTTGTATAACGCAATCCTATGTATGGTTTTGACGCGCCTGTATACGGCGGCGCGGAAATTGTTTTGTAATTTTGGTTGTCCAATTTTGTCAGACGCAAATTAGTTTTGTTTCCGGAAAGAGAGTCCGCGGTTTCGGGAAAGCGCATAAGGCTGTTGCGTGAAACAAATTTCGCAAGGTAATAGACTGTTCCGTCCGAGGAAACCGGATTGAAAACGCCGCCTGAAAAATCCCTGCCGCTAAAGACCGCCTGCATTTTTTCAAGGTCGACCATCCCGAGTTTATACATTCGATCGTCGGAATTATAGCCGAAAAATATTTTTCCTTCCGAGACGCTTAAATCCCGCATATATTCCCAATATTCATTATCGTTTTGCGTGTTTTCTATTTTAAAAAGTTCCCGCGAAACATAATTGAAAATCCATAACTCCCTTTTGCCGTCGCGCAAAGCGATAAAGACAATTCGTTCATTATCAAGGGCTTGAGGACCTGAAAACATAAGATGTTCGTTTCCCGTAAAAAGGACTTCGCTTTCACCGTCAAATTTTTCGTATACAATGATGTTGTTGTGCAATGCCGAACGAATCCCTATAACTCCGTCTCTAAAATAACGCGCCTTGCCAATCCCGTTAATAGCCGCGCCTGTTTTCCATCCGTTATCTGTTTTATATTCAGCAGCAAACGCGGCAGCCCTCTCCTCAATATAATGAAAACCGGACAACAACATTCTTTTACCGTCCGCGGAAACATCAATATCATAGATGCCGGAGTCCGCGTTAAAAGTTTTAGTTTTACCTGTCAGGGTGTCATAGACGCCTATTTTCGCTTCCGAGGTTTCAATAAAGTAAAGGTTGTTTTTTCTTGCCGTTAAACCGCGGATAAAATATTCTCTTTCGGAAAAATAGCTGTACTTTTTTGAAGATAGTTCTTGTTTGTTGGTTTCCAAGTCGTCCAAAGCGAAAGAAGCGCCGAATTTTTTCCATTCATCCAAAAAATCAACGCCGTACACTTTTTTAAAAATACTGTAAAAATCCGCTCTGTATACATAGAAAGATATTTTTCCGTCTGTTCCCATTTCCTTCCAAAGCCGCGAATATTTTTCCAATCCGTAATTTTTCTGAAGCCAAGCGGAAAAAAGACCGCCGTATTCATACCAGTACCCGTTGGGACGTATATCATAAACGCCGGAAGCCTGAAAAGGCGTAAGTAATTTATTTTCATATACAGCCTGCCTAAGATATTGTTTAGTGAGAGGGTCATTTGCCCTGCCTGTACCGTCAAGACTTTCAAAACTTACTGAAACTCCTTCCACCATAAATAGCGGCGCGTTCCATAAAGCGGGGGTATACAAATTGCCCCAAACACGATACAACCGTTCGTAAGACGGCGATCTTGTGTTCATGGAAACCGCGTGGGTCAATTCATGAAGGAAAAGTTTTTTAAGATTATTTTCAAAATTGGTCCATTCAACATCCATAGGCGTATCAAAAAGCATAATATGATTAAAAAGAGGACTATAATAACCGTTGAACGAATCCGTATGAGGCGTAATAGTTACGGGAATACGACCTCGAACCTTGATATCAAGCAAAGAACTTACTTGATCATATACATTGTCTGCGTAAGAAGCCAAAAGACGGGCGGATTCTTCCGATTCCTTTGGAAAGATAATATCAAAATGCTCTGTCTGAATAACCCGAAAAGAGGTAAATGGCTTAAAAAGTACGCTAGGGTTTTGAGCAAAAGCAGAAGTAGAAACAAAAACAAACAACGCCAATATAAAAAGTTTGTTTTTCATGGTATTTCTTGTATTTTATTCCTTTTTATATAATATAATAAAAAAATGGTAAATTGGCTATATATTTTTCTACTATATTAAATATCACTTCTCTGTCAGATTTTTCACCGCGTCCCAATTCTGCGGCGGTGGGGTTTTCATAAACACTTCGCATCTAAGCGCGTAAAACTTGGCTACGTTGTCATTCGGGTGATTTTCCATCAGCGAAGTAAACAAGGCTAAAGCTTCTTTAAACTTGCTTTGTTCGTATAAATCAATCGCCTTTTCCCAAATTTCCACCGCTCTGCGTTCGTTATCCGTCGCCGCCTGTTCGCTATTTGCAGATAACAGTTCGTAAAGACGCAAGGGGGTATTTATTCCCACCACTCTAACGCGGTCAATGCGGCGCAACAGAAATTCATCGCCGATTCTTGCCTTGGTGTATTCGCTTATCAATATGCCGCCGGTTTGGTAATGTTTGTTCGCGCCTTCAATGCGGGACGCGAGATTTACAGCGTTCCCCATTACGGTATAATCCATCTTTTTTTCCGCGCCCATATTTCCAACTACCATTTCACCGGTATTTATTCCGATACGGGTAAAAATAGGCACCGGGCTTAAGCCTTCATTAACTATCGTTTTGTTTAATTCCCGCTCAGCCACCTTAATCGCAAGGGCGCTGCGGCAGGCAAGGGAGCTATGCTCGGCATTGAACAAGGGCGCTCCAAAGAATGCGATAATCGCGTCCCCCCAGTATTTATCTATGGTTCCAAGGTGCTCCATGATTATATTGCTCATTGTCGTAAGGTACTTGTTTAAGAGCCGTACCAGATGGGCGGGATCGAGTTGTTCGGAAAGCGCGGAGAAATCTTTTATATCGGTAAATATGGCGGTCATTTCCCTTTTTTCGCCGCCCAGATTCAGTTTGTTGGGGTCTTTGATAATTTCGGAAATAATCTCAGGCGCAAGGTAGCGTGAAAACGCGTTCTGTATAAAATTTTCCTCGGTTATCAGCATCGCGTAAATGATAATTACCATGATCATGAAAGAGTAGGGCGCCGCCCAGAACAACGGCACTGTTCCGCTTTGCAGAACAAAAAGATCGCGCAGACTGGAACCCGCGACGGTAAGCGCGATAATAAACAGCGGCACAATTTTGATATTTTTTTTGAAAAAAACGACGTAAGAGAGGATAATAATACTGCCCGCCAGAAACGGGATTGTATTGATATTTGTCATGACGCCGAACATATCGTTTACCAGTTGTTTTGTATTCTGAAGCGCAATAAATAAGGCGCATAACAGACTGTAGCCGAGAATGCAAGCGATAATATATTTCTTTTTACCGCCAAACATGCCTATTGATTCCAGCATAAACGCGGCAAATAAGGGGAAGCAGAACACTTGTCCGATACGGCTAAGTTTCTCAAGCATCGTATAATGCGCCGATGAAAAGACAAAACCTACATTAACATAGGCAAGGAAGAATGAAAGGCACAGAAGCGAAAAAAACAGATACTTTATATCTTTGCGGCCTCTGGAAAAAAACAGGAAAAAATGATAAACCGCGATAAGAAGCGAAAGAACCTGAGCCGTAAGTACCAAGTGAGAAGTTAAAAGGTTTTTTATAAAGGCTTTCTTTTCATTAAAACTAAATTCAGCTATTGAAAATTCCGGCAGCGGGTTTCTTTCGTATTGAGGAAACGCCTCAATTACAAGAATATTTTCGATTGGAGAGTTATCCTCTGAATAATAAATCAAACCGCTTGAAAGCGGCACATGGGCGGCAAGAGCCGTTCCGGTACTGTAAACTCCGTCTGAGTAAATGCCTGACTGATAGATTACGGTATTATTGACCCTAATGATAAACGGCGTATACGGCGGATTAAAATAAAGCGAGATATCCTTGTCCTTGCAATCCATACTGACGGAAAATGTAGTTTTAAACACATAATAATTTTCACTGCGACCAGCGGGATCGGGCAGGTCTCCTCCGTAGTACGGTTCAAATCCCGGCATATCGAATTTACGCGCTTCCATCTCAGTCATTTCCGACTGATTTCCGACATACAGCAGGAACTCGTCAAGCCTGATGGAATAAACGCCGGAGTAGAACCTTCGCCACGCGGAGGCGGTGGATATTTCGGTTGTTTGGCTGTTTTGCGCGAAAACCTGCGCGGCGGTCAATAACAACAGCAAAACAACGCACTTCTTTTGACATATTTTTGTATAAGCAGGCATATATACCTAATATTACTATATGGTATACAACTTGTCTATCTTCTCATTTTAGGGTATTATCAAACAAATGACCGAATTCATACATCTCCATGTCCATTCCGACTATTCGCTGGCGGACGCGTCAGTTTCTGTAATGTCGCTGGCGGATAGGGCGGAGGAATTGGGGATGACCCATCTTGCGCTGACGGATCACGGGAATATGTTCGGCGCGATGGATTTTATCGCCGCCTGCGGTCATAAAAAGCGAAAAAGACCTTTAAAACCGATAATCGGCTGCGAGGTCTATGTCTCTCCCGCTTCGCGCCACGAGAAAAAAGGCTCTGAAAACGAAAATAAATATTACCACCTTGTTCTGCTTGCCTATAACCGCGTCGGTTATTTTAACCTTGTAAAATTATGCTCCCTCGCTTACACGGAAGGTTTTTATTACAGACCCAGAATAGACGAAGAAATTTTATCTCAATACCACGAGGGGCTTATCGCTCTTTCCGCCTGCGCCTCAGGGGAAATTCCCCGCTACATTCAGGCGGGAAAAATTGACGAGGCTGAAAAAAAGGCTATTTATTACCGCGACCTTTTCGGCAAAGACGCCGACGGAAACCCCAATTTTTACCTCGAGATACAGGATCACGGCATTCCGTCCGGTGTATTGAGGGGCAGCGATTTGTCTCAAAAAGACATTAACGAGGCGGTAGCAGGGATTTCCAAAAAGACGAGTATTCCTCTTGTCGCGACAAACGACGTTCATTATTTGAACAAGGACGATTATATTTCACATGACGTTCTTCTTTGCATTGGAACGGGAAAAGTGCGCACGGAAGAAAAGCGGAAAAAGTATTACGGGGATCAATTTTATTTTAAGACAGGCGATGAAATGGCGGCAATTTTCGCCGAGTATCCGCAGGCTATTGAGAATACGGTAAAAATCGCGCAGAGGTGCAACGCCGACGTGCCGAAGATAGAGACAAAAGAATTGCCTCAGTATCTGCCTGAATTTCAAATTCCCGAAGGTTTTAAAGAATCCGGAGAATATTTAAGGCATCTTACAGCCGAAGGGCTTGAGAAGCGTTACGCGAAGATAAAAGAAAGCGACTCAAATAAATGGGAAGAAATAAAAAAACGGGCTGATTATGAACTTGATACGATAATCAGCATGGGTTATACGGGATACTTTTTGATTGTAGCGGATTTTATAAATTACGCTAAGGGGCAAAACATTCCGGTTGGTCCGGGGCGCGGTTCCGGAGCGGGGTCGATTGTAGCTTACTCTCTGCGTATAACGGATATTGATCCGCTAAAGTACGGTCTTATATTTGAACGCTTTTTAAATCCCGAGCGTATTTCCATGCCCGATTTTGACATTGATTTCGCCAATGAAGGGCGCGAAGAAGTAATAGAATATGTTACTCGTAAATACGGCAAGGAAAGAGTAGCGCAGATAATCACATTCGGAACATTGGGAGCAAAGGCGGTTATCAAAGACGTGGCGAGAGTTTTGGGAATATCAATTTCCGAATCGGAAATGATAACAAAACTTATCTCATTCAATCCTGATATTACACTGGAAAAAGCGAAAGAAGACGAGCCTCGTCTTAAAGATATGGAAAAAGATCCTCGTTTTACTGAATTATTTGCCATTGCGAGTAAACTAGAAGGGCTTAACCGCCATTCAAGCATACACGCCGCGGGTATCGTTATCGGGAAAAAACCATTGATTGAGTTAGTGCCTCTCTTTCAGGAACGGGAAGAAAAGGGCGGCAATATAGCCACGCAGTACAGCATGAACTTTCTTGAAGAATGCGGTCTTGTTAAAATGGATTTTCTTGGACTTAGAAACCTTGATATTATAAAATATACGCAAGAATTAATCCGGAAGCGCGGAAACAAATATTTAAATTTTAATATAGAAGATATTCCCGAAGACGATAAAAAAACTTTTAAAATGTTAGGTGAAGGAAAAAGCAACGCTGTCTTTCAATTTGCCTCTGACGGTATGCAGGATATTTTAAGGCAGACAAAACCCGCTTCCATAGAAGACTTAACGGCATTGAACGCGATGTACCGTCCGGGCCCCATGCAATTTATTCCCCGCTTTGTTGACGCTAAAACAGGCAAAGCGCCGATTTCTTACCCCGATCCAAGTCTTGAAGGAATTCTTAAAGAAACCTACGGCGTTATAGTTTATCAGGAACAAGTTATGGAAGTGGCAAGGATAATAGCGGGTTACAGCATGGGAAAAGCCGATCTTCTTCGCCGCGCCATGGGAAAAAAGAAAAAAGAAATCCTTGACGGAGAAAAAATCCCGTTCTTGGAAGGCGCGGCAAAACAGGGATACTCGGCGCAGAGAGCGGGGGCGATTTTCGATATGCTTGTTCCGTTTGCGGGATACGGGTTTAACAAAAGCCACGCCGCCGCTTATTCGGTATTGGCGTACCAAACAGCCTACCTTAAGGCGAATTTCACGGCGGAATATATGGCGGCTACATTGATAGTCGAAATAAAAAGCGCCGACAGGCTTTTATACAGCATTGTTGAAACCCGTAAAATGGGAATAAGCGTCGATCCGCCTAACATTAATTATTCCGACAAACTTTTTACGGTAGTGGACGGCAGAATCGTATACGGTTTCTTGGGAATTAAAGGCGTAGGCGACGCGCCCGCCGATGAAATTGTACGAGGCAGAAAGGACGGTCATTATAAAAGTTTCATGGATTTCCTGAACAGGGTAGATATAAAAGCCGTAAGTAAAAAAGTAATAGAACTGCTTATTCAAACAGGCGCGTTTGACGACTTTAATGTGTCGCGCGAAACTCTTGCGGGCAATATGGAAAAGGCGATAGAGTACGCGCAAAAAATGAAAGAGGACAAACAGCTTGGACAGACAAACCTGTTCGGCGATTCAAGCGAAGCAGGTATGCCCGATTTCAAGTTTACGGAATTTCCGCCTGTAAGCAGAACGGACAGATTAAACCAAGAGAAAAAATTAATCGGTTTTTATTTTTCCGGTCACCCGTTAGACGAATATAAAGAAATATGGCAGGATGTCGTCAGCGTAAATCTCGGGCAAATTGAAACTTACAAGACGGGAAATTGCGTTCTTGTTGGCATAATTAAAAATATAAAAACGATAACTACCGCGAAAGGCGGCAAGATGGCTTTTGCAACCCTTGAAGATTACAACGGTGAGATTGAAGTTACATTTTTTTCAGGTCCGTGGGAAAGGTGTCAGAACCTTGTTGATGATTCGGTTGTCATCTTAAAGGGTAAAATTGATTATCAAAAAGATAAAGACAGATACAGTTTTTTGGCGGACGGCGTTATAAGCAAACATGAAGTTCCGGCGGTTGTAAAAGAAGTTAAGGAGCTTGACGAAAAAAATAAATTGCATAAAAACACATGGCTCTACATGGCGGATTTAAAAAGCTCGTATATTTTACAGGCGAAAAAAGGCAATTACACGGTTATTGGCAATTTAAAATCGCTTAGAGATTTTAAAGATAAAAATGGAAACGACATGGCTTTTGGAACATTGCAGGATTTTGAAGGAGAGATCGATTTAGTGTTTTTCTCTAAAGTTTACGCCGATTGCCGTCACTTGCTGAAACTTGATGAAATGATCGCCTTAAAAGGAAGCATTGACCCTGAAAACGAGCAAAAACCGGGCAGGGTAAGTTTTAGAGTTTCCAGCATGGCGGATTTGCCGTTTTTAAGCCGCGCCGCCGCGAAAAAAGCAGCCGCCGATGAAAAGGCGCCCGCGCCCGATCTTGTAAAAAATACCGAGAAACGTCTTGACGAGGTGCACATAAGACTTCATCAAGGCGCGTCGGGGAATAGCGATGGAATGCTGGAGTTACGCGATTATCTTGCGGAAAATTCAGGCTCAAATACCATTTTTATTCATATTCCCGTTGAGAATGAAGAAAAAATTGTGCGGGCGGCGACAGGCTTGGATATGTCAGGTAACGGGTATGTAATGGAAGGTTTAAAACAATGTAAATGCGTCGCGGAAGCGTGGAGGAAATAATGCGTTTTGTTTTTGGAATTCTGGCTTTAATAACAGGTATTTACTCATTAATAATTTTTATACGAATAATTTTTTCATGGTTTGGAAGCATGGTTTACGGAAAACCTGTTGAAATTATAAATAAAATTACAGATCCGTATCTTGACTGGTGGAGGGAAAAACTGCGTTTAAATGTAGGAGGTTTTGATTTTTCGGTAATTCCGGCGGTTGTATTTCTTTCTTTTATTCAAAATATATTTCAAATTCTTTCAGTATCGGAAAAAATAACATTCGGTTTCTTTCTTGCGCAAATATTATTATCGTTATGGAATATTTTTTCTTTTATCATAGTATTTTTTATTATTGTAATTGTCATACGCGCTATAGGTTATCTGCATAACGGCGATATATACAGTCCTTTCTGGAGTTTTATTGATTCTATTTCGCAGCCGCTTTTGTACAGAATGAATAGAATATTTTTCGGCAAAAGAATAGGAAGTTACTTAGCGGGAATATTTTTATCGTTATTATTTTTAATTATATTACTTGTCGGCGGAAAGATTGTAATAATGATTCTTTCCGGTATTCTTTACAAGCTGCCGATATAATGTTTCTTCGTTCTTTGTCCGTACCCGTAACTGAAATCAGCGGAATAGGGGCTTCCGCATCTCAAAAACTCGCCCGCCTTGGAATACACACAGCCGCTGATCTTTTGCTTCACTATCCGCGCGATTGGGAAGACCGTGAAAAAATTGTCCCGCTAAAAGACTACAGAAGCGGCAAAATCTGCACAGTTGTTACGGTCTTCGCGCGCGAATGGATTGGCTACGGCAGAATGAAAACGCTTAAAATTTACATAGAAGACGAGAACACTCAAGCCGCTCTTGTATGTTTTAACCGTCCTTGGCTGGACAAACAGCTTGTTACAGGACAAAAGTATATGATTTCGGGTCGCTTTTACTATAAATACGGCGAATTGCAGTCAAGCACTTTTGAAGCGGAACCTGAAGCTTCAGGCGCAAGTTTCGGAAAAATACTGCCTGTTTATCCGCTGACGGCGGGAATACTTCAAAATAATATGCGCCGTTTTATTTCTTCCGCTATAAAAAAATATGTTAGCGATTTGGAAAATGAGTTACCTAATGAAATAATAGAAAAAGAATCCCTTTTATCAAAGACGCAGGCGGTAAAAGAGATACATTTTCCTACTTCCGCCGATATGCTTGAAAAAGCAAAAAAAACTTTAGTTTACGAAGAACTTTTTTACATGGAGGTTATGGTTCTGCGAAGAGCGATAGAACGAAAGAGCAAAATAAAACTTGAACTTGCGAACAATGAAAACAAAAACGAAAATATTTCGCAATTACAGCAAAATCTTATAGAAAGGCTGTCTTTTTCGCTGACAGAAGGGCAAAAGGATGCTGTTAAAGAAATAAACAGGGATATGTCGTCTAATATTCCGATGGCTCGTCTTTTACAGGGCGATGTCGGATGTGGTAAAACATTAGTGTCTTTTTTAGCGGCGTTACGAGCCGTTGAAGAAAAGGGACAGGCGGCAATCATGGCTCCTACAGAATTGCTTGCGCGTCAGCACGCGGAAAACGCCGCGCGTCTTTTAGAGCCGCTTGGAATAAACATCGCTTTTCTTACCGGAAATATTAAAGCGCAGGGACGCAAGGAGTTATTAAAAAATCTCGCTGACGGAACAATCAATATAATTGCCGGAACGCATGCTCTTTTTTCCAAAGATGTCGAGTATAAAAACTTAAAATTAGTTGTCATAGACGAACAGCATCGTTTCGGCGTAACACAACGCTCGCTAATCATGTACAAAGGGCAGTCAGCCGGACTTTTAATGATGAGTGCGACTCCCATTCCCCGCACTTTAGCGTTAACTGTTTTCGGCGACATGGACGTAACTGTAATAAAAGATATGCCTGCGGGAAGAAAACCGGTGATTACTCACCTCGCAAAAGAATCAAACGAACAAAAAGTTTATGATTTTGTCCGCAAGGAGTTGGAGAAGGGCAGGCAGGCGTATTTTGTCTATCCGTTAATCGAAGGCGGCGATGAAATAAAAGACGCAGTCTCTATGGCGCATAGGCTTGGAAAAGAAATTTTCCCGAAACAAAAAACCGCTCTTATTCATTCAAAAATCCCTGAAGATGAAAAAAAGCAGATAATGGACGATTTTAGAAAAGGCAAAATAAAAATACTTGCCGCAACCAGCGTTGTGGAAGTAGGTGTAGACGTGCCGAACGCCGCCTGCATGGTAATTGAACACGCAGAGCGTTTTGGTTTATCCGCGCTTCATCAATTGCGAGGGCGTGTCGGCAGGGGAGAGGACCAGTCGTATTGTTTCCTTGTTTATTCAGATGATCTTACGGAAGAAGGCAAGACACGCCTAAAAGTAATGCTGGAAAATAACGACGGCTTTGTAATTGCGGAAGAAGATTTAAAATTAAGAGGACCCGGACAAATCGCGGGGACGGAACAGTCGGGTTACCTTGTTCTTGGAATAGCCGACCCAATCCGAGATATGGAAACGCTTGAAAGAGCCAGAAACGATGTGTTTTCGATATTGGAGAACGATCCCGATCTGTTACTGGAAAACAATCGTGTGATTGCGAGAGTACTGGAACAGGCTTCACCGTTCGGCGAGGTTGCGCTTTAAAACCTAACCCCAATCTCAAGCAAGAAAGCGCTATTCGTTGTAAACGATTTCCTGAAAATAAAATCGCTTTGGTACGCCGCAACTATGCTGAATCGGTTTGTAAAATTATATTCAAACCCCAAATGGGAATATATTCCGAACGGATTTTCTCCCCATTGTACGGTATTTATATATCCAACCGTTCCTATTCCCATGTTGAAATACTTAAAAACTACCTGTTCAATAAATAATCCGGTACTCAAGTATGAATGTTTATCATCCGCTAAAATGTTAAAGTGATCAACCTTAACCCCGTAACGCTGGAAATCATTGGACATAAGAAGTATTTTAAGTCCATAAGTGTATGACAATCCTTCCATGTCGTCGGCTTTGCAATAACCGACGGAACTGCCGGGACGTATTAATACCGTTTGTCCGTATATGTTACCTGCCAAGGGCAAAGCAAATAATATTAAAATAAAAATAATTTTTTTCATATATCCTCGTTACGGGAAAATTTACACTATCGCCTTAGCAGGGCATATATTTATACAATTCCTGCAAAAAACACATTCCGTTGATGTTATTTTTTTCCCGTTCTCAATGTATTTTCTTACATCTACGTCCATAGGACATACTTCATTGCATTTTCCGCATTTTATACATTTGTTTCCGCTCGGTTTTATTTTTATCAGCGAAACGCGGGTCGGCAATTTCATGATAAGCGAGACAGGGCAGAATATTTTACAGAAAGCGCGTCTTTTTTTGAATACAAACGCTAAAATTATTCCCACTATGTAATACAATATATATCCGACAAGAAACCAGATAAATTGATCGAGTTTTTTACTTTCTATAAAAGAAGTAATGGAAGAATCTATATGTCTTGTCATATAATCATATCCGGTTTGAATAAGAATAAAAGGAATCAATAACGATACAATTAAAACGGGGATTCTTATGTACGTATATTTTTTGGGTATGTGCCTATTTTCTTTTATCGGCAGCCATTCGAGTAACGCCGCTGTGTAACATGCCCAGCCGCAATAACCCCTGCCCCAGATAAGCGGTCCGAAAACTTTAGCTATCGCGTAATGAATTAATACGCGGGTAAAAATTCCCGTGGTGATAAAATACGCCAAATAAATGACCGTTTCCTCTATCTGCATATTTTCGCGCTGCATTACACCTAAGAAAACCAGAAAAACAAGCGAAATTATCGACAGGCTAATCTTTCTGCCTAAGTCAGGGTTTTTATAACGAATACTAAGGAAAAAACCTATTGATACGCTTAATCCAATCGGAATAAAAACAAAGAAAAACCCAACCCACATAGTTAAACCCATTGATACGGATAAAATAGTCCCTATTAGTAAAGGGAAAATACATCGCTTATATTCTTTCATATTACCCCCAACGCCTTCACTTTCCCCAAATTGATAATCAGTTTTGTAGAGCTGTTGTTTATAGGAGTTTTTAATTTGTTAAATCCGCCGGGCGCTCCCCTTAAACCGTAGTTTGTTTTACCGATAGGCTCCGATGGTATGCCAAAAACATTTGTATCAAGGTCTCCGTTGGAATTAGTATCCTGAAAAACGGAAACTACATATTCGCCGTTAGGTAATTCGAGAGCGTGAGAAATTTTGCTGTTTACAGGATTAATAATAAATTTTACAAAAGGTTTTTCCGCTTTATAATCATTTTCATTTGAGTATACAGCCACATATATCGAACCGCCGTTCACGGTAATTCCGTTAATTTCTATGGTCGCGTTAATATTGTCCGCAAATAGACTTCCAATAACAAAAAGAAAAACGCATAAAAAAAGCAATTTCTTAAACATATATGCCTCCATGCGAATATTATAGAAATTTGCTTGTGAAAAAAAATAAAAAATTAAGTAAGATGCGTAAATTCGGCGTTAAGATGCATTATCGGTTTGTTTTTCCTGGTGTTCCTGCAGCAATTTATTCAATTCTTTTACGTCATTTTTCATCATGGTAACGGTGATTATCGTCGCGAATATGTAAATTATGACCGCCATTACAACAAGAAGCCATATCGGTATCGCGGAATACCAATTAAATATAAGCCCGAATACAACAAGAACAGCGATAATATAGCTGATATCAATCAGATATTCCAGAATGATACTGCGGATTTCAAATTTCATGCGTAAAAAAAGACCGAGTATAATAATGATATTTGCGGCGAAAATCTCAAAAATAGTGGGAACAAAATTTATTTCAACCTTGAACAACAATGAAAATAACGCAAGTATTACCAAAGCCGCGCCTGTAACAAACATAATAAAATTAATAATAGTTTTTATGGTTTTCATTTATTCATCTCCTTTAATACCTGTTTTATTCCCGGAATATATTTTCTTGTAATACATAAATAAACCCCGTTAGATAATACCGCTTCAAGCCGATTATTATCCAAGGGTTTGAATTTGTCCAGCTTGTTAATATTCAAAACGCAGTATTTACTGATTTGTATAAAACCGTTATCTCTTAATTTTTCATAAATCTGATACAGACGGCTTTTAACAATATATTTTTCTTTCTCGCAGCAGACGACAGTTTTGCCGTCAACGCTTTCAATGTAATAAATATCAGAGACATTTACCAGTTTTACAATGTCGTCCGAATAGCATTCTATCTGCGTGTCAACCGATTTTATAAATGAGGCGATTCTTTCTACAATTTTATTCTTTACCGGACAAGTAATAAGAACTTCAATATCCTCTTGCGCCGGATTTTGCTCAATCTTTAAAATCATACTGATATGATAATTTATTTATGAAAAATTATCTATAAAAATTAATAATTTTCAATCTTTTAAAATCGACTTTAATTGTTCCATAAATCTGTCCGCGGAACCTTCGTCGACTGTTTCTTTTTCTATCTCGTGGATTTTTATCAGTTCGTTAGGGATTTCATCAATAAATGGGGAAGGGGAGCAGTCCCTCGTGTTTTGCATCATGCGGCGTTTTTGACAGCTTGTTATGTACAATTTTTCCCTCGCCCTTGTAATCGCTACATAAAAAAGACGGCGTTCTTCTTCTATACTTCCCGCTTCGTCTTCGCTGTCCTCGCCGATGCTTTTTTCGTGCGGGATAAGCCCCTCTTCCGCTCCGGCGATAAAAACCACGGGGAACTCAAGACCTTTTGCGGCGTGAATTGTCATTAAGTTTACTTTGTCTTTGTTGTCGTCTTCGCCGTCATCCCTTGTGATAAGGCTTATCCTGTTAAGCCAGTCATAAAGCCCAGAATCAAAGTTGTCGGGGTCTGTTTCCCAGTTGTCTATCATTCCGATAAAATATTCAATGTTGCTGTTTTTCCATCGGGCTTTTTTCTCGTCTTTTCCGTGTTCAAGGACAAGGTAACTCCAGTAATCAATGTTTTCGACTAACGTGCGCGCGCATTGCGAAAGTGACCATCTCTTTCCCTGTTCCGACTGCTTTTCCAAAAAAAGCCCGCGCATTTTTTCGATTAACTCTGAAAATTCTTCCAAGTCCGATGATGACTTGTTATCCTGAAACAACGCCTGCTGAGTGTTGGAGCGGCTGTTAAAAAAAGAAATAGAACTCCAAATGCTGGAACGGTTTTTCTTTGCGCTCTCGCTTAACGCCGCAATGGTTGTTTTTCCTATGCCCCTTCTCGGCGTATTGATAATACGCAAAAGACTTACGTCGTCGTCGGGATTGGCGATTACACGCATATAGGAAATAATATCCTTAATTTCTTTTCGCTGGAAAAAACTTGTTCCACCCGATACTCGGTAAGGGATATTTTCCGCTAAAAACGCTTCTTCAATGTTACGCGCAAGAGAGTTGGTTCTTGTAAGCACCCCAAAATCATGGTATTTGTAGTCTTCCCTTATCATTAATGGTTTTATTTGTGTTGCGATAAAATCGGCTTCGTGGGTTTCGTTTTCAGGAAAAAACAACTCTATAGGTTTGCCGCCTGTTTTCGGCGACCAAAGATTTTTATCTTTCCTGCCTGTGTTATGTGAAATTACTCCGTTGGCGGCGTCCAAGATTGTGGTAGTGGAGCGGTAATTCTGCTCAAGTTTAATTTCAATCCGTCCCGGAAAATCTTTCTCGAACATCAGTAAGTTTTCATAATTCGCCCCTCTCCATGAGTAAATAGACTGATCATCGTCGCCTACTACGCAAATATTGGCGCTTTCATTCTCCGCCAGAAACCTTAACAATTTATACTGAATAAGGCTTGTATCCTGAAATTCATCAACTAAAATATAGCGGTATTTTTTTCGGTACTTGTCTAAAATATCGCTGTGTTTTTCAAAAAGCTCAAGAGGAATAGTTAACAGATCGTCAAAATCGACAGAATTGTAAATTTTTAACGCCTGCCGGTATTCGTCATAAACAGGCTGCATGGTAGCGTCTTCCGTCCATTTGGCGAGTCCTGTTTTTATTTTTGAAAAATGTTGGCTAAGCGCGTAAATATCGGTTTTTGGAGAAAACATTTTACATTCGCGTAACGATTCTTTGATAAGCGACATTTTGTCCGTTTCATCGTAAACGGAAAAATTTTTTCTGTAACCAAGAATCTCACATTCTTCTTTAATAATTTTTAGCCCAAAAGCGTGAAATGTACTGACGGTAAGACTTTGCAGTTTCTTTCCTGTAAGTTCTTTTACTCTTTGTTCCATTTCACGCGCCGCTTTATTTGTAAATGTAAGCGCCAAAATCGCTGATTGCGGAATCCCGCTCTCCAGCATATTCGCTATGCGGTATGTAATTACTCTGGTTTTTCCCGAACCTGCGCCCGCGATAATCAGGACAGGTCCGTTAATGGCGCGTACCGCCCTAAGCTGCGGCTCATTTAATTCCGTTTCAATGTTGAGTTTTGACAAATTATCTCCCAAATCGTTTTCAAACTATGATAGTAGATTTTCCAAAAGGCTTGCAATATGTTTCCCCGCTTTCCCGCGGTGGCTTAAAGTGTTTTTTTCTTCCATAGAAAGTTCCGCAAGAGTACGCCCAAGGGACGGTATCCAAAAAATCGGATCATAACCAAAACCGCCGTCGCCTTTTATGTCGCTCTTTTTTACAAGCTCTCCCTCAAGCGTTTCCTGAATAAGAAAAAATTGGTCTTTACTGAAAAGAAGTACCATGGCGCAAACAAATCTCGCGCTTCGTTTTGTAGCGTCTCCCAGTTCGTCAAGAAGCATGATATTCTGTTTTGCGCTTGTAATTTTTTGTCCGTTTTCCATACCGTAACGCGCGGACAGGACGCCGGGTCTGCCGTCAAGAGCGTCCACGCACAAACCGGAATCATCGGCTATTACAGGCTCCTTCCCGCCGATGAGCTTTTGCAGTGTCATTGCCTTGATCAGCGCGTTCTCATTAAAAGTCGTTCCTGTCTCGTCGGGGTCAAAAGACAAACCTTCTTCCGACGGGATTTTTAAATCTTTATTAAGAATGGCGCTAAGCTCCGTTTTTTTATGGGTATTGTTTGTGGCAAACCAAATATTCATAAGAAATTGTAGACTTTTTCCCGATTTCAATCTATACTTAAAGTGACTACTATGAGAAAATTTATTGAAAGATCGATTTTTATTATATTTTGCGCCGTCTTAACGGTTCTTTTTTATGCCTCGTGTACAAAAACCGCTCCCGAAATAAAATACGGTTTTATACAGTTGGTTATTTATCAGGGAATTGACGGTCCGCAGGAATACTTTTCGTTTTTCATTATGCCGGAAGATGAAGACGGTATGGATAATCTTGACGAACTGTATCTTTACCACGACAGGGAACAGCTTTGCTGGAATATAAAAAGCGATGAATGGCAGCGTTACACGCAGGACGGAAAAGACTGGATTGGAACGCGAAGTTTTACGATGAGAGAGGGCAATCTTCCAAGAGGCTTATTCCGCGCCGTATTGATCAGCAAGGGCGGTGAAAGCACCGAACGGGTTTTTACTTATGACGGCAATGTCCGCTATCCTTTTCCGGAGCTCTCTATTTCCGGCGGTATGTACAATGTTAATTCACCGTGGCCTGCAAATCGTCTTGTTTGTTACGACAATGCGGGAAATTATATCTCTACTGTTAATCTTTCTTCCAAGTCAGGATCAGTTTCGGATTTAAGGCTTCCGTCGTCCGCTAAAACCGCCGCGCTTTGGGCGGAAGACGCGGAAAATTTTTGCAGCGCTTTTACAAATGTGGTTCCTGTTAACTGATGCTGAAAAGTTATGTGATTAGAGCCGGTCATTTTACGGAAGCTCAAAAGAAAGCCTACGCTTCGTTAGCTGAAAATTATATTATCCCTTTTTCGGAAGAAAAAATCGATTATGAAAAAATATTCGGCAATACAAAAAATGTAACGCTGGAAATTGGTTTTGGAATGGGCGTAACGACAGCCGAGATCGCGCAGGCAAACCCCGATAAAAATTATATAGGTATAGAAGTTCATCGCCCCGGTATTGGCAGACTGTTATGGGAAATTGAAAAGCGATCCCTTTCCAACATAAGAATAATTGAATATGACGCAGTTTACGCGGCGGAAAAAATGTTTCCGCAAGACTCACTTGAAGCTGTCCATATCTTCTTTCCCGACCCATGGCCTAAAAAAAGACACCGCAAGCGCCGCCTTGTACAGCGTCCTTTCACGGAAACTATCGCTAATTGTTTAAAACCCGGCGGCTATCTGTACATGGTAACAGACTGGGAAGACTACGCCCTTCACGCTCTTGAGGAACTTACCGCGACTGCCGCTCTGAGAAACGCCTATGAAAGTTTTGCCCCGCCTCAAACTTGGCGTCCTATAACCAAATTTGAGCAAAAAGGGCTGACAAAAAATCATGTGATTAGAGAGATTTATTTTAATAAGAAAATATGAGATAATAGGATATAAAGGAAATCATGTTACTCACTATAGATATAGGCACTTCATCTCTTAAATCCGCGCTTTGGGATACTGACGGAAACCGTCTGTCCTTTGCCTCGGCTTCGTTATCTGTTATTAACGACGAAAATAAACATGAAGCGGAACCTTCCGGGTGGCTTCGCGCGTTTGAAACTTGTTGCGGTAAATTGCTTTCCAATGGACAGATTAAAAACCTTGCTTCTGTCAAGGTTATTGTCATAAGCGGAAACGGTCCCAGTCTTGTTCCTGTCCTTGGAGAGCCGATTTCTCTTAACAACCGTATAGATGTTCCCGCGGAAAACGCGAGACTTTGGCTGGATCGCAGAGCCGTTAAGTATCAGGATGAAGTTTCAAGTTTGATGGGCGGCTTTGTGGATGCGGGTTTTTTCCTTCCGAAAATACTTGGTATTAAAAATGATGAAATTGAATTGTATAAAAAAACAAAATATTTTCTTGGCTGTCCCGAATACCTTGCCTACGCTCTCACAGGAAGCGCGCGCAATGTTTTCCCCTGCGACGGATTCGACCGCTGGTTTTGGAATAACGACGTTCTTGATAAACTTAATTTGGACGCGAATAAAATGCCCGCCTTTATCCGTCCCGGCGACGCCTTTGGTACAATTCTTCCTTCTGCCGCGAGTCAATTCGGCTTCTCAAAAAATATTCCGGTAATTTCAGGCGGTCCGGACTTTTTTGCCGCCATTTTGGGAAGCGGAGTAACTAAAGCAGGACAGGCTTGCGACCGCACAGGTTCTTCGGAAGGAATAAATCTCTGCACGCAAGACCGTATTTTCGATAACCGGCTGATGTCCTACGGACACCCTGTCAAACCGTATTGGAATTTGTCGGGGATTATCAACACCACAGGCAAGGCGATAGATTGGGCTTGCGATTTGCTGGGACTCAACTTCGATGAATTTATCGCGCTTGCAGTGGAGAGCAAAAGCGGCTGCGGCGGTTTGGTTTTTCTTCCGTATTTAGCGGGGGAGCGCGCCCCTGTTTGGAATCCGTCTTTAAGCGCCGTTTGGAGCGGAGTTAATCTTTCTTCGGGACGGCGCGAGTTTGCTAATTCAGTACTTGAGGGCATTGGTTTCGCGATTAGGGACGTGCTTTCCGTTATGGAAGAAACCGGTGTAAAAGCAAAACAGTTACACGTGACAGGAAGGCTTGCCGGGTGTTCCCGCCTTAATCAGATAAAGGCGGATATTACAGGAATAGAAGTTGTTGAGGGCAGTCATAAAGAGGCGGAACTTCTTGGGCTTGCCATAATCGGCAGTTGTTTTTTGGGGAAATTCGCCTCTTACGCCGAAGCTTCGTCAACTTTCTACCATATAGAAAGAACTTTTAAGCCTAATCAGACTAATACCGAGCTTTACAATAATTTGTTTTACGAGTATAAGAATATAAGGAATAAACAACTATGAAAAAATTATTAACCGGTCTTTTAATTTTATCCTTATTTTTTACTGCCGGATGTACTAAAAAAGCTCAATCAGGAAAAGACAGCCTTTCCGTTCTTGTTTTTATTACCGGAGTCATTGCCGGAAGCCCGACCTACGAAATGATGGCGGCGGGCGCTCTTGATTTTGAAAAGAACCATAAAAATGTTAACGTAAAAATATATGAAGCGGGAATGAATCAGTCTCAATGGGGGCAGCAGTTAGGTGAAATGGTTGCAGACGGCGATTACGATGTAGTTATCGGTTCCAATCCGTCACTGCCGGAGATTTGCGCCGATGTGGCGAAGAATTTTCCGAATCAAAAATTTATAATAGCGGACGCCGAGTACGAAGGAAATCCGCAAATAAGAACATACAATTATAATCAAAAAGAGCAGTCGTATTTTTTGGGTTATCTTGCCGGTCTTGTTACAACAAGCGATATGCCGTACGCTAACAGCCAAAAGAAAATTGGCTTTATAGCGGCTCAGGAATATCCGCTGTTGACAAAGCAAATGGTTCCCGGTTTTCTGGAAGGCGCAAGAAAAGCTGATCCCGCAATAGAACTTGATTTTCGCGTAATAGGCTCTTGGGCGGACGCGAACAAAGCGTCGGAACTTGCCTCTGCGATGATGGAATCGGGAGTTGATGTTTTTACTTCGATAGCGGGCGGAGCGGCGCAGGGACTTGTTAAAACGGCGGTTGATAAACACGCGTATATTGTTTGGTATAATACAAATGCGTATAATATGGCTCCGGGTTTTATAATCGGCTGCGGTATTATGGAGCAGAAAAAACTTATAATGGAAATATTGGAAAATGTTTTAGCCGGTAAAATTCAATACGGTATTTCAGAGACAATCGGGGTAAAAGAGGGTTATCTTAATTTTATTTTTGATGATCCCGAATATAAAAACCTTCCCGCTGATATCCGCGAAAAATTTGAAAAATTTATGAAAGATTTTTAATGAATATTGTCGAATTAAGGAACATAACCAAACAATATCCCGGAAGCGTTAAAAAAGCAAATAACAACATCAGTCTTGATTTACGCGAGGGCGAAATTCTCTGCGTTGCCGGAGAGAACGGAGCGGGAAAGACGACGCTGATGAAAATCCTCTGCGGCTTGGAAAAGTACGACGGCGGAGAAATTTTTATAAACGGAAATATCAGCATGGTTCACCAGCATTTTATGCTGTTTCCCGAATACACCGCCGCGGAAAATATTGTTATGGGCTTTGAACCTCGTAAATACGGTATTTTTTTTGACGTTGAAAAAGCAAACAGAATTTGCGAAAAAATAATTTCAGATAACAATTTTTCGATTAAGGCGGATGCAAAGGTAAAAGATTTAACTCTGGGCGAAATGCAGCAAGTGGAAATTTGCCGCGTTTTATATCATGACGCCCAAATAATTATTCTTGACGAGCCTACGTCGATATTAACAGAACATGAAATAAAATCGCTTTTTAAAACTCTTAAAACTCTTGTTAACAACGGAAAATCAATAATTCTTATAACGCATAAACTAAACGAGATTAAACAGATAAGCGACCGCGTCGCCATTCTGCGTAAAGGACAGTTAGTCGACGTAAAAGAAGTATCCCAAACCGATGAATTTGAAATAGCGAAGATGATGATGGGCGATGAAAAAATACCTCCGTCAATATACACAAACGGCGGCGGGAAAAAAGACAATGTAATTGAGTTTGACAATGTGAGTGTTAAAAGGCGCGGACAAAAACGTCCGTTACTCGATAAAGTTTCGTTTTCAGTTAATTCAAATGAAATACTGGGGTTTGCAGGCGTCGGCGGCAACGGGCTTGGAGTAATCGAAGCTGTTCTGGGCGGCTTTTTGCACCCCGCCGAAGGCAGAATTCTTCACAGAGGGAAAGATATTTCCAAACTTAACATACGCAAACTGCGTAATCAGGGGCTTAGTTTTGTGCCCGCCGACCGCGTAAAGGTTGGAAGCGCGGGAGCCGCGACAATCGAAGAAAATATGATAATCAACATGAGAAATAAATATTTTTCTTTTGACTATAAAAATCTTACAAAGAAGAATGAAATCAGCGAAGAAATAAATTCATGGTTAAAAAAATATAATATTGAAACTTCGGATTTAAAACAAAAAGCCGGCACATTGTCGGGGGGTAATTTACAAAAATTGATTCTCGCGAGGGAATTAAATCAATTTAAGGATTATGTCGTTTTCTCGGAACCCACATGGGGGCTTGATATTGCTTCCGCCGGATTTATAAAAGGGGAAATAGACGCTCTGCGCAAAAAAGGAGCGGCGATTATTTTAATTTCTACCAATTTGGAGGAAATTATAGAGCTTGCTGACAGAATAATCGTAATGTACAGGGGAAAAATAGCGGGCGAATTTGTTAATGATCAAAACAGCGGTATTAAAGAATTGATTGGAAATTGCATGCAGGGATTGGGAGCGGCATTATGAGAAAAAACGTAATTTTCATGTTCGCGGTCTCTCTTTTAACAGTTTTCCTGCTAATATTCATTTTAAGCGATACGCCTGTAAAAACTCTGTACTACTTCTTTTTGGGACCATTCAGGAATTTATACAGCTTTGGCAACATGCTTAACTCTGCTGTTCCGTTAATTTTCGGAGCGTTAGGCATAATAATTGCCATGAAAGCCGGTAACCTTAACCTCGGCGGAGAAGGGCAGGTGTACTTAGGCGCTTTCATAACAACCGCGCTTGCCCTCTCTCTTACTCGTTTAGGAGTAACAGGAGCGGTTATCGCCGTGACGGCAGGCGTTCTCGCTTCCGCAAGTCTTTCGGCGTTCAGCGGCATTTGCAAGGCAATATGGAAAACCCCCGAAATTATTACTACATTCCTTCTTTCATGCGCGGTTATCCCGATTGTCAATTATTTCGTTACAGGACCATTCCTTGACCCTGAAACGTCGCTTATATCGACAAAAAAAATCGCCGAAAATATGCGGCTTCCGCTCATTTTAAGACCATCAAGTTTAAGCGCAGGAATTTTTATCGCTCTTATATTTGTCTTTATAGTTTACTTTTTTCTTTACAAGACAAAGATGGGCTATGAATTCAGAATAGCCGGAAAAAATGAAATGTTCGCCCGTTACGGCGGAATAAATACAAGACTGAACACAATTATAGCGATGGCAATGAGCGGCGCATTATACGGATTTGCCGGAAGCGTCGCTGTCCTTGGAACGCATTATTCAGTAATTAAAGAATTTTCCGCAGGGCTGGGCTGGAGCGGCTTAACTGTGGCGTTAATCGCAAGTTTTTCCCCCATCGCCGTGATACCCTGCGCCCTCTTCCTTGCGTGGACGGAAACAGGCGCAAGAATCGCCATGCAGAATACCGGGATAACTTATGAGATTTCCTACATAATTCAGGCTGTGATTTTCTTTTTATCAACAAGCGTAGTTGTTAAAAATATTTTTGAACGCAAGAGGAAGGGATAAAATGGCGATTTTTCCCGTGCTTAAAAGCGCATTAACCATAATGATCCCGATATTTTTCGCCGCCTTAGGCGGACTTTTTCCCACTCTCGCCGGAACATTAAACATCGCCCTTGAAGGCTTACTGCTTTCCGGCGCTTTTTGCTCTTTAACGGTCTTTAATTTTACAGGCAGTGTAACTGCCGCTGTGTTGTCCGCAATTATAACGGCGACCGCGCTGTCGGCGTTACATTCGTTGGCTGTTTTCAAACTTCGCGCCGATTTATTTATTTCCGGTCTCGCTATAAATTTATTCTCAAGCGGTTTATGTGTGGTTCTTTCAGAAAAAATATTCGGCACAAAGGGAGTAGTCACGTCGAATAACGCAAGCGGTTTGTTAATATGGTATGTAATTTTTGGAATACTATTGCTGATAATTTCACATATCGCTATTTACAAAACCCCGTTCGGTTACAGGCTTCGAGCCTGCGATAAAAACGCCGCCGCTCTTGTTTCGCTTGGAATAAAACCCGTATTTTATCAAACAGCTGCGTTTTTAATATCCGGTTTTTTCTGCGGCATAGGCGGCTCATTTTTAAGTTTAAATCTGGGAGCGTTCGTACCCGGAATGTCCGCCGGCAAAGGCTGGATAGCCCTAGCCGTAATTTTCCTCGGCGTAAAAAAGCCGATAGGCATTCTTGCCGCCGCTTTCGTTTTCGCCCTAGCCGAATGTTTTTCAAACTACGCTCAAGGCTTTTGGCAAATACCGGCTGGCTTTATTTTGGCGTTTCCGTATGTTTGTACATTGATTGCCATAATAGTTGTGTCGGTTATTCCCATTAACAAGCTATATCTTCACGAGTAAAGCTCGATTTACTGTTGGCTTTGCGGATAACAATCCTTTTTAAGTAATCAAAGTATTGCTTGTCCGTTATGGCTATGTGGGTCAAAATCCAGTCTTTAAGGAAATAGGTAAATGACGCAAGATTAATTTTTTTCCCATCCTCATAATCCCGTATATTTTCAATCACAGTCAATATAAATAAATCGTGCGCTTTTTTATGTTCAGCGTAGCCGGGGAATTTGCTCGCAAGCAGGATTTTTTCTTCTGTAGCGAAAAGTGTTTTTACATACTCAACAATTTGATGAATAACATTCTTAAAATAAGCTCGTTCCGTCTTTTCATCGCCGGGAATATGGTTGTACATATCATTGACCAAATTTATAAGTTCCTTGTGTTGATCGTCAATAGATTTTATCCCTACAGAATATGTAGAAGACCATGTGATTAAATTTGAATTTTTGTTCATCATAGTAGTCTCCTTCTTTTTACTCCTTCCTCACATATATAAATATAAGAAAATTTAAGCCTATCGCCCATGAAATTACCGCCAAATTTTAAGAAAATTCAAATTGTACCTGTTTTTTCTTAAATATCTCTTACCAATTTTCCTTTTAATGGTTAAAAATTTTTCTTTTAATCATAAAAATATACATAATTTCATAAATTCCCCCATTGAAAAAGTCTATATTCTCTGATAAAATTACCAAAACTCAAAGAGGAGGGACTAATGCTGGATATCGGTCAAATTCACCGAAAAGAATATGATCTTGAAAAAGACCGATCCGCCCCAGTTATCTTTGCGGAGTCCCCCGGCAGAATTCACTTTTTAGGCGATCAGGGCGAGCCTGAGGCGGGAATATTCCTCTCCTCGGCTGTGGATCGATATGTAAATCTTGCCGTAAGCCATAGAAAAGACAATTCTTTCCGTTTTTATGCCGCTGATATCGATGAACGTAAGAGAAGTACCGTCGCCGGATTGAAATACAGGCGCGAAGATCGATGGGCTAACTATTTAAAGCCCGCAATTTCCCTTTTTCTGGAATTAGGCTGCCAAATGAAAGGGCTTAATTTCTCTTTTTGCGGAGATATTCCCCAAAATATCGGTCTTGCTTCCTCTGTTGCGATAGAAACAGCCGCCGCCGCCGCCCTTAGAGGTCTTTTACGCGTTCAAATAAACGATATGGACTTTGCGCGGAAACTAAAGGAATCGCATGAAAAACTATTTGGCAATTCCGTTTCCGTTGCGGATTATCTTGTCTGTTTTTTTGCCCGCAAGGATCATTTCTTATTGTATGACTCATCAAAAGACGATGTAAAACTTATAAAATCGCCGTTTAACAATTTTCGATTTTTACTTGTTGATTCCCGCGTTCCAAGAATGGGAGCCGAAAAAGAAATCGCGTCTCGTTATGATGATGTTTTAAAAGGGCTTGAGCTTCTTTCGCAAAAATATGAAGGATCGGGCTATAAAGATTACGCTTCTAACGATCTTCTTGAAGTAATCGGTAACTTTCCCGAGCAAGTCCGGCGCAGAAGTCTGCATATAGTAGAAGAAATACGCAGAGTTAGCGACGCCGCGGACGCGCTGGAACGCGCCGATCTGGCTTCATTCGCCAGAATTATTTACCATTCTCATGAAAGCCTTAGGGATTTATACGAAATAAGCTGTCCCGAAGTTGACTGGCTTGTAAAAAGAGCGCAGGAGATAGAAGGGGCGGCGGGTTCCAGAATGACCGGCATTGGTTTTGGCGGCTGTACATACACTATTATCCGCCGCGAGCTTGTCGATGAATACAAAATACGGCTTGAAGACTATGAGCGGATATTCGGTTTTCACAATGTAATTTACGAGATAAAATTGGCTTCAAAAACCAGATTATTCCCCGAGCCGGATGTTAAATCCCGGCGTAATGTTACGACTACTACCAGCTCCAGTCCGGTACGCAAGAGGGCGTATGCGAATACTACTAACAAATGACGACGGCATCAATTCGCAGGGTATAAGACTGCTTGCGAAAGCTTTACGCGGCGCGGGACACAAGGTTTTTACGGTAGCCCCGGATTCCAACCAATCGGGCTGTTCTCATTCCTTAAAATTTTTAAGCAGACCTTTAAAATTGAAAGAAATAGAGGAAGATACCTGGTCATGTTCCGGGACTCCCGTAGACTGTATTATAGTCGCTCTTTTGGGAGGAATCCCCGAAATCTGTATTTATACCGAAGAAACAGCGAACGGAGTACCCGTGTTAAATATGGAAAGAGCGCCCGATCTTATCCTGTCTGGAATCAACGCGGGGGCGAATTTGGGCACTGATATTGTCTATTCGGGAACCGCGGCGGCGGCAAGGCAGGGGAGCTTTTTCGGCATTCCGTCAGTGGCGTTGTCCTTGGTTGACAGCGACCTGCCATGGCAGTGGGAAACGGTTATTTCATACATCACGGAGAAACTTGAAACGTTAAAAGGGTATTGGAAAGCCGGAAGTTTCGTAAATGTCAATTTCCCAAATATCGAAAAAAAACCCGCTTTACTTGTTCCTTCTTTTCCTTCTATGAGGTATTATAATGATAGGATTATTACTTTTGTTTCTCCGCAAGGGGGCAAGTATTGTTTTGCCAAATGCGGGAAAGTTGATAATATACCGGAAGACGGTTCCGATTGGGCGGAAGTCTTAAAGGGCAACGCCGCGTACAGTCTGGTTACATGCCAACCGGTATCAGCGGCAGGATAGCGGGAGGGGGATCATGTCTGCGCAGCAAAGCGGCATTGATGAATTATTTGAAGAAGAAGAAAAAATATCAGTCCGTGACGAAAAAATTCTTGAAGGGGTGCGTCTTTTCAAGGAGAATGAATTTGAGCAGGCTTTAAAAGAATTTTTGTCAAAAGATACCGCTGAATTTAGCTTTGATGAAAAAATAGAACATGCCTATTATCTTGGATTGTGCTACACAAAATTAAAAAATTATGAAGAAGCGTTAAATTTCCTTGAACAGGTTGTAACATCGGAGCACGATATTCTAAGGGTATTTCAATGCAGAATGACTCTTGCCTATATTTATATAATAACCAAACGCGTTAAAATGGCTGAATATGAGCTTGAAAAACTGCAATCAAGCGGTATGGAATCTCCGTTACTCTACAATACGCTTGCCTATGCCGCGTGGCTTCAAAAAAGGCACACAGCCGCGATAGAACTCTACGAAAAAACGCTTGAAATTGATTCAGATAACACTACCGCGTTGAACTGTATGGGCTATATCCTTGCCGATACAGGATTAGACGTTATGCGCGCGCTTCGTCTTTGCAGAAAAGCCGTGGACTTCAAACCCCAAAACGCGGCGTACCTCGATTCCCTGGGCTGGGCTTACTACAAAAGCGGCGAACCTGTGGAAGCGCGCACATGGCTTCGCAGGGCGCTTGATATCGCTCCCGAAGAAGAAGAAATAAAAAAACACTTTAAAACAGTAACAGGAGAAAAGCCTTGAGAAAAACTCTAGTTTTTACAGCGTTTTTTCTTGTTATTTCCGCTTTGCGCGCGCAGGAAGCCCCCATCCGTCCCGGACCCGTTACAGGCGGCACAGGTCCCGCCGCGCTTTCCGCCGCTGACGAATTCAGGCTTGGCGTACACGCCTATAATCGATTTTCGTATAACGAAGCGGTTTATTCTTTTGAGCGCGCCCTGGCTTTCCGCCCCGATTCGCCGCTGATTCTTGATTGGCTTGGCAGAGCGTATTATCGTTCGGGTTTTGAGGAAACCGCTGTAAGGCAGTGGCGGGCGGCGCTTGATCTTTACGGCAGAAACACAGGCGTTGGAATGCTGCTTGGCGCGCGGATAGAAACAGTCGCTAACAGGCGTTTTCTGCTGCCTATTGCGCCCGATGAAGTGCGCTATGTAGGAGCGGGACGTTACCCGGGAAAAACGGAAGAAACAATACTTGGTAAAAAAACGGAAGAAATAATTCTTTACCGCCAGCCGACGTCGATATTGGCGAATAATGACGGCACTGTATGGGTAGTCGCATACGGCAGTAATGAAATTGTAAAAATCGACGTAAACGGACTAATCAAGGATCGCAAAAGAGGTCCGCTTAACGGTTTTGACCGTCCTTACGATTTGGCGCGCGGGCTTGACGGGCGTATGTATGTCTCCGAATACCGGAGCGGCAGGGTAAGTATTCTTAACAGCAATGGAGACTGGCAGGCGTATATCGGCTCAAAAGGTTTGGGCGACGGTCAATTTGTTGGTCCCCAGAATATAACGATAGATGAAGACGGTTACTTATATATAGTAGATTACGGTAACAGCCGAATCTCAAAATTTGATCCCGACGGCGTTTTTATCCTTTCTTTCGGGAAAAAAAGCGCGATTTTCCCCGGATTGCTTTCACCTACGGGGATAGCCGCCTATAACGGTAAAATTTATATTGCCGAAAGCGCGGCAAAAGCGATTTATATGTTTGATCCCAACGGCAACTATTTAGGGCGTCTTGCCGCGCAAGGATTAAAAGGACCTGAAAGCCTTAGATTCCTCTCTGACGGCACTATGCTTGTCGCCGATACCAACAGAATTCTGCAGATAGACCCCGATTCCGCGATTGTCCGCGAATTGGGGCTTGCCGGAGGGGAGCGCATCCGCATTACTTGCGCGGAAATGGACAGTAACGGCAATATACTCACTACAAACTTCAACGCAAGCGAAGTAAATATACTAACCCGCTTTGACGATCTTGCTTCCGGTTTATTTGTGCAGATACGCAATGTTGACGCGAATAAATTCCCCAAAGTAACTGTAGAACTCACCGTAGAGGACAGACTGCGCCGCCCAATCCTTGGTCTTGATAACAACAATTTCCTGCTGACGGAGAACAGTTTACCCGTTATGGATCAGGTATTGTATATCCCCGGCTACCGTACTCGCGGCGCGGATATTTCCCTTCTTGTAGAACGATCAGACGCAACCGCGCGTATGCGCGACGACCTTACCGCCGCGGCGCGCGACATAAACCGCGCCGTACAGGAAATGGGCAATTCAAAGATAGTTTCAGTCATTTCCGCCGCCGCTCAGCCCAAAAGAGAGCAGCACGCCAATTCCCTTGAAAACGCGGTACGGGGCGCGTCGGACAACACAGCCCGCTGGCGTTTTGATCAAGGATTGCGCCTTGCGGCAAGCGATCTTCTAACCTCCGTTCCCAAAAGATCTGTCGTATACATCGGCTCAGGCGGTTTAGGCGATTTGGCGTTTGAACAGTACAGTCTTTCCGAAATGTCCGCTTTCCTCGCGAATAACGGCATAGTGTTTAACGCCGTCATAGTAGGCGGCGGTCAAGTTTCCGAGCCAATTGAGTATTTATGCAGAGAAACAGGCGGAAAGTCAATGCAGCTTTATCGTCCGCGCGGCATAGGAGAGCTTATCAAGGGTATAGCCGACACTCCGACAGGGCTTTACAGTTTTACATACACTTCGCGCCTACAAACAGACTTTGGGAGAGCATGGCTCCCCGTTGAGGTTGAAGTCTATTTAATGGAAAGATCCGGACGCGATAATACAGGTTATTTCCCGCCGATAGAGTAAACCCAAGCGTTGCCTTTTTTCCCGATTTTTTTAATCAAATTCATCTTTGTAAGCACATACAACGCCTTTTGAGACATCCATTTCTTGATACCGGCTTTCTCGGCATGGGATGAAACGGTAAATTCCTCCATTCTATTGAAAGGAATAAAGCGCAGATAGTCTTTTGGCTTAGATAAAAGAATATTTTCGTGAAAAGCCGATAATTCTTTGTCCTTAATACTGATTCCCTTGCGCCGCCACGCTCCTTTGCCGTCTTTGACGCGTTTTTCAATAATGTCTACCATAGCGATTTCTATTGTTACACCGCAGAGAAGCGGCAATTCGGGAGCGTAGAGGAGAGCGTCGAAAATGTCCCATGGCGTTCCGTGTACGGGGCTTTTCCTGCGGTAGAGCAATTTTCCGTCTTTGGCGTAAACTTCGATCGTTTTTGTTACCGCTATGGGGTGAATAATACGCACTTTGCCGATAGCGGCGAATTCTTTTACCTTTTTTTTAAGCGGTCCGAAACTTCCCGTTTGAACTTCTATATATTCGCCGTCTTTTCGTATGCCATCGGCGACAAAAGAGCCTACTTCAGCCTCGGTTTTGCCTCCATGACCAGTATATTGAAACTTTAAGGCGCGATGCAGAGAACTTTCGTTATTAGTACCTATTGTTTTGCGTGTACTCAAGTAATTCCTCGGCGCTGAGCAAATCAAGGAAATGGTAGGTTTCACTTACGCCTGTTCTTTCTTCGGTCTTTATTCCGGCAACCTTGAAAACAATCATCTTGTTGGTAGGCAAAGGCAGACTGAGTACGTTCCCATTCATGTCAACAAGAGAGTTAAACGGCAGACGTCCCTGTACTTCTTGAACGTCGCCCTCGGGAAAAACTATAAAATACTCGCTTATGTGCATGATTAATAATAACGTAAATGACATGTTCATTCAATTTGTCGTAATACTTGTTTCTTTTTTTTTAAATTCACTCACAGAATCGATATATTCATTCAATTTGTTATGACACTGTTTCTCTATTTGTCAATTAACTATACATATGTAAAGTAATGCGTATAAATCCGGAATTTTTTCTGCTCTGTGTTTTTTGATTTACTACACAGATGTAAAGTAAAGTAAAGCAATGTAGGTGATTTCGACGGCTTTTTTCCTCGTACTATATACACGTATAGTAGAATCGAAAAAAATATTTAAATTTTTTACAAAATATTATGAATAGTGATTGACGTTTTAAAAAAAAACTATAAAATGATAATTAAATGGGATTAAGTGGGAGATTGTAGGATAAAGTGGTAGAAAGATTAAAAGGACAATCTGAAGTTACTCTTGATGAAAAGGGTAGAATCAGTTTGCCCGCCGCTTTACGAAGGGCTTTAGGAGATGCGGAATTGACGCTTAAACCATGCGATTATGAAGAATGTTTATGGCTTTTCCCGACAAGCGTTTATCAGGAAATGCTCGCCGAATACAGCAAAAATACCAATATTTTATCAAAGAAAGACCGTGACTTCCGCAGACGCCTTTTTAACTCCCAGGATGTGGAAATTGACAAGGCGGGAAGGATTCCAATACCCCAAACTTATCGCGAATTTGCCGGTCTGACCAAAGACTGTCTGGTTTTTGGTCAGGGCGATTATATTGAAATTTGGGACAAGGAAAAATACCACCAGTATTATTCTGAAAGCAAAGAAGATTTTGTTTCCGTCTCCGAAGAACTTGCCGGTAAATTAAAAAACAACGGAGGCGGAAGTAAAGAATGACAGATTATGTACACACCCCCGTCATGTTAAACGAAGTCCTCGAATTGCTCGGTCCCAGGGGAAATAACGAACTCCTTATCGACTGCAATACCGGCGAGGGCGGACATAGTTATTCAATGATGTCAAAATATTCCGACTTAAAATTAATCGCCATAGACGCTGATAAAGAGATTCTTGAAATTGCGAAACAACGCCTGCAGCCTTTCGCCGATCGCGTATATTTCCACTGCGGCTGGTCGTTTGATTTCTTAACGGATTATCCTTCCCAGTTCAAAAGACCGGATACAATTTTATTTGATTTGGGCGTGAGCTTTTATCACTACAAAAAAAGCGGCAAGGGATTCACCTTTGAAAAAGACGAATACCTTGATATGCGTCTTGATACGTCCACAGGGATTACCGCGGCGGAGCTTCTGGCGCGTCTTCCCGAGAGGGAATTGGCGGACTTGCTCTACAATAACGCCGACGAGCGTTATTCCCGCCGCATTGCCTCGCTGATTGTTAACGAAAGACAAAAATCGACAATAACGACAACTTCGGCTCTTGCCAACCTGGTAGCAAGAGCGGTGCCCGCATCTTACAGGCACGGTCAGGTACATCCGGCGACGAAGACATTCCAGGCTTTGCGTATCGCGACAAACGGAGAGCTTTCACGGCTTCCGTCGATCCTTGAGGCGGCGTTAAGGCTTATCGAGCCGGGGGGACGGCTCGGTATAATCAGTTTTCACTCCATAGAGGACAGGATTGTAAAGAATTTCCTGCGGACTATGAATAAAGACTGTATTTGCCCGCCAAATGCGCCGATCTGTAAATGTGGGGGACACCGCTCAATCAATATCCTGACAAAAAAGG